>Ga0209482_1000214_pt1 | contig 52278 bp, 63 predicted proteins | sample CoawatmetaG10DNA_FD_187512 | JGI IMG/M metagenome (GOLD analysis project Ga0209482, IMG submission 187512) | Marine microbial communities from the West Antarctic Peninsula - Coastal water metaG104-DNA (SPAdes) (version 2) | ecosystem: Environmental > Aquatic > Marine > Coastal ...
CAGGAGCATCATTAACCGCTTTAACTTTAGCACATAATGGAAATGCAACTTTTGCAGGAAGTGTAACATCTACAAACAGACTAACAGTAGCAGCAGCAGCAACAGGTAGTCCATATTTAGATTTTACACAAAATGGATCAGAGAAAGCCTACATACAATATGTTGATGTAGGAGATAATCTTGTTATGCAATCGGACGGTGTAATGAATTTTAGAACTGGCGCTACATCAAGACTAAGTATTAGTAATGCTGGTGACTCAACTTTTACAGGAAATGTTAATGTGCACAAGGCTTCTAGCCCAGTATTAAGTATAAAAGACACTACCAATAATGTTGATTTATTACTATATAGCCAAGACAATGACTCACATATTGGAACTTATAGCAATCACGACCTCACTGTTGATACTAACAGCACAGAAAGAATCCGCATTACTAGCGCAGGTAACGTAGGAATTGGTACTACTTCTCCTCAAAGGATATTAGATGTTGCAGTAGCGGCAGACTCTGTTGCAACTGTAGGGGCTTCGCAAATGGGTGTAGGGAAATACGCTGGTATTCATTTTGGGTATAGAGAAAATAATACTAGCTATAGAAAATCAGCAATAGTATTTGAACGTACAGATCTTTTGTCAGGTAATGCCCAAGGTAAAGTTCATATTTTAAATGGCCCTCAAGCAGGTGCTGGTAGCGCAACTTTAGCAGATGCTAAATTAACAATTTCTGAAAATGGCAACGTGGGGATTGGGACTACTAGTCCTAGCGCGCCACTTGAAGTTGCAGGAAATCTTTTAATAAGCACAACATCAGGTACACCCGCAACTGGAACTAATGGTTTAGTTATAGACCACGCAGCCACTATTGGTGGAGGAGCTAACTCTAGATTCTATAGCCGAGGAGATGCAGCAAATAGAGGCGGTTTTCAGTTTAATCAAATTAAAAATGACAACACGGACTCAAGAGCTGTACTAACTATTGATAAAGATGCTACAGCAACTTTTGCTGGAGATTTAATGCCTGCTGCTGAAAATTTATATGATATTGGTTCAGCATCTGTAAGATGGGAAGATATTTTTGCAGACCAAGTTTATGGTAGAGATTTTTATGTTGATACAAAAATTATTCATAATGGTGATACTAACAACTATAAAGAATTTGGAACTGACACGCAGATTTTTGTTACTGCTGGCGTAGAAAAAATGCGTATAACTAGTGGATTAAGCAATGCTGGTTTTGTAGGCATAGGAGCTACTTCACCAGGCACTATTAATGGAACAACATTTGGAGGTGTTCTTCTTCATACAAAAGGTTCTGGAAATATAGGAAGACTAGTGTTAGAAGGAGTTGTTCAAGGAACTATGTTAATGAATGCTTCTGGTTCAACCGCAAATAAAAGACTTAAGTTTATACAAGCTAAATCTGAAAATGGTGCTTCAGGTGGAGATGCTGAATTTAGAATGGGTAAAGTTAGTGATAGCGGAACAGAAACAACTCAATTATCTATACCTGACAATGGAGATGTGGTAATAGAAACCGCTGGTCAAGGTCTAGTGTTAACATCTGCAAATGGAAATCAATTTAGAATAACTGTTTCAGATAGTGGGCAACTAGGAACAACTCAAATATAAAAAATAACAATTATCTTAAACAAATAAATAAAAATGACAACAACATACGATTGGAATTGCAAAACAGTAGACTGTTACCCTAATGACGGAGAATACACAGATGTAGTATACAACGTTCATTGGATAGTAACTGGAACATCAGACACTTTAGACCCTGATGGTAACGCTTATACAGCAACAAGTATTGGTACAGAGCAAGTAAGCACGAGTGATCTTTCTGGGTTCACACCTTTTGCTGATCTTACAAACGCTGATGTAGTCGCTTGGACTAAAGCAGCTATGGGTGCAGAGCAGGTTACAGCTTTAGAAACAAATCTTGATAGTCAAATAGCTTTAGAGATTACACCAACTTCAGTTACACTTACTATTGGTCAGCCTGTACCAGCTGAATAGTTTGTTGCAACATAAATAGGTTGTATCTTTACTTTATAATTATTTAATTTCAAAAAAATGTCACAGATATCAAAAGAACTTTTAACTGAATTGCAAGAAGCAAAGCAGACAATGCAAGCGGTTCAAAATGAATTAGGTCTAATGGCTATTGCTGAAAGTACTAAGCCAGAACTATTAGCTAAGTACAAAGAGATGCAAGATCAAATCAGAAAAGCTTCTGAGAAGATACAAGAAGAGCACGGTGCTGGCAATCTCGATATGGAGACTGGTGAGTTCACCCCCTCTGAGGATGTGCCTTTGTCAGACGCTGTAGCAGAGTAGTAAAACACTAAAGCTATTATGGCCGCCTAAATTGGCGGTCTTTTTTTTTACTATCTTTGTGATAATAACTTAAAAATATTATCCGATGTCATCATTCATAACCGCTAAAGTAACTGACACTATAGATACAGGTACGACCACTTATATATCTACAGGAACAGCAACAGCTTGGGCCACAACTCAATTGGTAGACAGTGGAGCGACTTTCCAAACAGACGGTGTTGCTGCTGGTGATGTAGTAAAAAACACAAATGACTCAGATACCGCAACTGTTGTTGCTGTAGTTAGTCAAACTGAAATAACATTAATAGCGCCCATAGCTGGTCCAGCTGATGCTGGTTATCAAATATTCCCTCCCACTGGTAACATCTTAATAGATCAAGGTCAAAACTTTTCAAGCACAGTTGAAGTTGGAGATGTGGTTCTTATCAAAGGAGCTAGTGGTAAGTCAGCTACAGTGTCAGTTGTTTTATCAAACAACTCCCTTACGTTAAGCACATCTATATTTGCTGATCAAAGTGTTCAAGGGGTTCAGTTTGTTATTCTATCGGGTTACGGATTTGAAAATAAGCAGTTAATAGGGATGAGTGAGTCACTAGTAACAGTAGATCAAGTTGGAACTACTCAAACAAAACTTTATTACACACACGGAGCTAGTCACGTTATGACAATTTCTCATACTTCTGCTGGAACAAACCTAATGCAAGACGCATTCAATAATGTTCTTTTAAGCGGGAACTTGAATCAAGGCTATGGACCTTCTAGTAGTTTAGCTATGCCCGCAGGTGTTCTTATAGAAGGGATAACTCTAGCTAACAGCTAGAACAGTGTCTGATAAAGACTTCTTAAAAAAATATAGTTTAGCTGCTTTTAGCAAGCCTAAGAAAACTCCTAGTCACCCTTCTAAGAAAGGAATAGTAGCTGTGAAGATTGATGGCAAGCCTAGGATAATAAGGTTTGGAGATCAGAAAATGGGACACAATTACAGCCCCGCTGCTAGGAAATCTTTTAAAGCAAGGCACGCAAAGAACATTAGCAAGGGGCCATCAAGCGCAGCGTATTGGGCAGATAAGTTTTTTTGGGCTGGTTCTAAAGGCTCTAAGAAAAGACCACCCGCTTCACAGAAAGTAAAGAAATATTTAGAAGGTGGATCAGTTGGTCCAGGGGATTCTGATTTACTTGACGAAGAAATATTTGTAAGACAAGCATATAGAGAATCTGCATTTAATCCTAACGCTATTTCTTCTAGTGGTGCTCGTGGTTTAGCTCAAATAATGCCTGAGACAGAAAAAGAAATAGTAAGAATAAATTCTTTTGATGAAGGGAAGTTTGACCCATTAGATCCAATTCAAGCTGTTAAAGCTCAAAAAGACTATATGTCTTACTTAATAGAGAGACCTTGGATTAAAGGCACTAATGAAGTTAAAGTTGCAAAAGCTTTAATGGCTTACAATTTTGGTGAGGGAAACACTTTAAACCTTTTAAATAAATTAAAAGCTGAAGGGGTTAATATATATGATTCAGTTGAAGATTTTTCACAATACTTCCCTGTTGAGTCTAGAGAATATGTTGAGGACATTACCGATGAATTCCGTATGAGAGAAAAAAATGGTGAAATGGTTGGGAAAACAGAAGAAGGATTCTTAAGAGCTTTACCAAAGTATTATATATTAACCACACCAAATTCTTAACAGAAACTTCCTTAAATTTGATATTATGAAAAACAATCAAGGATACAATTCTCGCCTAGACGAATCTATAGGGATGCGTGATGGAAAGAAGTCTCAGTCTATGAAAGACCGAAGAGACGAAAGCAAAGGAATGAAGACGGCATCTGGTAAAAGAGCTTACAGCGCAGACAAATCTATGGATATGATGATGGGCGGTGGCAAAATGAAAGAGATGTACGAAAAGGGCGGAATGATTAGAGCTATGCTAAAGGACCCTAAGCAAAGAGAAATGGCTAGAAAAGCTATGCAAGGATATAATGATCGTCAAGACGAATCTCTTGGAGCTAAGGATGGTAAAGAATCTGGTAAGTCTCAGTCTATGAAAGACAGAAGAGATGAGAGTTCAGCGATGGAGCCTCGTAAATATGGCACTGTAAAAACTATGAAATTCCGTAAGAAATAGAATGGCTTCTCTTAAACTAAATATAAACACTGTTAGTTCCAATGCTGTTATAACTAGCGATATTGTTGATATTGTTAATTGGAAAGCTGGGCAAATAACTGGCACATCTGCTAACTTAGTTACTAGCACAACAACAGACGCAAATGCATCTCAGCTTATTGATAGTAATGTGAATTTTAATTCACCTACCGCTCAAGTTTTAATAGGTGATAAAGTCATTAACATTGCTAATTCTTCTGTTACTACGGTTACAGGGATAGTAAACGATACCACCCTTAGTTTAACTGATGACATAATTGATGCGGGGGTGGCATACTCTATTGGAGTACCTTCAGATTCGGGTCAAGTATACAGTGCTACTCCTACAGACTTTGGCATAAATAGTTATTTCACTCCTGATATGGCAGGTTCTATTATAGTTAACACTACTGATACTACTAAAACTACAATCCTAGAGGTCATTAACAGCAACAGAATACAGACAGCTATTACCACAGAAGATTACGGTTTAGCAAAGGCGTTCACAGTACATACACCATCAAGTAATTATCCTGGATACGCATTATACGTAAGCACTTCTGCTTCAATTAGTGCCATAGCAGCCACATATGTATCCTTTAAGGTACTTACAGTTGACGGAGACATAACCACATTTACTAACTTCCCTATAGGTACTGTTCTTCCCGTTCAAGTAAAAAGAGTTTTCACTACAGGTTTAGCTGGGACTCCAGTTTTTGTAGCGATAGTATAGTCTTTCACCTAGACAATTATTAAGCCCTCACTATACGTGGGGGTTTTTTATTCACTAACATATTGATCAGTATCTTATTATAATTTTGTACTTATAAATAAATACAACTTTATGAATTCAATTGAATCAAATATGGAGCAGGCTATTGAAGCAGCAGGTTTCGAAATAATGGATGGTCCCCCTCCAGGAATGGAAGGAAGCCCTAATGTTGAACAACCTCAACTTAGTGAAGGACCACCTCAAGTAGAAGAGCCTGCTCAAGAGCAAGCTACAGAAAACATTCAGGAAACTCCTCAACCTGATACTCCAGATAATGTCGAAACGACTACTGAAGTGCCACAAGCGGATGATTCTTTGTATACCCAAGAAGACTCAGGAAACTTTAATTCTTTTTCAGACGAAGTGTTTGGTGAAACGCCATACTCAGAAGATCAGGAAAATGAAGAGACTGAAGACTCTTTTTATCTTGACCCAAGAATTCAAGTGATTGCTGATTTCGTAGAAAAAACAGGAAGAGCACCAGAAGATTGGTTTCGCTATCAAGCTTTAGATCCCGAACAAATGGATGATCAACAAGCAGTGAGACTATCTATTTCTAGTGAGCATCCTAACTTGTCTAACGAAGAGATTGACCTATTGGTTAGCTCTAAGTATAAAGTAGATGAGGATATCTATTCGGAAGAAGAAGTTCGCTTTTCTAATCTACAGCTCAAGATGGACGCAGAAAAAGCAAGGGGAAGTATGTCAACTCTAAGAGAGGGATATATGGCACCTGAACTAGCTGCACAGTCTAACGAGACGTTTGAAAATCCGTTTGATAATGAATGGCAAAATGATATGTCACGTTCTGTATCTGAACTTAGTCAAATAGGATTTGACTTACCTAATGGTAAAGAGTTTAGTTATGGCGTGCCAGAAACTTACCGTTCAGAGTTGACTAATGACAACACTCGTATGACAGAGTATTTTGACAAATACGTAGACACTCAAGGAGATTGGGACCACGATTTATGGAATATGCACAGGACAGTTACAGATAACCTTCCTGGTATTATAAAAAACATATATCAACAGGGCCTTAGCGATGGACAACGTGCTGTAGTCGAAACGGCTGCTAACGTTAAAACCGATGCTCCAAGAGGATCAGACCAACCTCAAGACAACTCTCTGGCACAACAAGTAATTGAAGCACTTGGCACCAGACAACAAATTCGAATCAAATAATAAATTCTTAAAATAATATAAAGAATGGCACTACAAACACCCCCTACGTTTAATGACAGCAAACCAGCGGTCTTTAGACAATTGGATCCAGCGAAATATTCTTCGCTTGGAGACTACATAAATGAAATCAACAAGCCCGATAACAGGGATCAGTTGGTTAAAACCTACGGATATCAGCAGATCTCTGGAGGTATTACAGGATTCCTTAATCTTACTGGAGCTATCCGTGCAAGCGGAACAGCAGATCAAGTACAGTTTTGGGAAGAGACTAGATTACATAGCTATGCTACTGTAAATCCAGCCGTTACAGCTTCCACTGCTACTAGCTTTGTAATAACTAAGCCTGCGGGCGTTGCTTCAGTATTACGTTTAAATGACGTTGTACTTGTTAATGGAGAAGATCGTTGCATCGTTACTGCTATGACAACAGGTGAGATTGCTTCATCAATTGTCGCAACAGCTAATTTAGAGCTCCTATCTGGAACTTTAAGTGCTGCTCTTGCTACTACTGCTGTTAACCTACCAGTAATCGGAAACTTGTTCAAGCAAGGATCTGATCAAAACTCTGGATTCCTAGAGAGTAACGTTATCAAGCGCACAAATGCTTATAACATCGTAAAGGAAGTATTCAAGGTTACTGGTTCTCAAGCAACTAACATTGGTTGGGTTAACGTTGGTAACGGAGACTACAGATGGTACGTAAAAGGAGAGATGGACACTCGTGCTCGTTTCTTAGACAAGCGTGAAATGATGATGCTTTTAGGCGAAACCCTTGGCAACACTCTAACAGGTGCTGCAGCAGGAGTTACAGCTGGTGAAGGTTACTTTGCGTCTCTTGAGACTAGAGGTATCGTAAACACTGGTGGTGCTATTTCTAGTTTTTCTGACCTTGACGATATCATTGCTGAATTGGACAAGCAAGGAGCTACTCCTGAGTACGCTATGTATGTTAACACTGCACAAGGTTTAGCTATTGACGATATGGTCGCTAGTCTAGCGGGAGCTGCAGGTTTTGCTGCTACAACTACTGGTGTTAACGCATTCGGTGGCCGTGATGGCGGTGGAGCTGACTTAGGATTCCAATCATTCACTCGTGGAGGGTATACTTTCCATAAGCACGATTGGAAACTTCTTAATGATCCTACATTGTTATCTGGTTCTAAGTATATAGGAGCTATGATTCCTATGACTACAGTTGTTGATCCTAAGACTGGCATTCGTGCTAACGCTTTGGAGATGAACTACAAGGATACCAATGGTTATAGCCGTGAGTTAGAGCACTGGATGACAGGTTCTATCTTAGGTGTTCATAACACTAATGTTGATGATCTTCAGTTCAACTATCGTTCTGAGGCTTGTCTTGTGACACGCGCTGCTAACCAGCACGTTTTACTTAAAGGAGCTTAATTGTTTTTTATTTGGGAGGGGGATTTTCCCCTTCCCTTTTTTTTTAATTTAATATTATTTAATAATGACTAATCAAGTCAAAAACCCCAAAGCAGCTCCTGTGGCTAAAAAGACAGGATACAAAGTCGTAAAGAAAGAAGCACCTATTGTTTTATCTAAAATTTACGAAATCCCCAAAGGAGGAGGTGTAGTCTGTAAGATTATTAGTGAAGCCACTTACTACGACCCTGAAAAAAAGCAAGTAAGAGGAATTAGATACTGCCCTTCAGAGCCTAGTATTTATAAAGACGAACAAAGCAATCAGTCTAGAAGAGAACATATAATTTTTAGAGATGGGTTGCTAATAGTTCCTGAGAGTAAACCAAACCTTCAAGCATTTCTTGATCTTCACCCTGACAATAGATCAAATGGAGGAACCATTTTCTTAGTTGTTGACAGAACAAAAGACACAGAAAAAGAAGTAGCTGATGAATTTTTGGCTCACGATGCAATTGCTATGGTGAGAAATAAAGATATGGATGAGCTGTTATCAGTCGCTGTTTCTTTAGGTATAAATATTTCTCAAAAGAATTTAGAGATAAGAAGAGAACTTTTAAAAGAAGCGAAGTCTAAGCCTGAAGCTTTTATGGGAATGTTTGATGACCCTCGTGTTAAATGTCGGTCTGCCGTCATTCAAGCTACAGAGTTTCAGATACTATCGTGTAAGCCTGATGGTGCTTATTGGTTTGATTCAGGGAGGTTAATTGTTAGCTGTCCTGCAGGCCAAGACTCTAGAGATATATTGGTACGTTTCTGCTTAACAGATAAGGGTTCATTAGTATATGATGAGATCCTTGCTAGACTAGAGAAACTTTCGTAAGTTTGTAGTCTATCTGTTTTTGTTACGAGTTAGTTTATGATTGAGCTAACTCAGGAGAAGGCCCCCTGGGGCCTTCTTTCTTTTCCGTATATTTGCTAAAAGGATAATTGCTATGGCAAGTGTAGAAAGGGTATTTAAATCATTAAAAGATTTGGTCAATAAAGATCAACGAGGCTTCATTACTCCGTCTGTATTTAATCAGTTTGCTGGAGTAGCACAGATGAATGTTTACAATCGCTTGTTTGATAGAATGACCAGATCATCAAGGATGGGTCAAAGACCTGCTAGTTCTAAAGAAAGTCTAGAGGATTTATCTACATTCACAAAAAAAATATCACTCACACTTGCTAACGGAATTGTTGCTAAACCTGCAGACTTTGCTAGAGCTGTAACAATCAATACCGTAACTAAAGTTATTCTAGGGGTTTCAGAATCTAATCTAGTTCAGATAGTTTATAACACAGATCACATTGATAGAATTATTAATAGTGATATTATGGCACCGTCTGACAATGCTCCTGTCGCTTTAATCTCTGACACAATAGAAGTATTTCCTAACGTGAACACAAGTATTGAAAGCATTACATTAAGGTACTATAAGTTACCTCAAGGTATTAACCCTACTACTCAAGCAAAGACAACAGCACAGCCTACATTTGGATACACATCTGCTGTAGCGGGAGTAGAGTTATATTCAGCAGCAAACAGTGTTGACTTCGAATTACCAGAAATGTACTTCACTGATCTAATTGTTGAGATAGCAGAGCTTGTAGGAGTAAGCTTAAGGGATAAGGATGTATTCAGTTACGCTTCTTCTGAGAACGAAAAAACATCTATTAGCTAATGGCACAAAATTATATAACAGTCGACCAAGTAATAAACAACTATATGATTAGTCAAACAGAGGATGACTACGGTTACACTTCTGCAGACTATCAGTTAAGACAGCACGCTTTATTAGGAATAAGAGAATTTAATTTTGATATAGCTCATAATATTAAAAGCACTATGCTTACTTATGACGCTGCATTAGGTACTGTTCCATTGCCTTCTGACTATGTAGATATGGTAAAGATTGGTGTTCTAGGAACTGATGGTTTAGTGTATGTATTTGGTGAAAACCCTAATATGAATATACTGCCTAATGAGCCAGCATCTAATGTCCCTGACGATCTTCTTGGTTTTGATTCTTACTTGTTTAGAAACTTTGAGTATCAGTCACAGATGGGTAGGATGTATGGATTAGGTGGAGGACAGTTAAGTGGTCAGTATAGAATAAACACTGATCAAAATAGAATAGAGCTTTCAGTTAATATAGATACATCTAGGATTGTAATGGAATATATTTCTGATGCTGCAAAGTGTAGCAATCCTTGTGTTCCTGTCTATGCTGAGGAAGCATTAAGAGCTTACGTTTATTACAAGGTAATCTCTAGAAGATCTAGTGTTCCTTTTAATGAGAAAGCTAGAGCAAGAAGAGAATATTATAATGAAAGAAGACTAGCTAATTCAAGATTGAAATCATTCAATAAAATGGATGCTATATCTACTATACAAAAGAGTTTCAAACTATCTCCTAAAGCTTAATATATGGCTATTGATAAGCTATTACCCCGATATATAAATACAGATGATGACGAAAGGATTATAACTAGCGTTCAGATGAGTGACGCTCAGAACCTTCGTGTGTCTGTTGATGACGATGGTGATGCTTTACTTATTAAAAACGCTTATGGCAATCAAGATATTTCTGGAACTATAGAAAACGGCACGATGCCAACAGGTACTAATGTTACAATTGGATCTATTGGAGACGAGACAAAAGGACAGCTGTATTATTTTGTATACAACAGTAACGCTAATCATACTATTTTTAGATATGATCAAAACGGTAAAAAGCTGTACATCGTGTATCAAGATTCTGTATTACAGTTTAGTTTAACTGACCACGTACAAGCCTCTTTACTTACAAATACCAATGAGGATATACTTATATACTTCAATAGTTCGGATTCTGCTCCTAAAAAAATAAACGTTACACTGTCTGAAGCTTCTTATACAGGTGCTGGAGGTTATCCAGGTAATTTCTTTTTAAGTGGAACTGATGAGCAGAAATTGCTTTATATAACTACAGCTAAACAGCCACCTTTGGAGCCACCTGTAATGTTATTTGACAATAATCCTAACCTTCCTATAAATAATATATTTGAAGAGAATTTTCAGTTTGCTTACTTATATGAATATATAGACGGTGAAGAATCTGCTTTGAGCCCTTATACTCAAATGTCCACTACAGCATCTCAATTAAAAGATGGCTTTATAAACAATGAACAAAGAAACTTTTTTAATCAAATAAATATTACAGTAAATCATAGTGTTGCTGACGTAAAAAAAATTAAAATTGTAGCACGTAGAGGAGGAACTAAAGCTTTTGAAGTTATAGCTGACATTTCTAATAATGTAAATGGTACAACAAGCACTATTAATTTTAGTGATGATCAGGGATATATTCCTTTACCTGCTCAACAAGCTGACAAAGTATATGACAACGTTCCTCAAGTTGCTGATAGTCAAGCTATTGCAAGTGGTAGACTTTTTTATGGGGGGTATACAGAAGGTTTTCCTAATGACACAATAGAACCAACTGTGTTAGCAAATTACAATGAAAAGCCTAGTGTTTTTAATATACCAGTTACTCAAAACGCTAGTGATGATTCTTTAATAGATATAGATCTAAGTCTTACTGGTTTGACATTTCCTTTAGATAGAGATTTTGAAATTTTTCTTGATTTCTCTTGCAATGATGGAGATGTTGTTTTAGCTAATGAGTTAGTTCCAAACATTATTGCGCCTATTTTTAATGCTTTTAGAGCTTTAACATTTAATATATTAACTACTTCAACAGTAGGAGGAAATAACGATGAGGTTAATGATGTAGCTGGCGCAAGTGCTGGTCTTAAATTTGATTTTCAAAATAAAACTGTAGGTCCTAACGTAGATGGGGTGATTATATCTCCTCCAACGTTAAATTATATAACGCAAAAAGATACAGCTGATACACAAGAAGAATCTTGTTCTATTGTGATAATTAAAAGTGGAGGTGTTAAAATAAATACTAGTGGAATTCAAGTAAGAAAACAAATTTTACTTCCACAAGGAACAGTTAATCGTCAAGAAGTTCACAACATTATTGTTAACGCAATCCAAAAAGACTATCCTATTCAAGCAACACCACAAGGTGGATCTTCAGGATTTAGTAATGTACAAGTTTCAACTGGAAGTAATAACTCATTTTCTGTAAATAGTGCGGCATTTAGTGGTTATGGATACGCCTCTTTAACCAATAGTGGTTTTGAACCTAATGAAAGAACAAATATTTCTGTATTTAAAAAGTCTATTGAAAGATTAAGATTAAAAGTAGATAAATACACTACGGGTCAAAATCAAACTTCTGTAATTGATCCTTCTAATCAAAATTCTGTTTTTGATTTTATTGAAGGCGTTAACTCAAAAGGAGAGGAAATGACTCCGTTTCAATACACTAATATAGACAACGGAAGAGGTACTATTATTAAACGAACATCAGACGGAAACTCAGATAAAACGAATGGTCAAGTAAACAGAGTTGGGGCAACTGTCCAACAAGGGGGGTCTTTTATAATAGACAAGACAAAACTTAATGGAACTAAATCTTTTAAAGGAGGATCGTCTCATCAACTAGGACTAGTTTATTTTGACAATAGAGGAAGAGCTTCTGGTGTTCAAAAGTTTCCTAGCGTATATATTGAACCTGTAGGAGGTAGAACATTAGAAAATAATTTAACAGGATTTTCTGATATAACAATTAGATTAAACCAAATTGGCGCACCTAATTACGCTGAAAGATATTCTCCTGTTTATATAGGTAAAGGAACTAATCAAAACAAAATACAGTACGGTATTGGTGGGGCTTATCTATCATTTAACGATCAAAGTAATCAAGGAGGTTTTTCATCTACTAAAAATATTTACTTATCATTTAATACTCTTCAAGGAAAACAAAACTCTTACGTAAATCAAATGGGTGCATTAACCAATTATGGTTTTGCAGAGGGAGATCGTTTAAGGATAGTAAGATATGATGATGATTTAAAATCTAATATAGAATTTAGGGTTGTGAATTTTGTTACATTAACAGCAGACCCTTTAAAGAATCCTTTATTAGATAGAAGTAGCCCTGAAGCTATATTAAATACTACAGGAGATTTTATAGTAATTGAAGAAATAAAATCAGCATTGGGTTTTGATGTTAGTTCTATAGCTGATGGTAATTCTAATTGGAACAAAAAATGTTTGATAGAAATATACAGACCTAATCTAATGACAGATGCAGAAGTTTACTATGAAATAGGAACTTCATTCCCTGTTACAAACGGAGTTTTAGGGACACAAAGACCATCAACAACGGCAGATATTAAAATAATAAGTTACGATGCAGTAACAAACAGTGTTGTTGCATTCTCTACTCAAAAAATATATAAAGGAGATAGAATTGTAGAAGACGCTTCCCCTAATAGGGCTATAGCTGTTGGTAACGTTATGGAAAATAACGATGAAACAGGATATAGTTATAAGTTTTACGGAGTTTCAGTTTCAACCTGGAGTGCTGCAGAAGTAAAAGCTGTAACGGTAGATAATGCATCTGGAACTGCTGTTATGACTTTGAATGAGGGGGACTCTTATTTTAGACTAAGAACAAATTTTATAGGAGCTTCTCCTGATTATGGTGATGAAAAGAAAAATCAACTATTAGCCACTACTCAAAACGCATTGGTGGACTTTATAGAAGACTTTAGAGTAAGTGATTTTTACCCATCAGACTACACTTCTAAAGGAAGAATATTTCCTTACTTACCAGACGCTAGAAGAATTAAAAGGTATGGATCAATAACTTATTCTGATCAGTTTATAACTGGTAGTGAATATTTAGGCTTATCATCTTTTAACCTACAGCTTGTCAACTATGAAGATATGTCATATGAATACGGATCAATAAGAGGATTGGTTTCTTATGATGAGAGTATGTATGTTATACAAGAAAGAAGAGCAGGAGTTATTCCTGTTAGTAGGAATATAATTCAAACTGGTTCTGCTAATGATTTAATTACAGCTACTGAAAAAGTATTAGGGCCTATTAGATATTATGTTGGAGATTACGGTTGTAATAATAATCCTGAATCTATAGCATCATATAGGGGTAATGCTTACTTTGTGGACAATAGAGCGGGTAAGGTGTTAAGTATTCAACCACAATCAGGACTTTCTGTTATAAGTGAGCAATTGGTAAATTCATTTTTTACAAGCAGAATGTTTTCAATCCTAGCCACAGCTGTAAACAGAAGATATATTGGTGGTATCGATAGAGAAAACTATGAATATATAATAAGTTCTCCAGCTCTTACTACATCTACATTGACTATTGAAGATAATCTCACAGGAGCTACATCTACAGCTAAAGTAAAAACTGACGACAATCCAGTAGGTTTTGTGGAGAGCGAGGTTATATATGATGATGCTTTAACTTATGATTGGGACACCGATCCACATACTTTTAATTTAGATCAAGAAAAATTTAACGAGTCAGGATCAGGTCTTTTAATTGCGGACACTCAGACAAGTAACCCAATATTAGGAATTGCAGAAAGTCTATCTCCAACTAATCAACTTACTCAATTAAGTGAAATTCAAGTTACTTTAACTACTCAGGCAACTACCGCTTTTGGACAAGGTACTTTGAGTCAAAGTACAAATCAACTAACTTTAGTGAATGATGATACTACTTTAACTTTAACTGAAAGTGCTGTAACATTAAATGCTTTTACTATAGCATATGATCTAAAAAAACCTCAGTGGAATTCTAGATATTCTTATATAGCTGAAGATATATGTTCCTTATCTAACAAACTATATACGTTTAAAGCAGGTAAGCTATATGAGCATAATTCAACTACAGCAAGAAATACATTTTACGGTGTAGCGGGACCTAGTATTATTGAAGCTGTTGCAAATGCAGATCCATCTATGGTTAAGGTTTATGAAGCAATAAGTGTAGAAGGTGATAGTGGATCTTGGTCTTGTACTTTAAATAATACAACTCAAACATCTACTATAGCTTCCTCAGTTTTTGAGGAAAAGGAAGGGTTCTATTATGCACCTATACATCAAGACTCAACATTAGCTGCTGGAGCTATCTCTACAACATCTACAGCTAGTATTACTTCTGTAAGTGGAACATCAGAAATATTTGGTTTAGGTGTTGTTGCAACTACAAGTACGGGAGATGTTACTAAAGTCACATTTAAGAATGCCATTAACAATATGTCATTTCCTCTTGGAACTCTAGGAGAGAGTGGGTCTATAAGCGGCACAGCATTGTATAAAATAAACGGAAACGCATTAAATCCATTAGGTCTTTCTGCTGTAAGTGTAAGTGGCGAAAAAGAATTAACTTGTAATGTTAGTGTGATTGGTAAAGTTTCAACAAATGATGAGATAGTTTTAATAGCTTCTTCTCCTATTGAGGGAGATCCTATGAGGGACTATTATATAAAAACTAAGCTTACTTCTAATTTAACTACACCACTAGAAGTGTATGCTGTGAATTTAATTTTTGCTAAGTCTAATCTAGCTAATAATCTAAGTTAATAAGTGTTAATTTTGTAATATGAAAAAGAAAGTAAAAAAATATAATATTGGTGGGTATGTTGATTTAGGTTTAGGTCTAGGTCAAGCTGCATTAGGAATTGGTCAATATAGAAGAGGAGGTAGAGATTTAGCTCAAACCGATTCTCTTCAAGCTGGTATGATTAGATCAGAGGCTGCACGAAAAAGAATGGCTCAACAGCAAACAGACACAATGAAAGGGCTTCAGTCTATCACTAGGAATATGGCAACAGGAACAGAAGCATTAGCAAGAAGAGGTAATAGAGCCCTAATAGGTGGAGTTCAAGGATTACAATCTGCCGCAGATCAAGCTACAGCTGCATATTTAGATAAATACGGATCTGCATCTTCAGCTAAAGATAAAGCTTTAGAAAGAGCAGACTTTGGAGAATCTGCAAGGAGAGTTGATTTTGATAGACGAAGAGCACAAAGTATAAGAGATGCTGGGTTTCAAAATGTATTTAAAGGATTAGGTAAAGCTGTTGGTGGTGGGCTAGATGTAATCAACCCTAAAAAAGACACTTCAGATGTTAATTCTTTATCTGATATACAATCTCAAAACAAAGCAAAAAAAATTGCGTCTGATGAAAAAAACGTAATGGTAGATACCAAAAGAGAATTAGAATCACTAAATAAATTAAAAGAAAACGTACGTCAAGATACTAATGTCTCTTCTTTTGTTAAACCTAGAGTACCTTCTAGTTTTACTAATGAAGAGCTAGATGATAAGTTAGCTACTGAAGGTATAGAAGACTATATTAAAGATCCATCTTTACGTAATCTTTCTGGATTTAACAAAGGAGGGAAAGCAAAGAAAACCCCTGGTAAATTTTCTCATAATAAAAATCCTATTGACATAGTTCAAGAAGGAGATAAGATTGGAGAGATGACAGGAGGGGAATATATCTTTAATCCTGATCAGGCAAAACAGTTAAAGTCTTTATCTAAGAAAGGAAAAACTCCTCTGCATAAGTTTGTAAATAAAATGCTTAATAAATCACAATTTAAATAAGAGATGGCAGATCCTAATCCATATGTAATAGAGTTTGATGACTTTAGCGAAAGGTTTCAAAGAAATCAAAACAGAAAGCTTGCTGAAGAAGAAGCGGCTATGGCATACTATGATAATTTCGCTGAGATTAATGGACCTTTTACAGAGGGAGTTAAGCCAGAAATGCAAAATTTATGGAGCCAAATTGAGGGTCAATTTACTTTAGGTAATTCTACACCTCAAGGTAGGAGACAAATAAAACAACTTTATAATGACTATAAAAATTTAGCTTCAGATGCTTTAAATTTCAGCACTCAATTAGGTACTGACATTGCATTAATACAACAAAATCCTGCTAAGTATAAAAATCCAGAAGAGCTTTTACTGAGTCTACAAGAAGCTCAATCTTCACCTGTAAGTGCTTTTTCTATTTCTGAATTTGCTAATAATGTACCTAAAGCTGCTGATAATCTAATGTATAAAACCCCTGTTTTAGTTCCAGGTGATGCCGCTGAAAACTTTATTAAAACATTTTCAGAAGACCAATTTTATAATACTACTGGTGAAAGGAAAACCTTAGAACAACTTCAGTTAACTGTGGATAATATTCTTTTAGGAAACACATACAATAATGAAGATATTGCTTCAATGCTTTCTTCTGTATTTGATGATCCAACTATGTTGGAAAGAATGGGCGGTGCTGCAGCTATGTTAGAATTAGCTAAAGCAGAAGAAGGGACTCCTGAATACGAAGAAAGAACAAGACTCTTAGAAATATACAGAGGAAAATTAGTTGATGAGCTTGTTAATCGTCTAGACCTCAATACAGAAAGCGAGAAGAGATATATAACTGCACAAAGAGTTGCTGCAGCAAAGGGAGAAACAGAAGAGCCGTATTATATTTCAAATGTTAACACTAGCTCATTTAAAATTAATGATGAGGGAGTACTTGAACGTGGTGAATTAAGAAGTTATCCTTTTGCTGTAGATTTAAAAAAGTCTTTCAAACAAACTTACAAAAACAAAGAATTAGATATTGATAGGGTTGCTTTTGATGGCTTAGGAAACCTTGGTTTTATAGTTAGTGAAACAATAAAAAACCCTCTTGATGACGAAGAATTTGTAAGCACAACATTTATACCTGAAAAAAATATTCCTGGAGCTTTAGCTAGAGTTCAAAAAACAAATCCTAGAATTGGTAAAACTTTAAATGATATTCAATTGCAAAACGCTCCCCTTTTTCAAAAAAATAGAGAAGGTGATCTAAAACTAAATTCTGAAGGTTTAAAAAATGTATTTGAAAATGACAAAGATATCAATGTAGAAATTGACATAGATAAATTAGCAGATGAATATAACAAAAGAGAAGAAAATAAAAAAACGCACGGGGAAGGTTTAGATTCCAATTTTTCTAAAAAAGACCCTGACATTGTAAGAAGACTACATTATTCTAGTCAAAAGAGATTTAATGAGTTAAATGAAGAACAACGATCAAGAGTAAAAACAAGAGCTGAAGAAACAATAAAACAATCTTCGGATGAAAAATCTTCTGGTATCACTAAAAAATTCAAGTCTGATGAGATTAAAAAATTAAAAAGTATAAATGCAGCAATTAATGAGATCGACATATTAGGTGATCAAGATGTAGTTGATGAAGCTAATTTATTGTTAGGTAATTTTATAAAAACAAAAACAGAATCAATAGCATCTCAAGATATTTCCAATGATAAAAAAATATCGCTTTATGATGATTTAGCTAAAGAGATAGAATCTAAATTAAAAACTCTTGATCGTTACAATAGCAGTTTGCGAAATAAGCCTTTAGATTTAGATCAAGTTAAATCCTTCATAGAAGAATTAAATAAAAAAAATAGTTCCATATTATATCAAGGAAAGTTCAAAGAGGGAGGTAGGGTGTCTGAACAAAGTCCACTTGGTAGAATTTTTAATAGATTTAGAAAAGCATTAACACAGTCTTAATATGGAAGATGAAGAGTTCTTCGAAAAGCTTCAGGAAGCATCACAGGTTGACACTCCTGAAAATGTATTAGACTACTTAAGGTCTGATGATAGGTTTACAGAAGACCAATTGTTTAAAGCTGAAGAATATTTAAGTACCCAAACTCAAGTACAAGAGCCTTCATATAAAGGATATGATGTTGTTGAAGAGGAAGTTGTTTTAGGGGGGAGTGATGATGATGAATTTGAATCAAGATGGATTTCAGATGACCCTAATGAGATTCAAAAGGTTATAAACTCAGGTGTCGCTTCTGGAATACTCGCTAAATTAATAGACAAAGGATCTACAGACTTTGAAAAAATTTCATATTATAATAGAATCCTTCAAGAAAACCAACCTAAAGAAGGAGATGTTCTTTACAGCGATAGCCTTATTGGTGGTTTTGCTTTAGATGTTTTAAGGACAGTTCCTCAGTCATTTATCAGTATGGGTGTTGCTGCTCCATCTGCATTAACAGAAGCTGCTGTCGGGGCTGCTAGTGGTAAGGGAATAGGGGCTGTGGCAGGTTCTATTGGAGGACCAATAGGTACAGCAATAGGGTCAGTTGTAGGCGGTGTTTCAGGAGGTTTTGCGGGATTGGCTGGAGGTACTTCTTACGCCATAGAGTATGCTAATGCTGTAATGTCATCTCTTCAAGAAGCTGGCGTTGATACTACTAATGAAGAAGCTTTATCTAATGCATTTAGTAACCCTAGCATTATGGAAAAAGCAAGATTGTATGCAAACAAAAGAGGCATACCTATCGCTTTATTTGATGCTGTATCTGGTGGATCAGGTGGTAAAATTGCTGGTGCTGTTGCAAAAAGTTCTAGAAAATCACTAGGTTTAAAAATAGGTGAAGCACTACCCTCCGCTGTGAAAAGAAAGGCAGTCCTTGCAGAATTGGGAGCTCAATCCTTGTTAGGTGGATCAGGTGAACTTTCAGGTCAGGTTATATCGGGTGATGAAATAGATGTAAGAGATATTCTTTTAGAAAGTTTTGCAGAACTAGCACCTGCATCTCCAAGTATTTTAGCTGAATACGTTAAGTCTAGAAAACAAGAAGGAGAACCTTCTGGTTCTGAACAAACTATTGTTGATTTAAACAATAAAATTAACGAAGAAAATAAAAATGCTTCTCCTGAAGATAGGCTTTCTGATGAGCAGAGAGAAGAGCTTTCTGATGAAATTGTTTCTTTTGCTGAGGATTTCTCTACAGAAATTTTATCTGATGATAAAAAATATCAATCTTTAAATAAAGAAATATCAGAAACTAAAAATAATTTAAATTCACCTAATGTACCTGAAGAAACTAAAAAGGAACTTCTTGATGGGGAATTTAAAAAATTACAATCAGGTATAAACGAAATTAAAAGTAAGCTTAAGGAAAGGATTTTAAGTTTGAGTCTTACTGAATTTGAAAATGTACAGACATTAGCTAGAGAGTACAAACTAAGATTAAGTGCTCCTGGAGAATATCAAAAGCAAAAGTCTATTGCTTTAATGGATGAAATTAAATCTATTATTTTTCCACCAGAACCTACAGCCACAGAAAGAATAAAACAGGCAGCTAGGGAAAAAAATCTGCAACAAAAAGAAACTAATCAAACAGAGAAAGAGCAGAAAAAATTAAATACAGAAGCTAGATCTTCCTTTAATGAAATCGAAAGAGAAAATAAAGCTCAAAAAAAACAAGATTCAGAAAATAAAGCACAGCAAGAAGAGAAGATAGAAAGAGAAAGGTTAACAGCAAACATAAATCAACTAGGGATTTTTGAAAACAAAGAAGGTGTTATAAAAATAGACAGTGAAAATGAAAATACAATTGTATTTGAAACGGAAGATGAGATAATAGAAATTGGTCAAGTAAAAGACGAGCAAGGTAATGATCAAGTAGATTTAGTTTCAGAAAAAGGTATTGAAATAATCGAAGGGCCATTATCCGTAAATTCTGGGACAGACGCATTAGCCGAAAAATTAGGTGAATATAAAAAAATAAAAAAAAGTCAACAAGAACGGCCCGTTAGAATAAAGAAAGAAGTTAAAGTAATTACTGAAGAAAGAGATTCAAAACAATTAAAAGAATTAAATAAAACAGAGAAGGAGCTTAATGCTTTAAAGAAACAAGGAGATAGAGACCTTAAGGAAGCAGAGGCTCTCTTTTTAGAAGAAATGGCTTCTGAAGAAAAGAATAAAGATTTAGTTCAAGTTAAAGAAAATATATTTCAAGTAGTTAAAAAGAAAGATGGCTCATTCACTGTCTCTAAAATGAGAGAAGATGGGAAACTAGTTGGAATAAAAGATGAAAAATCTAGACAGCAAGCTATAAATGAGTTTAAAAAAGAAAAAACTGAAACAGAAAATAGGCTCATACAAGAAGCCGATAACAACATAAAGGAATATGAAAAATTAATAAAAGAGGATTTAGATAAATCTACTACTAGTAAAACGACTGCTCTTGATTCAGATTTAAAACGCTTGGAGTCTTTGTATAAAAGAAAAATTGAGTTAACAGAATCAGATGAATCAAGCAATACAAAAGATTTAATAATAGAATTTCTTGATGCAGCGATAAGGGTTACTTCAACAAGAGGAAACGCATATGACGCAACACTAGGTATACCTTTATTTATGGCTAACAACTCTTTAAAAGTTGTTAGAGCTGCTTATCTAGCAGGTAAGTCTTTAGCTCAAGCAATTGATGATGGTATTAAATACATAAGGAAACAGGGATCCACAGTAGATAAGGTTAAATATGACAAATTTATTTCAGATAATATAAATCAAGTAAAACGAAAAAGAAAACCAAAGAAAAAGAAATCTCCTAAGAAAAGAAGAGCTATAAGCAAAAAGCCTACACCTACACCTGCAAGCACAACTCAAGTTAAAGAAACTACTGTTGCTGAAGATGGTACTGTAACTACTCCTCAAACTCCTGGAGCTGTTATAACGCTGGAGAAGAAAGGTAAATACGCTGAATACTTAAGTATATTTAGAAGAAGCGTCATAGATAAATATGAAGATATAATTCAACTTCAAAATAAAGTCTTAGAATCTGTAGGGCGTTTGAGCTTGAGTTCTGATTTTAAAAACGCTCTGTCTACTTTAGATGGTAAGGTTCAGGATCAGTTAAAAAAGATTATAAATCCCTTGGAAATAGCAACGGCTGAAGCTATTAAAAAAAGCGGTAAAACTTTAGATCAAATAGATCAAATTGCCACAGCTTTCTTTGCTCAAGATAGAAATAAAAGTATACTTGAAAAAACAAAAAACAGCAAGAACGTAAACACAGAAGGATCAGGTATGTCCGATAAAAAAGCTCAAGAAATTCTTGAAAAAGAGTTGGGCTTCACTAAGGAGCAAGCTCAAAGTCCTAATCTTAAAAATGCAGATAAAAAGATTAGAGATGCAATTGAATCTATTCAAGATATAAATAAAGCAAGAAGAGATATATTAGTTAAGACTGGCTTGGTAAGCCAAGAGCAGGTATCTCAATGGGCTATAGAGTATCCTAATTACATTCCGTTATCAGGGTTTGCTAATCTTAAAGAGAATAAAATAGTACGAACTCAGTCTGGTAGAGGATTTAAGGTTTTTAATCAGAGAGAAGCTAAGGGAAGGGAAAGTGAATCAGGAGATGCTGTTAGTGAGTCTATAAACAATCTTCAGAATACTATTATTGAAGGAAATAAAAATAAAGTTCTTCAAAGGTTATTTAATTTAGTTAAAGAAAACCCTATAGTTGGTGCTGATGGTGAAAGTGTTTGGTCAGTTTTAGAACCAAAAAACAAAGAACAACTTAGTAGTTTTAATGCTCAGTCTAATGAAAAAGATAGCGGGGTATTAAGGGTTATGATAAATGGGGAAAGTAAATTCATACAGTTCTCAGACCCAAGAATGGCAGAAACAATGAAGGGAACTACCGTGTTTGACCCAGGTGATATGAAACCCATCATTAGATATGTGGCTGGTTTAAATAGATTTTTAAGCTCAATGATAACTACATATGATCCTGAGTTTATATTTAGAAACTTTGCTAGAGATATACAAGCTGGTTTATTTAACCTTGTAGGTGAAGAGACAAATAAGGGTGGTGTTCTCAATGAAGCAAAAGTTAAAGGACTAGCAGGTAAAGTTCTTTCTGGGGTTCTTCCTTCTATTAAAGCTATATATAATGTGGAAGGTAAAAAAACTAAGGATTTAAATACCAAAGAAAAATACTATACGGAGTTTGTTGCGGATGGTGGTAAGACAGAATGGTTTTATTCTAGGTCTCCTGAAGAGTTTAAATCTAACATAAAAAATCTTGTTGAAGGGAATAAAGAAAGCAGTATAAAAGCGGCCAAAGATTTTGCGGAAAGGGTAAACACATCTGTAGAAAATGGAATCCGTCTTTCTTCTTATATAGAAGCTCGTGAAGCTGGAGTATCTAGAGAAAAGGCCGCTGAATTAGCTAAAGAATTAACTGTAAACTTTAATAGGAGTGGTGAATACGGTACTACTATTAACTCTTTGTATCTTTTCTTTAACGCTTCTATTCAAGGAACCAATAGATTGGTAAAAACATTAAAGCCACAGTTTGAATTCAATGAAAAGACAGGTAAGAAACAACTTAAAGTTACTAACTCACAAAAGCTTGCCGCAGGATTAGCGGTGTTTGGTGGGGTTATGTCTATCATTAATGAATCGATGAGTGAAGATGATGATGACGGTGAGTCTTATTATTCTAAGATACCTGAATTTGTTCGTGAAAGAAATCTTATTATTATGAATCCTTTAAGTAAAAAAAAGGGTGATTACGTTAAGGTCCCACTCCCTTATGGTCTTAATGTTTTTTATGTGATAGGAAATTCTTTGATGAACGCTAATCAAGGAATTACAGATAAAGGTGAAGTTCTAGGGGATATATTTACTGCATCACTTGGATCATTTTCTCCTTTAAACTTTCCTTCATATGGGTCAGATGCTACAGCTTATATATTTAAAGTATTAGCACCTACTCTTGGTCAGCCAATTATCAGCTTAATTGCCAACGAAAACTTTTTTGGAAGAACTATATATAGTGAAGAAAACCCTTGGTCTAAAACACCAAGACCAGCTTCTGAGTTAGGAAGGGATAGGTTTAAAAATCTTGAATCTTGGACTAAAGCATTAAATAAAGCTAGTGGAGGATCTGAATTTAGACCTGGTGCTATTGATCTTAACCCAGACAAAATGGGTTTTGTTTTTGAATGGTTTACAGGAGGTGCTGGAAAAACAATTGGAAGAACCCAAAGATCATTAAGAAAAGTTACTGAAGGAGAATTGCCTGAAGCAAGAGAGATTCCTTTCTATAGAATATTTATGGGGCAAACAAATGACTATCAAGATCGTTCTGAATACTACAATAATGTAATGCTAATAAATCAATTGACTAAAGAGGCTGAAAGCGGACAGCTAAATAAAAAAGATAAGATTTCTGTATCTCGAATGAAGTACATTAGTAAAGATGTTTCTTCTAGATTAAGAAAGATCAGAAAGTTAAAAGACAGAACAGAAAATGCAGAGCGTCAAGAGTATTTAGAGAACTTAGAAAAAGCTCAGATGTTAAGATTTAAAAAGTCGTTTAAGAAATTCGACATAGAAGACATAAAGTAATACCCTACTGTAGTTGAGTTCACGCTAGTTATCTTATTTAAAATACACGAACTTTGTCGTATGAAAAAATTCCTAGAGATCTTTAAAGATAGCAACGATTGGAATGAGAAAACCATTATTGGATTCCTTTCTTTTGCTGTAATGTCATTCGTTATTATGGCTGATGTCATAACTGGTTGGGTTGGTAAAGACCTAGTAGTTAATGAGTTCATCTACAATTCTTTCTTGTTAGTTACACTCGGATCATTCGGTATATCTGGATTAGAAAAGTTTGCAGGAAAGAAATGAGTAAACCCAGATCACCCATAGATAGATTAGATTCGTTTGGAGAAGATAGAGTTCTTGGTATTAGTATCAAGTCGCTTATAGCTATAGGTCTTACTGCGGCAATGGCAGCGTCTGGTTATGGAATGCTGAAGCGTGATATAGAGATTGCTATGACAGAACCAGTTCCTCCAGTAACAGCTGATGAATTCAGATTACAGACAGAGATAATTGATAACGCTATCTTAGAAACAAAAGAAGATATATCAGAAATCAAACAGCAAATGAATCGTATGGAATCACGATTATTTGAAAGCTCTAGACGATGAAATGTTCCACACTAAGTTTAATTCTTCTAGTAGTTTTATTACTAGCGGGATTCACAAGTTGCTCTACCCAATGGCATCTCAAGAGAGCGATACAAAAAGACCCAACGATCTTAGTTCAGGACACAGTGATTGTAACGGACACGGTTGTGACAAAGTCCACTACTGTATTGGATACGATAACCATCTCAAAGATAGATACAGTAGAGATCGTAAAGAACAACTTCCGAGTAAAGATTACGCGGAGCTATGACACTCTAATAATAGATGGCGGCTGTGAGTCTGATACTATAGTAAGGACAGTCAATGTACCTTTCGAGAAGATTGTTTACCAGGAGAGAGAGAAATGGTACCACAAGCTTTACTTTGGTTCGTTCCTTTTATTAATACTTATGTTCTTCTTGGGATTGTTTAAGAGACTATTTCAGCACGCCTAAGAACCACAAGTTTCACAATCATCTGGGTTATCAATATTACAAGTAGGTTGTTCTTTTTGTGTAAGATCTTCTAACCACGAATCAAAGGGGTCTTTAGCCATTTTAGGAATAATAAAAAAGTAAAACCCCTACGCTTTGTAGAGGTGAACACGAATTTACTACATAGTATTTTACCGTAGATAGCTGTGATTTTATTGAAAGAAACTAGTGATGTTTGTCCCCTTATTTATGTCGTAAAAACCTACCTGCTTGGTTATCATAAAGGTATCGTTAAAGTCAGTCTCTTTAGGCATCTTTTTACCTCTCCATTCAGGCTCATCAATATCGTTCAACCTAAATGCCCAAACGCCAAATGGTGTCGAATTTATGTAAACAGGATCAACTCCAGAAGCTTTGCTTCTTTCTAAAAGACCTTCATATTTTAGCTTTTCTATAACTAGTCTGCTGTAATGAGACTTGCGACACTTAAGCTCTATTTGGACTCTGTGCTTATTAGAATAGCAATCGTACTTAGAAAACCTATCTTTCGTCTTTTTAAGATCTGGAAGCAATTGATTTTTTAAAGCATCAAAAAGTTCTGATTCTGTGTTAAAGGGATTGTTTCGGTAGTCACTCATAGCCCCCTCATCCTTAGAGAGTTAATGTCGCTTAACTTATAATGCTTCTTGCAGTATTTATTCAAGTTCTCCCCAAGCTCTTGAGCTCTCTCTAGAGTCATATCATCAATGGCTCTTTTCCAATCTCCAGGATTACTACATAATATACCAGTCTTGTTATGTTTTATAACTTGTTTGTACGGGGATACATTAGATGCAATGATTGCTGTCTTGGTATATCCAGCTTCAATTACTTTAAGTGCAGACTTGCAACGGTTAAACTTATTGTTTAATAGAGGAGATATAGATACGTCAAAATGTTTGTATAAACCACCATATTGATGAACGTCTTTAGGGAGTAACTTATGCTTGGCTTTGAGTACGTCCATATAGTTCATAAGGTCCATACAATATGATTCCTTACCCTCTAAAGTAACTCCACCCATAGCTTTCATATCTTCCTGGTGACCGTTGGCTCCTACATAACCAAATCTAACTACGTCAGTCGGTTCTTTTTCAATGTCTTTCCATTGTTCTTCTTTTTCGTATAAGGTGTTAGGAATAAGTCTATAAGTGACATTTGGGTTAATTTTTTTCATTCTATTAATGAGGTACTCAGAGGGGCACCATATCTCATCAGCTATTTTAATTGTCTTTTTAATCTCTGGACCCGCTACTTTTTCGTAATGCTTATGTGCTGGGTTGTCTTTAGGTAAATACCAAAAGTCATCGTTATCTAGTATCAGCTTTACATCATTGTCTAATAAGAACTTTTTAAAAGCTTTATGATTAGAAACAGTACACCTTCTAGACGTAACTAAGTTCTTAACCTTAGTCATATCAAAATCTTTAAGCTCGTTATAGCTTTGAAAGAAGTGTATATTAAGTTTCGACTCTGCCTGCATACGCAGAAAAGGTGTCATTAACCTATGGTAGTTAATACCGTTTAGTCCATCAAGGAATATTAATGTCATCATAAAATTCTAATAGAGCCGCTCTGATCATATCAAACTCTAGCTCAATATCTTTTTTGTATTTTCTTATTGTGTTATGAAGTCTATCGCTATCTACTCTAGGTGAGCCAGAATTACCGTGTAAACTTTCATACAGTTCCGTAGCTGAGTTATGCATCCTATTGGTTGTTAGGAAATATATCTCACTCAATTGTTTTAAATCCATAAACTTTTATTTTCACTCTGAAGGTGTTTTTCTCCAGGTTTTCGTTGAAGGTAGTCGACTGTGAAATAAAGTGTTTTGGGTTATCGTCTTTAACATAATCAAACTTTCGCAAATAATCCGCAAGAAACTTGCTACAACATATAGCGTTGTCAACATCAAAGCGGCAGTTAAAAGAAACATCAAGTGCAAATTGCTCCATATAGAATCTGTCGAAAGACTGTAGAGCTGTCTCAATATGTTTCCAATATTCTTCTTTGTATTTTTTACGAACCATAAAATGCCTTCCCGAATAGAAAACATTGAGGCTAGGGGGTTTAGGTAACGTAAGTTCAAGTTCTTCATAATCACTTTCCACTCATCTAAGATAGGTCAAACTTACCTGAATCTAATGATAAGGGCTTGAAATTCTTGTCACCCATAGGGTATATTCTAAATCCAGTTTTGGAAGCATTCATCTCAAACAATACAGGCTCATCGTAACTAGTTGGCATTCCTCCCGTTTCTTGTGATCGAACTTTTCTTACGTGAACCTCCATTGTGTTTCGTAAATCAAACTCTGGAGCCATAATTTTTCTATGAAAAGTCAAGAAATTATCACTACGATTAACCATCTTACCGCCCCCTTCTGTGTCTTCTGCATAAGGAGCTGGCTGAAGTCCATCCATACCCTTCCTCCTTGCCGCCTCTGTTATGGCGTGAGTATTTAACCACACAGCTATGTTGTTAGCGTTACTAAATGTTAACAGCTCTGATGCGGCTTCATAGTGATATTCGTGAGATGAAAGCAAGCTATTACTCATAGTTATTTTTAAAGAGTTATAAGGGTCTATTAAAAACCCATCATAACTTTTCTGCTTTAAAAGTTTTTCTGCAAACACTAAAAGATCTGTGTAGCTGTAAACCTCTTCGTTGCTTATAATAGTAAAATGATTATTGATCCACTTGTATGCGGCAACTCTTTCTTCGTAATGCATTTGATTAATAGGTACATCCACCAAAAACTCCATCAGCTTCATCTTTACTGCGGCAGTCTTGTTTTCTGAAGAGTATATTATCCATTTCCAATCGTGTAGAACTGAGGATGTTACCATAAGATACATAGCCATAGTTGTTTTACCCACGTTACTATGTCCATTTATAATTGTAAATTCTTTTTTAAATAGAAAATGTTCATCTAAACGGGAGCCTGTAGTAAGTCCCCTGGCAATGTCTCCTCTAGCAAATTTATTAATCCACTCCATATCCTGATTATCGGAAGATATAAATGACATATCTCCATCATTGATACGCATCTCTCGTTTAATCCTTTGCTCATCTTCTAGCGTTTCTTTAATAGGCTTTCGCTTCCCTTCCTCAATACCATCAGTAATTGTTTTCTTAGCGAGTTCAATATCATCAACACTAGACATTTTTTGAATCTCCCTTAATAGAACACGCTCTACCTCGTCCCGTTCCATCCTACCTACAGCTATATACCCTCCGCACAATAACGAAGCCCTAAGTAATGTATTATGTTTGTCACCGTCTTCAGATCTGCGAATCATCTTAGAAGCTATACTTAGTTTTTCATAATCAGTATATAGATCAGATGAAACTGCTGTTTGGCTCTCGGAAGACTCTGACAACATCCCTCCAAACTTATCGCTTGATTCATTATATATTAGATCAGGATCTAAGCTCTCAAAACAAGCTCTAGCTTCATTAATCCCAGAAGGATCGACTTCTAGTCCATAAGTTTTCTCAAAGTAAGTCTGTAAAGCCCTGAAATGATCACGATGTCTTTCTGGATTTGATATCTTGACAAGAACTTTAAGACCATCACCCGATGGAGATATCCAACAAGCTCTTACAAATTTATCTGTAGATAATAAAGCTTTAGAAGACTCTGTGTCTATGTGATCGAAGTCTAATATAATAAGACCACTATGACCTAATATATCTTCATCTTTCCTTCCTTTAAAAACCCCTGAGAAAAGAGTGATGGGGAGAGTCTTTTTTTTGCTCTTATCTCCAGCTCTTATTTCTTCAATTATATTTTTAGAATTTCCCTCTATAATCCTTTTCAAAGAGTTTTCCAAAAGAACATAGTGGGGTTCGTCCGTTTTAATAACAGAGGGAAACATTGTTACTTTCTCCATCCTAAACTTTTTCTACTTTTAGTAGTTCTCTGTCTACAAATATTTCTCTAATAGACATAGTGTTTATTGCGTGTATAAACGATGAAGCCACACACTCAAAAGCTATTTCACAAGGGTCTAGTTTAAATATTCTAACGTAGCCTTTTAACCTACTAGGGAGAAGTATGCGTCGATTGTCTTCTTTTTCTATTTTGTACGTAAAAATATAATGATGATTAGTTACGCTGACTCGTTCATTTAATATGTCATCTACTTCTTTATATTTTTCTGCATACTCTACATCTACAAAGTTACCTTTTTTGTTCTTTACTAAGCTTGATTTGTGCTTGTTTATGTGATGTATAACAGTAGAATGATCTTGATTTAATAGTTTACCTATCTCTAAAAAAGTCATTTTAGTGTTCTCTCTCAATATAGCGCAGAACATTCTCTTAGCTCTTACTGAATCACGATGTCTTCCTTTTGTTTGCATTCTCATAACACTCACCCCACAAACAGCAGACACTTGTTCAAATACGGACTCAGCATTTAATTTAAAATTCGTTATCATAGTCTTCTTCTTTATACCAGCTTGACCTGGAAATTGTTTTTGTTTTATAAATTTTTACAACTCTAATATTTATAGCGGTCTTTGGAATCTTAGCAATCTTCCGTACATACTTTATAGTGTCAGAATGTCTATTCATATCTAATAGATTCTTAGCTCTTGTAAGAATGATAAATGGAGATATTTCTCTTCCTTTATTATGGTTTAAAAAAGAATTTCCCTTTTTAGTCTGCCAAAAGATTTTACAATAATGCTCAAATATTTCTTGACCTTTTTTCAATACACAGTCAATGACACTATATAATTAAAATAATTCTTGCAACCTTCCTTATCTCCGCTTAAGATTGTTAATCCTTCACGTTGTAGGTTCCACTCTTTATTCTTTTCATTATATATTATTTCGTACTTACTATTTATATTTTTCATTTGTACAAATATCTTCTTCATATTTCTTTTCTGTTCCTCCACATCTTAGCTACAATTGATCTGCGCTGGGGAGTAAATTTATACTTCGACCTTAGTCTTGCCATTGCTATCCTGTAAAACTGATCAAACTCTGATTCTTCTTTGTCTCTTTTCATAATAAAGAAGGGGAGGCATAAACCTCCCCTAGTTTAATTTAGAACGGCAAAGCCTCCTCAGTTTTTACATTTCCTTGGCTACTATTATATTTAGTAGTAACACGAGGGTTAACTACTGATATAAAAGCACCGCCATCAGATTTGACAACTAAGTCCATATTGACGTTCCCACTTTTAGTAAGATACTTTTTAAGCTCTTCTAATTGTGTTTCTTTAAATGAAATACCCCACTTCTTGACACCACTGTCAAACTGCTTCATCTCACTAACGAAACCTATATATACATTTCTTTCTTCACTCATAATTATTAAATTTCCCCTTGTAAATAAAATTTATCAGACGCTTTGTCTTTTTCAAAGTATTCAAGAACAGTTCTTACACCCTTCTTGAACTTTGCTTCTCCGAACCCAAGAGTTTTGTCCGAAGCTTTGTATACCGCAGGTAAATACGGATACGCTTTTTCTTGTACAACCCAGTAAAAATCGGGTATGTCAAACACTTTACTGTACAAGTATGCTTGTATATCATAAGAATAAGAGATCACATCTCTAGGGAACGATTTTGCCCCTCTAGAACTCTTACTGTCTGATATAAAACCATCACCCAGGCAGTCTAAGAATCCTCTTACAACAATACCTTCATAGTCATCAAAAAGATTTATCTCTTCTTTGAATTCTATTTGATAGCTTCCTTTTAGGTAAATATCCCTAACACCGCAAGTGTCAAGTCTATCTATCATTTCCATAGCTTGTTTATGATCTTCCAAAGTCACCAAAGCCTTTTCTCCTTGTCCTTGTTCTTCTTTCCACTCCTTGTAAAGCTTTGTAGACTTAGGTTTTTTACCACCAATCTCTTGAAGTATTTCATTTTCATTAAGTACAAGAAATCTATCATTAAACTTATGTGGTTCAAACAATAAGCAATCATACATAGAGCCGAACTCTAATGCTGTTGATGTCCTTTTTAATTGTCCTTTCATATACATCTCAAAGAGACGCATATCTTGAAGGGCATATTTTACTGATGAATAAGACAGATAGCTTTTACCTGTTTTTTCTTCGAGTATTTTAGATACGTTTTTCATTCTTTTTGGGTTAAGCTTATTGATTTAACAGCTACATTATCACATATTCTATTCACAAAAATCACAGCCTCATCTCTCGTAAGAAATTCCTTACATATATGTTTCCAATGTGCAGGCCTCTTAGCTTTATGTCTGTCGTGAAGATGATAGTTAACTTCGTACGGCATTATTTTACCGCCACGTTAAGTTTAGCTAACTCAATAGATGTTATTTCGTTTCCGTACTTATCTTTCACAGCTTCTAATCTTACTTGTCGATCAGGGGAATTCTTACCCTCTCTAACATAGTCTAAAGCTTTATTAAAAACGCCTGAAGAGTCTTTGTTCTCTAATTGAGTTGGCTTTTTCATCTGTGGCTTATGATCATTAGTAGCGTCACTATCTTGAGTATCATCAATTAAAAATAAATTACCTAGAGCATATTTTTTACCATAAGAGGACGCAGAACCAAATTTTTGGGGCATTTGCATACCTTTTTGGTCCAAATCAACTCCTACCACTGCTGTGCTGTAAATACTACTCTCACCATCGGAAAGCGTAGCTTTAGATTCTAACATAGGAAATGAGCTGTCGAGTTCAACTACTCGCTCATTTATAATTACCGATACCCCCAGCTCTAAGAGATATGGTTTTGTAGCTTCTAAAATATCTTCTGCGCTTCTAAAATAGTATTTACCAAACGCATTAAATCTACTTTTTTTAGATTTAAATTTGGTTTGAATTGTGGCGAGCTTTTCATTAATAGTCATACTGAATTTGTTTAAATTAATTTAATTAAGTGATCAAATATCTACATAAATAACGTAACACGCAACTTATTTAGAACCCTGATCAAGGGGGGTTTTTTTGTTTTCTTTTGCTATAATTAATAGAATTAAATAACCGCAAAGATCAAATAATGTGTCTTCTGTTTCATCGCCAAGTCCTCTGTTCTGTATGCGTGAAAGCTTATCATCTATCCTAGCACATAAAGAATCAACAGCGTTTCCTTTAGAGAATATATTGATTGGATCTAATGCTGAATTACCATATGCATCGTTCTTTTCTGACAGCATACGATATACCCTTCCAGAAACATCTTTAATTTTATCTTTCATAATCTAATATTCTTGTTTGAAATCTTCAATTAATAATTCCTCTAAGAATTGTAAGACAACAAATGGTTCAGTTATTTTGTGAACTTCTACATCTGAAAAAGAATCAAATCCTAATGTTGGATGTCCTTCTAACTGAAATTCAGTAAATGTTTCAATGACTCCTCCTTCTGAAATTGTCTCGTTGTTTACAGCTATAATTCCTGTGACAAAAATGTCCCCTAATATACTGGGAACAATAGCTCTGTGCGGGTATTTACCATCTTCTATATGCATCCTATTTAACTTTATTATATTCCGTTGTAATATCTACAATTCTTTCATTTGTACTGTTGTCTATGTAAAATGTTACATCATCCATCGTTACATACAAAGACTTATCGCTCCTAATATCTATATCAATGTCATATAGACCAAGTTTTTCTGAATCTTGAATCTCTCTTTTAAGCTTTAAATTTTCATCTTTAAGATGATTAATCTCTTCTTCTAGAAGCCTCTTGTTAATTGTTAAAGCTTCTATTCTGGCAATAAAAAAATCTACTTGATCTTGGCTCATAACGTTGCTATTAATGCAAATAAGATTAAAGCATAGTATAGATATTGTAATAAATCTTTACTCTTGCCCATATCTTTCTATTTGTTTTTGTTGAAATTTACTAAAGTCTTTCTTTAGTTCTCTTTGAATTTCTGCTTCAATACAATCAGAAATATATTTTCTAATGTGAATTAGATTTCTACTTATACCTTTCCTAAGTATTGCTTTTTTCTCTTCCTCTGTAAGGAAGTTAATATCGTTTTCCTTCGCTATCTTTTGAACGTCATCTGTTGACCATAGGCCAATAGAAAAATGAGTGTCTTTTTTCATAATTAATAATTGTTATTATCCTTGTTGAAATAGTAATCATAAAAGAAATAAGCTATGATTGAAAATGCTATTCCGTGAAGTATTCCAGTTATATATTCCATTGTTCCTCACATTTGTATCTCCACTCATCCTCTGCCTCTGCGTCCTCGTGTCCAGGGTGGTCGTATAATCCTGTCCCACCAACAAGCCTTGCCTTTTTTAGCAAGTGGTTTATATCATCTGTCCATATTTCTTCAATAGATAGTAGATAGTCATTAATTTTACTTGGCTCAACGGAGTCAGGAATTTCTATCTCTAACTCTACAAACTTGTGGTATACACTACGGTTTTCAATTTTTACTTTCATAGTTTTAAAATTTAAATTAATCAATATTTAAGTCAATAAAAAAGTAGGTGCATGAACACCTACTTACTCTTTGGTTTAGTGAAATAACCTGTGATTTGCCATCTTCCTTTACCCGATAGATATTGGTTTGACAATGGCCCAGGACCCGTTACATTATAAGTAATAAAATAAGGATCATTTAGGAGTTCCTCCAGATCCTTCACTGATGTTTTTTCTAAAATCATATCTATTTGTTATTTAAGGCAAGTTACATAAATGTTAATAACTATGCAACTAAAACATTTGAATTTGTTTTGCTGATGATTGATTCTCAATATTTATCATTGCTTCAAATATGGTTTTACCAGCTTCAAAGTCAACTAAATTTCTTGCCACTTTATCTTTCCTTTGCCCGCCTTTGTATGTAGATAAATCTATTTCGTGAAATTCACATAGCTTGTTCACCTCGTCTGTTCCCGCACCTATTTGTGCTTTTCTAGTAGTAAGTACATTTGGTAGCGGGAAATTTGCCCAATATAAATGCCTACCTCTTTTTTGAGCTTCTATTAAGGGTTTATAATATGGTATTACGTTTTCCACCACGTATTTACCTTTAAAATGAGTGTCTAAAAAGATTATCTCTTGATATAAAGACATTTCTGGATACATTCTCTTTGCTTTTGTGTTAGCAAAACGTATTCTACTATGAGTTGGACAAGGCGGACTACTCCATATGAAATCATATTCATTATAGTTTTCCAACAGATATTGATGTGCATCTGTAACTATTACCTTATCATTAGGAAATCTTTCTTTGTATAATCTTGCTAAATCCTGGTCCAATTCTACCGCAGTAATTTCGTGGTCATCGCCCCACTTATATCTGTTACCGCCTAGACAAGCATATAAATTTAATATTTTCATTGAATGTTTTCTAAATATTGAACAAGGGTGCTCCTTTGCTCTTTCAAAATTATTAAAAGTTTATTTGATTTCAATAATAAAGCTTCGCCATTTATGATTCGCTTGTTTAACTTTTTTATATTCTCTTGCAATATATCTCCTTGAGTTTTCACAATAATCCCAAGTGGTATTTAAGAGTTCCTATTGCTCTTTGATCTGTTTCCATCTCTTCAGCTACTTCCTTAATTAATTTATACATTACAGCTCTCAGCATCCATCTTCTATTAAGTAACGTTGGGGATAAAACAATTCTTTCATTGTAGGCATCTTCAACTCGCTCTTGTAGTTCATCATAATAGTCTTGGACTTTCTCGGTATAATTCTCGCCATCATAGGCATCATCCCCGAACTTTCTGTCGACATAGTTACCTACTGCATCTATGATATCTTCTTCTCTATCTGTCATAATTTCTATTGTTTACTTATTAAAATTTATCTACTGATTTTTCATCATCAAATGGGGACATTGTTGAATATGTATCTTCGCCATCAGCTATTGCACAAGCTCTTGCCCAACAGCTCTCAGCATCCATACATTCTTCTATACCTTCTTCCATTGCCTCAGAAATCTCCCAAGCTCTATTTCGACCTTGTTTTAATTCTGATGATCTAAAAGATAGAACGTGCTTTAATTCTTTAATCTTTTTCTCTAGTGTTATAATTTGATCTTCAAGTGTTTCAATTTCCATCTGTTAAAGTTTTTGTACCGCATGAGGTACTATTAATAAAAGTCTTGCACCCCAAAACCCCGATGTGTTAACATCGAGGTAAAGGGAAACCAACAAACAATATTGTTAAAATTCTTTGAACATACTTCTGTTCTGTTTAATAAATTCTTTTAAGATGCTTTCTAATTCCAATTGTTGATTGGGTGAAATATCCCCGCTTTGCAAATCATAATCTTTACAGATTGTATTGAAATCTATATACTCAATTATTTCTTTGTCGGGTTTGGGTGTCTTATATGTAATAGTCATAATTCAATATTTAAAATTAACAACATAGTATTGTTGCAAATCTTCATCTTTTGGAAATTTCTGCAATAGAAAATTAAATGCGTCTTCTGAATTCTTAAATGTTTTGTTTTCAAACATTCTACTTCCCGCCCAATCTTTGATATAATAATTCATAGTCTATGTTTTAAAGTTTAAATTATTATTTTGTATCTACGCTTTCACCAATCAATTTAACATTTGCTATGTTAGCGACTTGATCTAATAATACTTTGGTATAGTGTCTGTCATCGGATCGCATTTGACTAATCATATCGGCAACCCAAAAATATTCTATTGCATCTTTGCAATCTTTTAGAACATTTTTTCTCAAATCATTTTTATAATCTTTTAAATGATATTCGGATATCCATTTTTCATTCTTTTGCGCTCTTTCTGAATTTTCTTTACGCTTTTTGTCTAATCTTTTTCTCAGACTTTTAAGGTATTTTATACCTTCTGATTTATCTAATTTGCCAAAGTATAAACCGCATTCCGTTAAGCCGTATTTATTTGTCCCTTCGTGCAACATTAGTCCGTCACAAATCCAATCTCGGATATTCGTCCCGTATTGTCTTTTGCTTTTGTTATAAGGTGTTTTATTTCCTTGAGCTATCCAAATCGCTCTTTGCAAATCTTGATAGCTAAATACTCTTAATTCATTTGAACTAAGGATTTCGAGTGTTTGATGTTTAATTGATTTCATATTGTTTTTATTTTATTGATTGATAACCGAATTCGAGCTTACTTTTTAATGTGTCCAATTGTTCATTGATTCTATGTAATCGCTCTTTGTCTTCTTCTTCTTTTGAATAAAAATAAGAATCTTGCACTTGTTCTCTTAATGTTTCAAGAGCCAAAATAATTAGATTGTAATCCATTTTTGATTTGTTTAAGTTTATTTAGTAATTGAATTGGACACCCTTAAAAATTGCACCGCATGAAGTACAATTTAAAAAGGTGTTTCGATTATTCAAATCTCTTCAGCAATTCTCTTAAAATGGGGTTTGTCATTCGCATAGGTATAATTATAGTATGTATTTGAAAAATCTTCATCTAAAGTGCTTTTAGCATATAGACCGACACCTTTAAAAGATAGGTCCTCATTAAAAAGCTTTATGAAATGATAATTTAAACAATGGTCCAAAGTGGGGGTGTCAATGGGCAATAGTACCCATTCATCAAGATGTAGTATAAATATTTTAGTTTTCATAATTTACAAGGGTTACATTTCACTATATCTGAAAATAATTCGTTCACAATTTCCTCGCCTATTATATAGACCAACATATTTACGAGGGTTTCGGTGTTGTCGTAAATTCTTACCGAATCATCCCCAAAATTATCGCGTTCATAATCTTGCACAAAGCTAACCGCGTCTAATTGCTCGATATTATGCTTTTTCAACCATTGAGCGGTATTATAGTACCCGATCAAATAATAATCTTCATTGAATAAGGAGTAATGCAATTCGTGTTCATCTTCGAAATTATGATCTTTGTAGTTTTCTTTTCCGTATTCTAAAAGCTCATTTTTAACTGATTCTATCGAATCATTTGATAAATAGTTTTTCATCTGTTTGTTTGTTTGTTTATTAATATTAATCTAATATAGTTAATAAAATGTTAATAACCTAATAAATGAAACAAAGAAGTTTTTTACTGCACTAAATAAAAGACTCAACGAATTACTAAAATTGGCCGATACAGATAACAAGTAAATAAATCATTAAGTACATAACTTTTAAAGGTTGTTGAAATGATAACTAAATATTGAGGTTCTTTTTGGGGGGGTTATTGTGCGAGGGAAGGTAGGGTCTCCACATAAACTCCTGGTTTTTAAAAGTTTAGGTGTTCGGTGTTAATGTGAATTTGGATAGATACTTTGCTGTAATTCAATCAGTTAAGGACCTTGAGTTAATGTATAGGGGTAGACTCAAACGCTAGAAGTTTTGAGAGTCAATGTATTATGTCGAGCCCCCTATGATTTTAGGATCGTTTCGGGTTGATCAGGTCAACGTTTTTCAATGTATATAGTCCCCACGAAAAACATATCTGAGAACTTTTTTCGAGAGGTTTAAGTAGCTGTAAATAAGTTACTGATGTTATTTATTATTGTCAGCAGAGATCATAGGCGATGAACAATATTTGGTCCTGGGTATAAATAGCTGTAACAAGAAGAAACCACTTCTAGAAAAGGACTGTATGTGGTACAAAAAAAATAGACATAATAGTAGCCCTTATATCTGAGGCTCTTCATCTTATATTCCCCAACTTTGGCAGACGGTACGATTGGCTGATGCTGGCTGGAGGCCGCACAGCTGCATCTTCTTTCTTATTTAGTATTTCTAGATGAGTTATGTAGTAATTACAAATAATGTATTCGTCCGAACGGAACGGTGTGAAGGTACAGTAAAAAAACTTGATATGCAATACTTGTTATAACATCTATTGTAATTAAATACTAATGATGTTGTTTCCTATGACAGTTAGCACAAAGGACAACACACTTATCAATTTCTTCCATAAGGCTCTTAGTAGACAAGTCTCTAGCCAGATCTGATATGTTGCCTTTTTTAGTAGATGGGTCTGTATGGTGAAACTCTAAACACTGCGTGTGATTCTCTTTACAGATTTCACAAGAAAGGGTCTTTTTATATTCTTCGAATTCTTTTTTCTTCTTGCGCCTCCAGGCTTTATTACTCTCGCCCCTTGGCATACCCTTTATAGGTTTGTATTGTTTATTGAACTGTATACAGAAAACACTCCTGATATAGTTAACAAGGAAATTATGTACATTATAAATAACATAGTCTTAAATATACAACGGACCTGTGTCTAAATTGATATATGTAATAGATACATCCTCACCTTTCTCTAAAGCCCTGGCAATAGCAGGGTATATTCTTTTATAAGCAGAGACACTTTGTCCTATAAAACCTTTAGTGTAGTCAGAGGTGTTACCTACTAAAAGACAACCCGCAGTATGTTCGTCCGTATTACCTGTGTGTATTAATATGTACTCAAAGCCAGGAACATCTTTTACCCACAGCATACCTTTATGCATATCCTTATACTTATCAGAGTACCGTTTGTGGAATCCCCCTACAGTTCTAAGTTCTACATTATAAGTACCGCTAGGGATTCTTGTCTCTCCGTTTACTTTTATATCCCTATGTTCATCTTCTAGTGTGTACGCTAAAAACTTTGTTGCATAGGTCACGTCTAATAGAACTCCTAGAGTTCTGTCTTGACCGCTATCATACCTTAGGACTTTTAGTCTCATTTCAATGTGTGTTGGTTTGGTCAAAGTTAGTAAATTTGTCTTATGAGTAGATTCAAGAAACTTGTAGGCGAACTACAAAAGGAAGGCAAGTCTGAAGATTCAGCAAGAAAGATCGCTTACTCTATAGGAGCGAAGAAGTATGGTAAGGCAGGAATGGCTAAGAAGGCAGCAGCTGGAAGGAAGAAAAGCTATCGAGTAGGTGGTAAGACACCCGTAGAGCCTCTTACAGAAAAAGAAAAAGCGATTATTGCTGCAGAAAGAGCAAGGCTAGAAGGCTCTAAAAGAAAAGTACAAAGAGCTAAAGATGAGATGGAAAATTATTCGGGCACTAGTAACGCTCGTGTTGTGGAAAAACCTGGATATGAAAACTACAGAAAAACACTAAATGCCGTTAACGATTCTTTAAGAATAAATGCATCTCCTATGCAAAAAGAATTAAATGATAGAATAGATATTGCTCCTGGTATGGCAAATTTAAATCGTATGGCATACGGAAATTCCCGTATGTACGATAACCCAGAAGCTAAAGAGTTAATGCAAACAAAAAGAGTACCGACTGTACCAAGTTTTAAAAACAAATTTAAAAAATCCAAGACAGTTTTATTAGACACTGATGATTTCATTGAACAGAGTGATAAAAACGAAGAAAGAAGATACATAAAAGGCTTAGAAAGAAATCCTGATTATACTTATAAGCTGAAAAAAGGCGGTAAAGTAAAAGCTAAAAAATACAAGCGAAAATGAAACTTAAAAAGACTAAAGACAGTAAAAAGGTAGAAGCACCTAAAGGTTTTCACTGGATGACAGAGGGAGGCAGACACTTTCTTATGGAAGGAGATTACAAAAATCACGAAGGCGCAAGCACTTCTGTTCCTTTTAGGGTTGTTACCCACGATAAGTCTATGAAGGCAGATATGGGTATGAAGCTTGAGGCTATGAAGACAGCTAAGAAGTACAAGAGCGGTGGATCTGTAAAAAAAAAGTTGAATCTAAAGTAAACCAGGCGGGAAACTACACACAGCCTGGTATGCGTAAAAGAATTTTTAACAGAATAAAAGCGGGAAGTAAAGGAGGAAACCCTGGACAATGGTCCGCTCGAAAAGCACAGATGTTAGCTAAATCATATAAGGCCGCTGGTGGCGGATACAAAAATTAATGGCACTACGTAAATCACAACAGTCACTAAAGAATTGGACCAATCAGAAGTGGAGAACTAAGTCTGGTAAGAAATCATCAGAGACTGGAGAAAGGTATCTACCTGAAGCTGCTATTAAAAACCTTACAGATTCTGAGTATGCTTCAACCACTAGAGCAAAAAGAGAAGGAACAAAAAAAGGAAAGCAATTTGTTTCTCAACCTGATTCAATTAAAAAGAAAGTAAAAAGATATAGAACTACGAAACGTTAATTGGGTCAGTCCCTTCTAGTTTTCTATATATCTGCTGTACTAATAATCTTCCTCGCTGGGAAAGGGCGTAACGGACACGATAATTATACTTAGTCTCCTCTCTAAATATATGATCTTCCATTGTTTGTGATGGCGTAAGCTTATCAAAGTGCTTATATATGTATCCTCTTTTTACCAACGGGTATATTCCTTTGTCCGCTTTTTTCATTTGAGATATACTCCTTTTTAGTTTTTTACATATATAGTCAATAGTAAAGAACTCCAGATCATATATAAAAAAAAGAATGTCTAAATCTGTTTTAGTTAACCGATTATTTTGTCGCATATCTCTGTACACTAAAGAGATGTTCTTTAAAAAATTTTTATTTATATACCTCTTTTCTATTTTAGAAGAATCTCTAAATAACTTCTTTCGGCTAACTGTACTTTTAGGCATATTCCTATCTTTGCTGTAAAAGTAATAATATGGCAAGTCTTTCTGGTCAAAAAATTAAAGATAAATTTGATCTTCTTTTAAAGTTAGAGTCTGCTGCAGCCTCTGCTACTGAGCAAGTCATTGAAGATGGGGCTGGCAATAACACTGCCTTAAAATTATCTACCGATACTCTTGAAACAACAGGTAAGTTAAAAATACCCACAACTACTGCAACATCTAATACAGATGTAAGTGCATTAATGATGGACTCTACTGGAGAGGTTGTTCTAAGAAATTTATCTACGGCTGCAATTGGAGGAAGTGCTATTAATGCATCGTCTCCATTAGCTACAGCAACAGTAGCAGGAACTACTGATGTAAGCGTAGTAGATGCGGGCACCCTTAACCCATTAACTTCTAGCACTTTAGCTACAGCTGATAAGTTTTTAGTATGGGATGAAAGCGCAAGCGCATATTTATATTTAGATGCGTCTAACTTATCTACGTTTGTAGGAAATAATTTAGGCGGAGGCGGAGGATCAGGAACGGGTCAGTCTACTTTGCTTTTAAGAATGGCATCATCTCAATCAGTACCTGTAAGTAGCACACCTACAGCAGCTACAACATTGGTAGAGTATACAGCCGCTTCAGAAACAAGAAACGAAACAGCAGCAACAGGAGACACAAGACTTTTTGGAACCTCTGTAAATACTGATTTTACTATTCAGGCAACAGGAAGTGTTTCTAATCAGGTGTTACTTAGAACCTGTGATGTTAACTGCTTTGAGTTTGAGGCAGTTATAGAATTTAACGAGAGTGATGCAAATACTAATCTATACGCACAAGTTAGAATTGCAGGAACAACTATTGCTGAATCAAAATCAACATCTACGGTAGGTAATATTGTAGGAGAAAAACAACTTATAGTTAGAGGGTTCTATGGACCTACTAGTTCAGTAGATAGAATACTTACACTTACTGTAGGCTCTTCTACAGGTAACTCTACAATTAACGGTGGTTATTTCAAGGTCACAAATGTTGGAGTTCCTGTAGCATAAGTTGTATATTCGTAATATGGATTACGAAAGCCGATCAGAATTAATTTCAAAAATACAATTAAAGATTGATGAGCTTATGGAGCTAATATCTGATCCAGAAGTTTCAAAAGATTGTATGGCTGTGTATTGCTTTGGAATAAACGTAGAGGAAGTATACAATGAACAAGCAGAAGTTTATGAATACTTCTCTGGATTTTCTGCTGACAACTCTGAAGAGATTAGAATAATGCTAGAGACCGTAGCGAAAAGCTATATAGGTTCTATAGGTAAACCTAATATCCCTACAGATTCAATTGACTATTGGTTAAACATTTAATAAAATGGAAACATCAAGATACTTAAGATGTAGAAAATGCAGAAGGAATATTGATTTATATTTAGAAGCTGCGGGTAGATTATATATGTACATCGATCACACCCCTGAAGCAAAGAAAGAAGCGAAGATTCAAGAAATAGAATTATTAAACAAAATTGCTAAGATCGACCCAGGATTCGCAGAGAAATGCGGATGGCTAAGTCCTAGCTCTTAATAGAATTAAAATGGAATTAATTAGAAAGATAGTAGTGGGTATTAACCCCAAAGACGCTATGGCTTATTTCGTGGGCCAAAGAGCAGGAGATGCTAAGGTTGACTCTATAGTTTTAGACGAGAGGGCGTTATCTCAACACGGAGTAAAAAGATATTTGGTTTACCTATCTCACCCTACAGATGGTATAATGCTTTGGAAAACAATAGACAATATGCCTTGTTTAATCGAACACGACTGCGAGTTTAAATGAAACCTATAAGAAAATTTATTGTAAAAGTACCCAAGGCAGTAAACGATGTTATTAAGCTAGGAGGCAAGGAATTATTCATAGACTCTAAGTTCACAGAGTTTGACCATAGGGCATACGAAGGAAAGGTTGTTGGTGTTCCGCTATTTTACGACACAGGAGTAGAAGTTGGAGATACTCTTTATTTTCATCACCACGTAGTTCTTGGAGGAAATCATTTTATAGCTGGAGATAAAAAATTAGATGAGCAAGACCGAAGAGGACAGTTTGTTTACTCAGACTCTGATCTTTATTATGTAAACTACTCTTATCAGTTTGACCCAATATGGAATCAAGCATATGCATACAAGAGTAAAAAAACAGGAGAGATAAAACTATTAGGGCATTATGTGTTCTTAAAACCAGCAGAACAAATAGATGTTATAACATCTAAATTTATTGAACTATTACCTCAAGAGAAGCCACCTAATCAGTATGGTTATGTGGAGTTTGAAAGTGAAAAGACCAAAGAGATTGGTCTTAAAAAAGGAGATAAAGTTTATTTTATTAAAAACGGAGATTACTCTATGGAGATAGACGGACAGAAATTATATAGAGTATATTTAGAAAACATTTATGCGAAGATCCCAGAACAAGTATAATAATGTAGCTACAGCTAGAAGACTTATGGAATCTATGCAGATAGCTATTGAGAATATGATTCAAGAAATACAGAAGCCCGTAGATCAGGAGCTTTCAGGATCTCAGCGTAAAGCGGAGTTGCAGTCTATAAAGCAGACAGCTGTAGACGCAAAGGAATTAATTGTTGAAAGAGAGAAGTTACAGCAGCTGGTAAAAACTCTCGAAGAAAAAGGAGAACTAAAAGATGCTCAAGATTATTCAGGTGGATTCGCAGAACAATATTCAAAGTGATGATTTAATATATTGGAACGATGAGTGGAATAAAAACAATAGAAGAAGAAATAGTTATAAATATATGTGCTGACGATACTGAAGGAGATATTATTTCAATATCTAATATTGATATACAACTTCCTAAACAGCCTCATAAGTCTAAAATATTATTCCACGATAAAAAGAAAGAACATCAAAGTTGGGAACGTCAAGACCTCCCTATTGAATTAAGAAAAATAAAGTCAATGGATGAGTGGCTTGAGATGCCAGATGTATTCAGAAATAAATATCATAATTATATAACACAAGAGTATGAAAGACGAAGAAAAGGAGTTTGGTTTTACAATAACGGAGAGCCAACTTATCTCACAGGAAACCACTACTTCTTCCTCCAATGGTCTAAAATTGACGTGGGTTACCCAAGCTTCTTATCCTTTCAACGTGACCTATTCATACACCTCGAAGCCTGCATATCAGACAACAGATGTTTAGGTCAGATTTACGTAAAGTGTAGAAGATCAGGTTATACTCAAATGTCTTCATCTCTTTTAGTGAATGAAGGGTCTCAAGTAAAAGATAAACTATTAGGCATAATGTCTAAGACGGGAGCCGATGCTCAAGAGAATATATTTATGAAAAAGGTAATCCCTATTTATAAATCTTACCCTTTCTTTTTCAAGCCTATTCAAGACGGAACTACAAATCCAAGGATGGAGCTCGCTTTTAGGGAACCTTCTAAAAGAATAACTAAAAAAGTAAAGACATCCGTAAAAGGAGAAGCTTTAAATACTGTTGTAAACTGGAAAAGCACTACCAATAATGCTTACGATGGAGAGAAACTTCATCTTCTGTATATGGATGAGGCGGGCAAATGGGAAAAGCCTACAGATATAAGGGAGTCGTGGAGAATACATAGGACTTGTTTACTTGTTGGTAGGCGCATAGTAGGAAAAGCTATAGTCGGAAGCACAGTAAACCCATTAGATAAAGGGGGCAGGCAATTTAGGACTTTGGTTAGAAGTAGTGACCCCTCTGATCGTAATGAAAATGGAAGAACAAAAAGTGGTCTTTACAGTATATTCGTTCCAGCATATAATGCTCTTGAAGGTTTCTTTGATTTGTATGGAAATCCAATTGTAGACGATCCTAAAATTCCTATTGTTGGATTAGATGGGGACTTAATAACTATAGGTGCTCGAACTTTTTTAAAAAACGAAAGAAAAGCTTTAGTCAATGACAGCTATGAACTAAACGAAGTAATACGACAGTTCCCATTCACTGAGGATGAGGCATTTAGAGACAGTGCAAAGTCTTCTGTATTTAATGTACAAAAAATATATGAACAGGTTCAATACAATCAAGAACTTTTTCCTTCGCCCGTTGTCCAAGGAAATTTTATATGGAAAAACGGGGTTGCTGACACTGAGGTTTTATTTAAACCAGATTCTAATGGAAGATGGAATATATCTTGGATGCCTCCTGTTGAGCTAAGAAATAAAAAAACACCAGATAATAATTGGCTTGGGGTAGGAGGTGTTGACTCTTATGATATAGATGCAACTGTAGATGGAAGGGGATCAAAAGGTGCTTGTCATTTATACAATAAATTCAATGTAGCACACCCTTCTAATATGTTCGTAGCAGAGTATGCGTCACGACCTCCTTTGGCGAAGATATTTTATGAAGATGTTTTAATGGCAGCAAGATTTTACGGTTACTCTATATTAATAGAGAACAACAAATATGGAATTGCTAGGCATTTTGAAAATAGGGGGTATTCACATTTTTTACTAGATAGGCCAGAACATTTAGGTACTGGATTTGGAACTAAAACTAAAACAAAAGGAATTCCTTCCAACTCTCAAGATGTCATACACGCTCACGCTCAGGCAATTGAAGCGTACATACACTCTCACGTAGGATTAAATGAAGAAACTTTAATTCACGGAAATATGTATTTTGAAAAAACATTAGAAGATTGGATTAACTTTAAAGTAGACAATAGAACAAAGTATGACCTATCTATTTCTAGTGGTCTTGCTTTGCTTGCAGCGCAAGGATCTTCTGTTAAAAAAGAAAAAACCAACTTTAGTGAAAAAAAGTTTTTCCGAAGCGGTCACGTTATATTACGATAAGTTGAATAACTATATTTGCATTTAAGACTATTTTACGTATGTCATACAAACAAATGAGTAATGGAGCTTCTTCTTTTCCCGATGCGTTGGCATCGACTGAAGAAAAAATGTCTCTTTCTTATGGATTAAAATACGCTAAAGCTATATATGCTCAGTGGTCTGGAAGTGATCAAGAAAACTCATTATACGGCAGACGGTACAGGGAATTTCAAACAAATAGAGATTACGCTCAAGGAACTCAAGACACTTCTATATACAGACAAATACTTTCATCATTAGATCCTAACAATGGAAGTGGAGCTTTACTAACTTTAGATTACACACCTGTTCCTATTGTCCCTAAGTTTGCTAAGATAGTCGTTAATAAAATACTTTCTAAAGATCCATACCCTCAAGTAGAAGCTGTGGATCCTTTGTCTAGGTCTGAAAAAGAGCAAAAGAAAAATGCTGCTATTCTTAGAATAGAAAATAAAGAAATGATTCAAGAGGCGAAGAGCTTGGGCCTGGATGTAGAAGTAGATCCAGATAAATTACCAGACACTCCTGAAGAAACAGAAATATTTTTAGACACTAACGTAAAGACTGATGCAGAGATTGCCGCTCAGCTAGGAGCTCAAATGACGCTTCAGTGGAATGACTTTAATGACAAAATATATAGACGTTGTGTTAATGATTTAGTTAATGTAGGTATGGCTGTTGTGAAAAGAAACAACGATCCTAACTATGGAATTACTGAAGAGTATGTAGATCCAGCTTTCTTCATTCACAACTATACTGATGACCCTTCATTATCTGACTTAACCTATGCAGCTCACTTTAAGAAGATCACTATTATGGATCTAAAAAGAGTTGCTAGAAATCAGTTTACAGAAACACAGTATGAAGAACTTGCTCGTACTGTTATGAATAAGTATGGTAATGATCCACAGAATTTCTTGACTCAATACTCACCTTCTCAAGCAGGCGGCAACACATATAGATATGGATATGATGACTATAAAATTGAGATACTAGAGTTTGAGTTTAAATCTGTAGATAATATTATATATGAAAAGAAAGAGTCTATGTTTGGTAACATTGGATTCTATCATAAAGGAACAGAGTACAATGCCCCTCAACAATCAGTTTACGATAGAGAGGCTGTATATATGCCTAACGCTACAGTATATGGAGGTAATTTTATCGTAGGCACAGATTACGTATATGACTACAGCGTTCAAAAAAACATACCTAAAAATGTTCACGACATTTCTAAGGCTCAACTATCTTATTCTTGTGTAGCCACAAACTTGCGTAATATGTTGCCTAAGTCTTTAGTTGGAAGTGTTGTCGGTTTTGCTGATATGCTTCAAATTACTCATCTTAAGATTCAACAGTCTATAGCAAAAGCAAAGCCTGATGGACTTATTATAGATATTGAAGGGCTAGAGAATGTACAGCTAGGAAAAGGCGGGGAGCTTCAGCCATTAGAGATTCAAGATATATATGAGCAAACTGGAGTATTTTATTATAGGTCTAAAGATCCAGAAGGGTCATTCCAAAATCCACCTGTTAGAGAAATTGGAAACAGAATAAGAAATATTCAAGAACTTGTAGCTATTTATAATCACTACTTAAGAATGATTCGTGATGCTACAGGTATTAACGAAGTAGTGGATGGAACAACACCTAAAGGAGACGCTTTGGTTGGCGTAAGAGAACAAGCTATAAACGCAGCCAATAACGCTCTTTATGATATTACAAATGCATCAATGGTGCTTTATAAAAAAGTATGTGCTGACATTGTAAAATGTTTACAGGTTCTTCCTCCCGACAGTATTATTTACAAAACTTATACAAACTCTATAGGAGAAACCAATATGGCTGTTCTATCGTCTTTTAGTAATTTATCAATGTATAATTTTGGAATCAAAGTTGTTTCAGAATTAAATGATAGTGACAGACAATACTTAGAGCAGAATATACAAATAGCATTATCTCAAAAAGAGATAGATCTTGAAGATGCTATAGCTGTACGTCAGTTAAGAGATGTAGAGCAAGCTGAAAGATTATTAGTTGTTAGAAGAAAGAAAAGAATTAAAGCTATGCAAGCGCAAGCTCAAGAGCAAGCTCAAATTAATGCTCAAGTAAATGCTCAACAAGCTCAGGTCTCTGGTCAGGTGGAAATGCAGAAAAAACAATTTGAAGCTCAATTAGAATCTCAAAAGCTAGAGTTAGAGACAGCTTCTAAAATGCAACTTATGGAGCTTCAATATACTTTTGATATGCAACTTCTTCAAGCTAAAGGTCAGTTTGATGTTGTAGAGCAACAGATCGAAAGTGGAGTTAAACAACAAAACGACTCAATGAAGGAAGATAGAAAAGATGAAAGAGTAGGATTATCTGCTGTAGAACAGTCAAAGCTCATCGCTCAACGTAAAGGAGAAACGGGACCCATTACCGAAGAAGAGGAAGACAGCCTCGTGGACTTGATCTTAAATCAGTAAATTTGTACTATGGCTACCTGTAATCCCTCTTCTCTTTCAGTCGATCTAGACATTTCACAACGGGTCAATATTACCTGTAGGAAAGGAGACTCCTTTGATTTGCAGTTTACCGTTAAGAACGCTAGTGGTGTTTTAATCGATCTTACTTCTTACAGCTTTGTTATGCAAGCAAGAGCAAGTGATCAGGGAGCTTTAATAATTGACACAACGGGAAATGTTGCAACGGGTTTTAAAATAACGGGAAGTGCGGCTGGTGTTGTAACAGTTGAATCTTCCGCTGCTTTTATGCAGACTATTACAGCTGCGACATATGTCTATGACTTGGTAGCAACAGTATCAACCACAGTGCAAACTTGGTTCTTCGGTACCTTCGTTGTTAACCAAGACATCAGTCAATAGTGTCGGATTCATTAAATATAGTAATCAACGAGGAGACCAATAAGGTAATAGCTACTATACCTTCAGTCACTCCAGTAACTTCTGTAATACAACCACAGAATACTATCTCTATAATTAAAGATGGGGGCGGTACTTCTTTCTTAACTAACGTACTAGCTGGACTAGGTATATCTGTAACTGCCGCAGGGAGTAACGCTACTGTTGCTTTAAAGAACGCTACTAACTTTACGGACTTAAAAATATTAAAGTGGGACTCTACTAACGGTCAGTTTGCAGACAGCACAATGACAAACAGTGGAAATAATGTGGGTGTAAATACGCCAAACCCGACCACTAACTTACACATTGACGGAACACTTAGACTCACAGAACAACTATATGACTCAACTAATGCTTTTGGTTCAGACGGTCAAGTATTAACAAGTACAGGATCAGGAGTAAAGTGGGTTAGCTCTGCTGGAGATATAACAGCTGTTAATGCTGGGACTGGTCTTAGCGGAGGTGGTGTTTCTGGAGATTTAACCATTAGTATTGACTACGCTGGTGCTGACAACTTTATACTTTCCGCTGCAGACAACAAGTCAACTGCAATAGCTTTAGATTCATTAATAGTTATTAGTGACGAGTCAGATAATGACGTTAAGCTTCAGCTAGTGTCTGACTTACCTTTTAGTAATAATCAAGGAGATATAACAGCCGTTACTGCAGGTGTTGGATTAAGTGGTGGTGGTTCTATAGGTGCTGTTACTGTAAATGTGGACTACTTAGGAGTAGACAACTACATTCAGTCGGCCGCAGATAATAAAGGAACCTCTGTCGTAAATGCTGACTTTATTGCAGTAGCATCAAATGTCGATAATAATGTAAAGCTTCAGAATGTATCTGATCTCCCCTTTACTAATAACGTTGGGGATATAACAGATGTGGTTGCAGGGGCTGGTCTTAGGGGTGGAGGATCTTCGGGTTCTGTTACTGTTTCTGCAGACTATGATGGTACTGATAATATAATCTTATCCGCTACCGACTCAACAGGTACAGATATTGTTAATGCTGATAAGCTATTAATTAATGTAAACAGCAATAATGATGTCAGCTATTACAGTGTAAGCGACTTACCTTTTACTGTAATTCCTACAATATCATTCGAAGTTGAAGGAAATACTGGAACGCCCCAATCAATAGCTAACGGCAACACGCTTATTATTTCTGGAGGCACAGGGTTGGCGAGTGTAGCGGGAGCTACGGACACCGTTACTATAAACCTCAATAACACTTCTGTAACTCCTGGTTCTTATACTTACTCAAGTATTACAGTAGACGCTCAAGGAAGATTAACTGCGGCTGCAAGTGGGGCTGCTCCAGGTACTATGAGTACGTGGGTTATTTCTGACGGATCGAATGATCAAAGCGTTTCTAACGGACAGACTGTAACTATTAGTGGAGGTACAGGAATAACAAGTGTTCTTAGTGGAACTAGATTAAACACTATAACTCTAGCACTTACCGAACTACCTTCTAATACAGACACCCTTCAAGCGGAGGATCTTTTGGTTGGACTTTGGAACTCAGGCGTAGATCAAGGAACTAAAAGACTAGATGCTATTCCATTAAACACTTGGGCTTCACCTACTTCTAATATTAGTATGAACAGTAAAAAGCTAACCTCGTTAGCTGACCCTACTGTTGATCAAGATGCAGCCACCAAAGCTTATGTGGATTCTGTTACCGCAGGAGGCGTTATTTTCCAAGGAGGATATAATGCAGCCACCAATACACCTGATTTAGATTCATCACCAAGTTCAGCGATCAGAAAGGGATGGATGTATACTGTCACAGTAGCTGGGAACTTTTTTACTGAAGTGGTACAGATTGGAGATTCATTAATATCTCAAGTAAATTCTCCTACTGCATTATCTGATTGGACAACCATACAGAACAATATTGATGTAGCAACAGACAGTGTTCAAGGTATTGCAAACTTTCCTACATCGGGAGGTCTCGCTGTCTCAAGCGGAGCAGTTTCTATAGATACGCAAGGAGGTTTTATTGCTGGGTCTTTTGGTGGCGCAGGAAAAACAATAACCTTAACGGTAAACAATAAAGGAATATTAACCGCAGTATCGGATGCTTCTAATTCTGACTTTGGATTTTCAGCGACCATAGGAGATGGATCTACCAACCCTATTGTTATAACCCACGGCTTATCTTCAACAGATGTTATTGTTCAGCTCTTTGATATCTCTACTGGGGCAACTATATATCCTGACGTAACCAGAACATCAAGTACACAAGTTACTATTACAACTACAACTGCTTTAGCAAATGATAGTACAAGAATATTAATATCAAGAGTCGACTAAAATGGCAATAAAATTTTTATCTAATCAAAGTATTTCGGGCACACTCTTAGTAGAAGGGGTAGCAACCTTCAATTCAAATGTAGTTACTGATCTTAATATATCATTAGTAGACAGCACTGATACAACTTTAGGTAGATTAAATATTGGATCAAGCAGTGACCTTATCCTTTATCACGATGCTACAAACAGCTATATCCAAAACTCTAGTGCTGGAAGATTAAGAATTGACTCTAACTCTTTAGAGATAAGAAGCTATACAGCTGGAGAGCTTTTTATAACTGCAGATTTAAATGGAGCTGTAACTCTTTATTACAACAATATTGTAAGACTAAATACTACAGCTACTGGAACACAGTTCCCAGCGGCTTTAGTTGATACCGCGGGTGGTGTTGGAACTAGTGGTCAAATATTAAGCTCTACTGCTTCTGGTGTGTCTTGGATTAACCCATCTACGGGATCTATAACTGGGTCAGGAACAGCAACAAGAGTGGCTTTTTGGGATACCTCAAGTAGCCTAACAAGTGACTCTAATCTATATTGGGACAACACTAATGACAGATTAGGAATTGGAACAGATTCTCCTGACAGAACATTAAGTATAGTTAGCTCTGATTCTGTTGTGGCTGAGTTTAAAACAACAGGCCAAACATTAGTGGATATAAATGCCGCAACTGATGCCGCCTCAAACGGGATTAGATTCCTAGAGAACGGGACAGCTAAGATGGCCATAAGTTATTTAGCATCGGGTGATTATTTTCAAATAGGAACTAATTGGGTTACTGGTGGAGAAAAATTTGTAGTAAAAGAAAATGGTAATATCGGAGCTGGCGTAGGTGCTCAAAACACAGCTTATGCATTGGAGGTTTTTTCCGCAGGTGCTGACGTAGCAAAGTTTAGTGGATCAAACGCTACAACTTCTAGTATTCATATCAATAACTCTAGAACTACAGTAGGTAATACTGCTAACTTAAAATTTGGAGCATCAAACAATACTACTGGTGGTGTTATAAGTTCTGTTGCTGGAACAGCTAACGGTAACACGGCTGATATGTCTTTCCAAACTATAAATGCGGGGACACTAGAAGAGAGGCTAAGGCTTGATAATACAGGTCAAATAAAGCTTAGTAACTATGGAGGTAGTGGATTTACTGGTACATCTGCTTTTAATTTAGAGGTTGATTCTGCAGGAAACATTATTCAAACTACAGCTGGAGGATCAGGAAGTATTACAGGATCAGGTACAGCCACAAGGGTTGCCTTTTGGTCAGGAACAACTGCGCTTAGTAGCGATGCAGATTTATATTGGGACAATACCAATGACAGATTAGGAATTGGGACAACTGCACCTTCCGCAAAACTTGCATTAGAAGGTCAACAAAGTTTGTTGAGCTTGAAAAGAGGAACTGCTGGTGACGCTACATTTTTTATGAGTTCTGACTCAGAGAGATTATATTTTTCACATACAGACACACAAAGCTCTAATTTAATTCTAACACTAAATGCAGATGAATCTGCAACTTTTGCAGGAAATGTAGCTTTAACAAATGGTGTTTTAGAATTATTTAATGCACAACCAATGTATTTTTATTCTACTCCTACAGTATCTAATTATGAATTATTATCTATT
>Ga0209482_1000216_pt1 | contig 52164 bp, 59 predicted proteins | sample CoawatmetaG10DNA_FD_187512 | JGI IMG/M metagenome (GOLD analysis project Ga0209482, IMG submission 187512) | Marine microbial communities from the West Antarctic Peninsula - Coastal water metaG104-DNA (SPAdes) (version 2) | ecosystem: Environmental > Aquatic > Marine > Coastal ...
TGCCTCCTTGCCCCCAACTCCTCCTCCCTCCTTGCCCCCAACTCTCCCATTTCTTCCGCCCAGCCCTGGTAGTAACATTGGTAACGACGATGATATATTCATGCCCCCTGGCAGCTCATGGGATTTGTATACACCGCCACCAGGAAACGCGATGGTGTGTACCGGGTGGGCCACTCGCGATCTTCCCTTATGCCCCTGGTGGTTTCTCCCGTTCGTCATACTAGGCTCTATGATAATCCCCGTATGCCTTTTATGGAGATGCTATATCATAAATAAGCGTAACCGTATGAATGAAGATGAAATGGAGTTACTCCAGGATGAATCCGCGCGTGTATCGATTGTCACTGATTTTTCTATGAATATGATGAATACCCAGCCGTCCGGTAGGATAAGTGAATCTGACACTGTGTACAGTAGTCACCACAGCGAACTATTCACCCAGAACCCCCTTGCCTCGTTATCAGCAACAACTCCTAGTGACCTCGAGGCTCCTGGGTGGTGCCAATGTACGGACTCAGACAATAATGAGTTTTTCATCCACACGACCACGGGTGCGATCAGTTATGAAATGCCAGACGAGCAGATTCGTCATAGGCTATCGCTTCAGCATGACTGTATGGTAAACCTGACTGCTGCTCTGAATGATATTGATATTGACTGTGATAACGAAGAGTTGAGAAATATCCGTGTGTGTATACAGACAGATCTTGCCATTATCGAGGCAGCTTGCAGCGTTATCAAGCAGAGTGTTGCATCTGCAACCCAGACAGCAGATGCCCTTGCCCGTGCAGAGACCAATATGGTCCGATTGGAGGAGCTTGCGACCGTGCGCACCGGTGGTTCTCTGTGGGGAGTTGCCCGTGATGCGATGGGTCCCGAGGCATCCATGAGTAATGCATGGTCGAATCTACTTGACAATATCCACCGTGTCCGTGAGAACCTGCGACCAGTACAGGCCGCGGCGAATATGGAAGTCAACGAAGTGGATGAACAGAATGCATGGGTTCGTTCTCTGCGTGGTAAACTGAAGCCTATTAAATGTTAATTACCATTAATATGGGCAACGCGAACTCACAATTTGTAGATATAAATATACATACTGACTTGTATGAATGGGAAATATCACGGCTTATTGCGGGTAATAACCTCCGTGTGGAGAAGAAAGGAAAAATATGGCAATCAGAGTCAATATCAACCTCGGGCAAGTTATTACAAATCAAATTAAGAAATCCAGATTATACTGGGCTATAATTTTATTTTCAGATATCATGCACCATGTCTTATAGACTGCCGACGATTTCGTCTATAAATAGAACTGGTTGTATGTCACGCCGACCCTTGCACAGACCAAGGAGAGAGCCGACGACATCATCCGTCTGCACGCATAGATTATCTCATTATGGGGGTAGGTGTCCGGTATGTTATAGGAATAGTATGCGAGAGTACAGCAGAAACATTCAGCAAGCAGTTAACCGCCCCAGACGCCCAGCGGCTGTATCAGTCGCGGTTGTCCTTCCACCCATTACCGTGTTTGCACCGCCCCTCGCCCGTCCTGTCCACCGTACGCGCCCCGCACCCCGTGTCAATATAGGAGGGGCAAGTACTACGACAGAGCCCCGGTACCAACCCAGCAATTTTCTTAGTAACCTTGGATTGAGGTTACCAGGAAGATGTATATTAAAGGAAGACATCCAGAAAGTTTGTTCAATATGTATGAACAATTACGAAACTGACAAAAATTGTCAAATTTTACCATGTAAACACGCGTTTCATGCGTGGTGTGTGCAGAAATGGTTTATGATGAAGAGGAATTGCCCCTTGTGTCGGAAGGAGTATTGACACACCACGTTGCTGTGGTATCAAATATAACAATGCGCCCCCCCGTTGCCGGATCCTGGCGCATAGCCCGAACCGCAATCTTTGCCACTTTATCGCCCTTAAAATCAGTGCGACCATACACCTCGATTTTATCATTCTTTCTCAGTACTGCATTAGAACCGATTCTATCCATCTCTCTCAAGTGGATATCATCAGTTTTCAGGGCATCTACAGCGATGATATGAGACGCCGTGGTTGTGTCACATAACATACACCTGTAACGACCAGCATTCTCAATAACGCGTACGATGACCTTACGTAACCCCGACATATTATATATACGGTGGTTTTTTTTATGCCATATTCGCGGTATAGTTGTCTCTGAGACCATCTACTTCGTCTATGGCGGTGTTCAAGAGGCCCAGCGAGAAATGATCGCCGGGAATATTAACATCGGACGGACCCTTGTACGCAGCAGAATACGCCTCGAACGCCGGACCGGTCGTTGTGGCACACAGGGGTTCCGCCGTGCGGAACGACTGCACCTTGAGGGGTGATTTTGTCTTGACTGCGTCTGCCTTCACGGCACGAGGCCACACAGTGGAATCAACGTCTTCCTTGCTGAAGCACTTGTAACCAGTGCCAAAATACACCAAGCTTTCATCCTCGGTGTCACACTTCTCGTCGCGCACAGCAATATAACAATCCTTAATATCCTCGGTCCACTTGGGGTAGTGGGCCTTGAACCATGATTTGACATTCAGTCTTACAGCGGCGTCGCCGTCCCATAATGGCGTGGTATCGACCGGCTCCTCTTCAACGGGCGCATCCTCTTCAACGGTCTCCTCCTCTTCAACGGTCTCCTCCTCTTCAACGGTCGCCTCCTCTTCAGCGGTCGCCTCCTCAACCGCCACCGTCTCCTCGGGGGTCAGAACCTCTGCCGGGGGCACCACCGAGTCCGCCACCGCCGCAGCATCCACCGCCGCCGCAGCCACCGCAGTCGCCGGCAGTCCCATCGCTGTCAGGAGAATGTCCTGCTCCTCTGGCGAACGGAGTTCACTTTTGGCCGGTGGATATGTTAGCGCAGCACTATTAGCCATTAAAATAAACACGAGCCTGATCTTCTCATCGGTGCCACCTTCTACGGGCATGCCTTTGAGGAGGTTGGCGCCCTCGGCGCCATTGATACTATCTCTCATTACGTCTATGTCACCTTGTATTTCAGTTATAATGAATTCAAGGTGCTCCCTGGGTAAACTTACCATCCCAGCCTTGAAGGTCTTGATATCTTCATCACTGGGCTCGCCGCCCATCGCTACCACTATCATGTCTATCAGCTCTGCGTCTGTGGCGGCGGTGATCTCTTCCGCGGAAGGACCACTCGTGAAATGAACATATGCGAAATAACCCCCAATGACGAGGCCCACGAGGAAGAGGAATATTATGATATACTTCCCCCAAGGGGTTGGCGGTGGTTTTGGTCTGAATGCGTCAGTTATCCCCGACACAGCACCCATTGCTTTACCCTGCACAGCACCCATTGCTTTTTTTAATGCTAGTTGTCCCAGTAGATGAGCCATAATGTTATTATAATTAGCAAATAAAATTAACCATCACAATTTCCATCACCCTGGAAATCCTATCGCAGACTGCACTCTCTCTGGTATCTACCGAACTCTGACCATAACACAGCCTGACGATACCAGCCTGAGCAAGACTCTTCAGCCCCTGTACAGTTGGGTGCATGTTCATGTAAGCGGTACACCCGTGGATAAATTGTCCGGCGTTAATGATTGCGTTCTCCTCCGCGCCAATCGTCCACTCTGGGTCCCCTGCCTCCCTGTCTGTGATATAGATGTCACCTACAACCGAACTAAAGCCGGTTGACTTGACTACGCCATTATGGTCAACGATAACACAACTTTGCCCATCTACCGACTTGTCGGCGACGACCTCTGTAATATGCATGTAGTAACTATCGGTATCCATTATATCATTACTTAAACGCATAACTTTAACTATATATATGAAGATCCTCTTTTGCGGGACACACCCTGGCCTGTCCACTGGCTATGCGAAGGTAGCAAATTCAATTGTCAACACTCTGGCTCGTACGCATCGTGTCTATCATATTGCGTTCCAGGCAGTTGACCGGGTTGACCGGTTTGTCAACCCCAATGTCAATATGATAAATGTACCCGAGTTTGGGTACGACGTCATCCAGGATACTGTTCAGGATATTAACCCCGATGTCATTATTGTGTACAATGATGTGATTGTTTGTTCGCATTACATCAACAAGCTCAAGGAACTTGAGAAGACTTTCAAGGTATTTCTGTACCTTGACCTGACCTACAAGTACCAATCGTACATCCCCCCACTTGCGGAATACGCCGACCAGATTGTGTGTTTCAACAAGTCGTGGGAGCGCCACCTCAACACCCTGGGTATCTGGAACACCTGCACCATCGAGCATCAACTGGACGCTGGTGGTATCCACAAGACCGACAAGTCCAAGAGTGTTATCGGACTGAATGATGATGATTTCATCGTTCTCAACCTCAACAGGAACTCGTATCGCAAGTGTCTGGATATCACGATGGACGGGTTCATCAAGTTTTTCAAGAAGAATGATTGCAATGAGCACCTGAAGTTGTTCATGGCGTGTAAGTACAACTACTCTGGGTCATATGATATTATGCAGTTGGCCCAGACTTACGCGAAGATTAACGGACTTGATGAGGAGCAGACGAATACCCTGATTTACAAGTGCATTCTCCGTACCCAGGCAGACGATATGACATCAGAGCATGTGAATAACATTTACAACAGCTGTGATGTTGGAATCAATACTTGCTGTGGCGAGGGGTATGGTCTGTGTAACATTGAACACCAACTGACCGGCAAGCCGCAAGTACTGACAGGAATTGATAATTTTAAGGAATTGTTTGATGAGAGTTGGTGCATGTTTGTGGACCCTGTGGCCCGTCTGCATGTGCCTACTGATATTGACGGTGTCGGTGGTATTATGGAAATCCCATCATCCGACGATGTCGCCCAGGCTTTGAATTTTTATTTTAAAAACCCGGAAATCCGTAAGAAGATGGGCATGGCTGGCCGCGAACATTTTCTCAATAAGGACTCCGACCTTACTAAATGGCTTAATTTGTTGAGTATGTAACCTCATATGTAGAAGTGTCGTATTTCATTACACCAGCACCCAGCCCATGCGCAACACCTCTAATGGGTCTAACATAAAATCGCTGTGTACCGTCACTATTGAGTGCACTTCCGGACGCGTTTATAATAGTACTACGGTTATGCTGATCGGTCAAACCTGCCTGATAACCAATCGCAATTGCTCTATTGCCCTGAGATGTCATACCCGCTCTATATCCCAGTGCAACAGCCCCATAAGACTGGTCGTTGTTACCCGCATTTTCTCCAATAGCGATGGCATCATACTCCTGTGTCGTTGTACCGGAGTTGTGACCAACTGCGACGCAGTTACTACCCTGTGAAGTCATGCCGGCATTAGCACCAATACTGACCGCAAGGGTTCCCTGAGCAGTCTGTTTAGCGAATTGGTACCCAATAGATACAGCGAACTGACCCTGGCCATTTGCACCAGCATACCTACCGATTGAGACCGTGAATGCATTCGATGCCGTCTCCCCCGCCGCCTCACCTATGGAAATGCTATTCGCACCTTGTGCCGATAACCCAGCATTTGACCCTATCGCAACTCCATTCGAGCCCTGTCCATTGGAACCGGCAAAATGACCGATGGCAATAGCGTCGTCCGTCTGGTTAGTTCTGGCTGCCTGGTAGCCGACGGCAATACCATAATCACCCTGTGCGTTACACCCAGCAAATGACGATATCGCAACACCGTATGCGCTCTGGTTTTTCATACCGGCATTGACACCCAGAGCAACACCGTCGGCACCCTGGTTGGACTTGCCCGATAACTTTCCAATTGCAATCGCGTCGGCTGTCTGGTCGTCATTACCCGCCCAATAACCAATGGCAACACACTCGGTACCCTGTGTTATCCTACCTGCCTGTTCTCCGATTGCTACAGAAGCCCTACCCTGATTGTTACTACCCGACAACTGACCTATGGCAACTGCGTTAGCCCCTTGTGTCGTGAAAGCGGACTCAAATCCGATTGCCACTGCGTTGGCAGACTGGGTGTTACATCCCGGACCGCGGCCAATGGATATGGAGTCTTTGCCCTGGGCTGATTTGCCCGCCGACGAACCGATTGCGATACCGTAACTGTCCTGTGCGTTAGAGGCCGCATAGTTACCAATGGCAACACGGCTTACACTCGAATCAGCGCCCAGGTAGGTTTGGTTCTGTCCAATGACGACATTTCCATCGATTTTAATCTCCTTATTGAAAGTCTTTACGCCTGTTATGGTCTGGGTGGAGGTGGTCAGAACAACAGACGAGTCAAGCCTGGCGACGGCCAGGGTACCAGATGCTATGTTTGTCGCATTCAGTGCTATCAGACCTGTCCCTGTCGTGCTGTACGTCACCTCTTTCGTAGATGCGTTATAAAACACAGCAGGCAGGGAAGATGTATCGTTGCGGATGGGGTCAACATAGAAACTACTCACGGCTGTACTATTCCGGACGGAACCTGACGCATTCAGTATAATGGAATTGGCATGCTGAGCCTGGCCTGCACTAGATCCAATTGCAATTGCATGGGTACCCTGGTCAGTTAGGCCAGCACCCGTACCTATCGCGATGGCAGATGCGAGTTGGGAATTACGCCCGGCGGTTCTGCCTATGGCAATGCCCTGGGTTCCCTGTTCATCGAGACCTGCGAATGTGCCCAAGGCAACTGCATAACTGCCCTGTGTATTGCTCCCGGCCTTTTCACCTACAGCTGTTGCAGATACAGCCTGGTCATTACACCCCGCCAAATGCCCGACAGCCACGCATCCAGCTGCCTGTGCAATTTTTCCCGATTCAGAACCGACGGCGACACTGTAATTGTTCTGGCCGGTTTTACCCGCAGAATACCCCACCGAAACTGCTTGCGTATCCTGAAGGGTGGAGCCCGCATAGTCACCTATCGCGACGCGGCTCGTGCTCGATGGTTTGCCCAAGTATGTTTGGTTCAGTCCAATGACAACATTTCCATCGATTTTAATCTCCTTATTGAAAGTCTTTACGCCTGTTATGGTCTGGGCGGAGGTGGTCAGAACAACAGACGAGTCAAGCCTGGCGACGGCCAGGGTACCGGATGATATATTTGACGCGTTCAGTGTTGTCAGACCCGACCCAGCACCCGCCAAGGAAGTGACCGAAATGGCAGCGGGAAGTCTGGAGTTGTTCAGGGTACCGGATGATATATTTGACGCGTTCAGTGTTGTCAGACCCGACCCAGCACCTGCCAGGGAAGTGACCGAAATGGCAGAGGGAAGTCTGGCGTTATTCAGGGTACCGGATGATATGTTTGTCGCGTTCAGTGCTATCAGACCTGTCCCTGTCGTGCTGTACGTCACCTCTTTCGTAGATGCGTTATAAAACACAGCAGGCAGGGAAGATGTATCGTTGCGGATGGGGTCAACATAGAAACTACTTACGGCTGTACTGGCGCGGTCAGAACCTGACGCATTCAGTATAATGGAATTGGCATGCTGGTTGTTACAGCCAGCATAAGCTCCAATTGCGATCGCATCCGCACCCTGTCCATTCGATCCGGCTTTGTTTCCAATCGCAACCGCATCTGCTGCCTGGTTACTGCGCGCCGCCGACGTACCAATTGCAATTGCGGCATTACCCTGGCTGTTTGCGCCTGAGTTAGTACCGAGGGCGACACATGCAACCCCCTGTGAGTTAGAACCAGATTCGTGACCCATGGCTATAGAATTACTGCCCTGGGACGTCCTCCCCGCTCTAGAGCCAATAGCGACAGCTTGGGACTTTTGGTTGGTGAGGCCCGACTCCCATCCAACTGCTGTCGCCCTGACCCCCTGTGTAGTATAACCAGCCTCAAATCCGATGGCCACTGCGTTGGCAGATTGGGTGTTACAAGCCGCCCCGCGACCAATGGCAATGGAGTCTACACCCTGTGCGGATAGAGCAGCAAAATTACCAATGGCTACAGCATTTGACCCCTGGTTGTTACTGCCCGCTCTACGACCAATGGATATGGCTGACATCCTCTGTGTCGTAAACCCGGCTTCGGCACCGATGGCAATGGCGTTTGAAGTCTGTGTGTTGCAGCCAGCATACCGACCCACGGCAATGGCGTCCACACCCTGATTATTGCGACCAGCGAATGAGCCCATGGCCATACCATACGCACCCTGTCCATTTGAGCCGGCCACGTATCCAAACGCAATCGCGGACGTGCCCTGGTTGGTTTTACCCGAGAGGGGGCCAATCGCAATTGCCTTATCTCCCTGGCTAGTTAGACCCGAGTCACGGCCCATAGCAGTTCCATCAGACCCCTGGTCGTTATTGCCCGCTTTTTTACCAATGGCTATGCATGACGCACTCTGTGTAGTATAGCCAGACTCAAATCCGATGGCCACTGCGTTGGCAGATTGGGTGGTAGCAGCCGCCCCGCGACCAATGGCAATGGAGTCTACACCCTGTGCAGAGAGAGCAGCAAAATTGCCAATGGCTACAGCATTTGACCCCTGGTTGTTACTGCCCGCTCTACGACCGATGGATATGGCTGACATCCTCTGTGTCGTGAAACCAGACTCAAATCCGATGGCAATGGCGTTTGATTCCTGGGTGTTGCAGCCCGCCGCGCGCCCGACTGCGATGGAGTCTATGCCCTGGGTCGTTTTGCCCGCTGATACACCCACGCCAATCGCATACGTTTTCTGACCATTGTAACCCGCGGCCTGACCAACAGCGACCGCGCCAAGCGCTTGGGTAATCTGACCCGCTATGCGGCCCACTGCTACCGCATCATTGGCCTGGTTGTTACTACCAGCCTTTGTACCTATGGCAATACCAGTTCCCTGGGTAGTATAACCAGACTCAAATCCGATGGCCACGGCGTTGGCAGTCTGGGTGTTGTAACCCGCAGAGCGGCCAATGGATATGGCGTCTTTGCCCTGGGTCAATCTACTGGCCGATTTCCCTATCGCCACACCATAGACGCTTTGGTTGTTACAGCCAGCATCATACCCCATCGCGACGGCTCCACTACCCTGACCATTATAACCCGATTTACGACCTACGGCTACCGCATCAGTTCCCTGGTTGTTACTGCCCGCCTGACGGCCAATGGCTACGGCCGACACACCCTGTGTCGTAAAACCAGACTCACACCCTATGGCCACTGCGTTGGCCTTTTGGGTGTTACAGCCCGCGGTGTGGCCAATGGATATAGAGTCTATGCCCTGGGTCGTTTGACCCGCTGATATACCGATGGCTACGGATGACGCACCCTGGGTTGCCTGGCCTGCCTTGAAGCCCATAGCAACAGTTTTGCTTCCCTGGTTGTTGCTTCCTGCATAGTTACCAATAGCAACACGGCTTACACTCGACGCTATACCCAGGTGACTATGATTGGATCCAATCATAACATTGGCATCCGTCTGCATCCTACCAAATGATGTGAATGCGAGGCTCACGTTGGCAAACTGGACAACATTGCTGGCCGTATTTCCCACCGACAGGATGACATCCCATGATGCATTTGGACCGGTTGCACCGGTTGCACCACCCGGGGAACCCGTCGGACCGTTGGGGCCGGTTGGACCGTTGGGGCCTACGACACCCGTAGCTCCTGTAGGGCCCGCGCTACCACCGGGGCCGCTGGGACCCGTAGGACCCGGTGGGCCCGCGCTACCACCAGGCCCACCAGGGCCAGTGGGACCCGTCGCACCAGAAATATCCTTTCTACCATATGACAGAACTCCTGATGAATGATTGAAAAACACGAAATTATTCTGGAGAACTGCTTGGCCGGTAATATTCGCAGTATGGTCAGCAGAGAGATACACGTTACCGAACATTTTGATGTTCGAGTCGTGCACCAACATCACATTCGAACGACCCGCGGTATTCCCGCTTCCAATAACCAAGTGCGTGTTTGATGGCAGAATGTTTGTATTGTATCTACCCATAGCAGTAGAATATGAGATGGCCGCATTGGTATACAAACCACCCGCATGGGAATTGGACCCGTACGCAATGCTATACGCACCCGTTGTACAACTGGCGGCACCCACTGCTTGTGTGAAAAAACCACCCGCATGCGAGTATATCCCTGATGCGTTAGACAGTAGACCTTCTGCATGAGAATACGAACCATATGATTTGGTATCGAACCCCTCCGCGTGAGAATAATCACCCTCTGACTTTGTAAGTCTACCCTCGGCGTGGGAAAAGTCGGCTGCGGCATTGGAGAAGTAGCCCTCCGCGTGGCAGCCGAACCCTGTAGCTGTGGTACTGCCACCCTCTGCGTGGCAATACTGCCCCCGGGTAGCTGTGGCAGACCCCTCTGCGTGGGAATAATTCGCCAGGGCTATAACACCAGACCCTTCTGCGTGGGAGGCAATCCCCGTAGATGTGGTGTTTAACCCCTCTGCGTGGGAGTTGTTCCCTCTCGCGGCCGAATTGAGACCCTCAGAATGGGAATTCGTCCCCAACGCTGTTGTTGATTTACCATGGGCAAAAGATATGTTTGAGGACGTGCATGATGTTCCTTGAACTACATTTCCACTAAAAGTTACATTCTTCGTGGTGACGCTACCCAGTGCAGTTACTTCCTGAAGTGTTCCAACGTTCGAGCTCCTGGGACCGACAAGGTCGCCATCGAGGAAGAGGGAACGCCCCCCGCCCGCGTTGGCGACCACGAGTCCACTAGTACCAGCACTCGATGCTGAAGTGTCTATCCTGATCTGGGTAATGTGTATATCGCTGCCCACATGAGACATTGTTATTATTAGTTACTAAATAAAATTCCGCTTATTCCTGCGTCGATTCGCAGTATATTGTAATTGACTGCATAAACATACACCATATCGGTTGCACGTCCTGCTGGTCTGCTCATGTTCTTTAATACCAAATTGGTGTTATCAAGTCTACTGAAGTTACATGTGCCTGTTGGATTGAAATTATTCATATATTTTGCAAAACTAAATGCATAGAATCTAGTGTTGAATGGACATTTTGACGAATGTTCAAAGTTTATGGAAGAACTGGGGGAATGATAATATGATTGAATTGTGTGGAAATAATTTGGTGGCATATTTTCATATTTTGTAATTCCATTTAAATATAAATCACAACTATCAAACGTAAAATAATCAGTTGCGGTGTTAGCACTCTTTGTTTCGTATCCAAAGAATATACATTTTACCGGGTGGTTGAGAGAATTTAATGATAATTTATTAGTTCCATCTGAAATATTATAATTTATTTTCTGAACTTGCGTAATCATCATATCCATCGATGCATTTTCAAATACTTTTCTTTCAATATTTCCTAAATAATTGAAATTGGCTTTGCACTTTACCTTGGTGGATACGGTCTGCCCCCATGTAATCTTAACTACTACATTTTGGTATGTCAGAGAAATTAATGGTAAATATTGATTATTATCACAAAAGAAAAAATGAAATGGACAGAAGTTCTTGTCCGTCTGTGTAACTTTATTATTAATAACTTTGGATTTTGAGTTGTTTTCTGGCATATATATTGGCCATATATCCGACATATATTCATAGGTATGGGACTCTATCAATTGTTCTCCAATATATAGTTCAAATTTAGAACCTGACAAATAATCTATAATATTTGTCCCCTCAAGCCACATACCCCCAATAATATCACCCTTCTTGGTAATATCTATTATACTTGTTGACCCCTTTATAGTTCTTCCACCCACGTTGAGTTCTTCTACACCGCAACTATATGGTGTATATTGTGTGAAGTTTGACCTAAACAGTGAATTTTCCATATTATCTGAAGTTAGATATACATCCTGCTCTCCCTTTGACACGAGGTCGATCATGTTCCTTACTATAGTTAAAAGATAAAATGTTTTTATGGTTATGGACACACAAACTCATGATGGTTTTGATGATGCACTACAGAAAGTAACACCTGTGTTTAGAAATTTATCACATTATTATTATTACGATAAGGGGTTTACGCCACAAGATTGTGAAAATATTATAGAAAATTTCAGTAATTGCTGTACCCAGCCTGCGACTGTGTTTGGCAATGAAACTAAAAATGAGACGAGGAGAACCAACTTAGCATGGATACCACGAAACAAGACCACCGAGTGGATATATGATAAAATGTTCTATATGGCCAAGGATGCCAATACGAGTATGTTTAATTTTGACATAACATCACTTTGCGACAAAATTCAATTTGCGTGCTACGACGGAGATGACGGGGGTGTATATCGCCGGCACATGGATATGGGTGCCAGTGATATTTACGCATGTAGAAAGTTGTCCATAGCGGTTCAACTTAGCAAACCGGAGGACTACGGTGGTGGTAAGTTGAAAATTAATAGCTATTATTCGCCCCAATCGCAGGGGGCTTCTTGTGTGTTCCCATCATACATAGAACATGAAGTTGAACCGGTAACACGGGGTAAGAGGTACTCCCTCGTCCTATGGTTCTATGGTCCTCATTTTCGTTAGCCATGACAGGTCCTTGCGGTCCGGTTTATCCTCGTACCATCCTTTGCCCGTATAAACATTGAGGACACTCTGGAAATATTCCTCATACATAAGAGCCACCCTGTCAAGGGAGAAGCTCATCGCCCATTCTCTGCACATAGCTGGTTTGATTCTATTGATATTCGATGCTGCCCATACGAACTGTTCAAAAGTTCTACATCTATAGCCAGTCACGCCATGTATATTGTTCTCTGTAAATGCTCCCCAATCTGTAGTTATTGTGGGTGTCCCTGACAGCAACATCTCAACCTGCACTCCACCGAATGGCTCGGTATACATTGACGCAACGAACCCCGCCTTGGCACGCGACATCAACTGTTTACGCTGTTCCTTATCAGCATAACCCACTTCTGTAACATGGGGTGGGGTTACATCATACCCACATTCCTTTAGGGAACCTTGGCCGGCTACTATCAACTGCGCACCTATGCGCTCGGTAACCTGTATGGCCAAGTGGATACCCTTGCCGTCGTAAACCCTTCCAAGAAAAAGGAAATAATCATCCTTTTCCTTAGAATAGTCAAAATCATCCGGATCGAAGTAATTCGGGATGACCGCTTCGTACCACGGGGACTCACAATTCCCCACCGACTTCAGCCCGAGGTATGCGTGATATATGGCATAGGATTCAAATATCTTCCACCGTGACCAATGTCCTGATGCGTATCCTATACCTGGCTCTACACATATCAGGTCTGGGTGGGCATCACATACGGGCCGTACACCCGCTCCCCAGAATGGGAGAATGAAGTCATTTTTCTGTTTTAGGCGGCCAATCTCATCTATTGCATTCTTGTGGAATGTTTTGTATGCATGGTCGGAAGTATCGAACTTGAAAAAGGTTTTTCTCCAGTCATAGGTTCCGTAGGCCTTTTCCCAGTCATCGTTGGTTATTACGGTCACGTGTATATTGCAGTCTAGATCCGAATCCTCGTGTCCATAGTGAATTACACAATGGCCCCTGTCTTTCATCATTTTACAGAATTTCAGCACCTTCTGTGTATAGGCACATGCCACGAACGACGGGCTTGTAACAGTATGCGGAAGTCCAAGGCAATGGAACCTCATCTACTGGGTTGGGTTATTATTAAATATTCATATTTACTCACGTGGTTGGTATGAACTCCCAACTGAGTGTATTTGTTATCTTTTTCCATACCATATCCTGCTGTCTGAGTTTCTCTTTTGATTTGAGTAATGGGAAACATGGAAGAAATTCATCTTCGCCCAGAACTTCACAGAACTTATACAGAACGTACGAGTAACTCAGAAAGTTCTTTCTCTCCTCTGGGCAGTGTTGTTCGAATGGTTGCTGTATTTTTGTGAACATTAATCTCAGCTTCTCCTCCAAACCCTGTGACATTCTGGGTGGTGTTATACCATTCAATATTGATGCGATGTATGGAACATGTTCATAATATTTGTTTAACTTCAGTTTCTTGAGGAGAGCTCTTACCTTCTGGTGGGTAATATCGTTGAGATTGTTCACTCGCTGTTTCTTGAACTCGTAGCGTAACTTTTCTATGACATCCACAGGTATTGTTGTACTTTCGGTACCCTGGAACTGTGAAATCCATTCGTTGAAATGGTTTTCTCTTTTGTACGAATATACGATGGTTTTTTCCATTGCCTGTTCGTCCTTGTATGATAGGTCATCACCCAAGGCGTGTTCGCTGTGACCGCATTTCATGCACGCAAAGGACGACAGTGCCCGCTGGTGCACCACATTGGCATGACCACACCTGGGGCATATTTCCTCAAGTGTATTTACCTGGCCGGTGATTATATCCGTCCGACCCTCCACGTCGATGAGAAACTTATTAAACAGTTCCTGTTTCTTGCTGTTTGTTTTAAACACGAGGGGAAACTCATTTGTAACTACCCTTTCCTCTATGATTTCGTAGTACTCTTTAATATACGGCCCAGCAACCATCATATATTGTACGTCAAATTGCTTTTCCGCGAGACGTTTTTCGTAAAAAGAGATAAGATTATCTTCCATACTTCTATTAAAGAGATGTTTCTTTATGTAAATAGTATGCAGGGTGAGATGGCAAGGTGGTTGGCGCGAGTTCTATTTAATCTGTACAATTACATCGGGTCTATTATCAACAAACCCGATCATACGATTGAGCGTATGTACATCCAGTACAAGGCCGATATGGTACTTGACGTAGATGAGGCCGATGGTATATCGTCTGTATGGGAGGATGAAGCGAAGATGTGGTCTGGCACGGAGCACTGGTATGATTGGGATATTACCAGACAGCAGAAGAACATCCATGATATTATGGCTACTGTCCCGGACAATGTATCTGATTTTGTACTGTTTGTGAAGTACAGTCACGGTAACAAGTCATACAAATACGTATCAGAGAGTCCCGCGTTCGTATGGCCACCCGCCAATGGTGGGTTCAAGTTCAAGTTACCTATCGATGAGGTATGGGCGACTACTGACAGTGGTCGTAAGGCCGTGGATATCACAAGTACCTTCCGGAAGATTGGAGGTCCGTGTGGTGATTTCCATGGTCAGGATGTAAAGATAGGCAACGTAATGAAACGTGACTATCCTAAGATTACGGTTATTAATATGTTAGGTGAGCGTGTCCTCTACGAGACTGACTCAGTTAGCGGGGTCTAATTTAGCAGCAAGAAGAAATTCAATTTGTCCCAGGTTGGCAATATTGTATACAAAAATAATAGGCATCTTGTCGGTCGGCGAAGACTGCTGAATCTTCATGGTTGAGCACATATTCGTCGCCTTCGTGAACAAGTTGATGTACTTGAGTGAGTACCTCTCCCCCATTTTGCCATCGAAATCGTCCTGTTCGGTATCGATGGCAGTGTGTTGCTTTGCGAAATCCCCCTCGCATGAGAACTTCAGCAGGTTCTTGTCTCTGCAGATGGTGATATCGTTACTGAGAATGCCCATATCCCTGCAGATTCTCTGGAAATCCACCGATGGCATGATGGTCGTGCACTGGCGGGGGATGTCGGGTAGACCCAGGATGTCCTCGTTGATCCACAGGAGCGCCAGTTCGAACTTGGTGACCGAGTTCTTGCTGGCATTCTCTATCGTGATGTACATGAGGTCCCTATCGTGTATATCGATGCTGAGAACATCACTCGTCGTGATAATCTTGAATAGCTTGAACAGGTTGGCCATATTTACGCCGGCTGTGATATTCTCATTACATTCGTACTCCTCGAACTGTTCGGCCCTGAGTTCCATGTTGATGAGAGCCACTTTGGCGTTATCAAGAGCGGTAATGGACATACCATCACTGGTAAAACACATGTTTACGTCATTGAGTACATCCTTGAGTACCTCGAAGCACGACCTCAGGGCACTGGCTTGTATCGTCTTCAGATGCATATAGGTTAGTTGTGTTTTATTCCTTTAATCTACGAATTTCTACTGTTGTATGCGTCAGACACATCATGGTCAATCTTCTCCTGGAGTTCCTTGGTCATGGTTGGTTTCAGTGATGCCCCGTAACTGTCCAGGCTGAACATACTCCCATCGTTGGCACCGGGGTTATCAAATTCCTGCATCCCCACAGACGACGAACTATAGGCACCAGTAAACTCGTTCGGTACCATGGACATCAACCATTCCTTGGCCTCTTTGCCGACCATTATATTTCCGTCCTTGGTGACCAGTGTCGGGACACTTGTAACCTTGGACTTCAGTTCATGGGGCACACCCTTTACATTCACATCGTGAAATGAAACTATGGTGTGCAGGGGTTTGTTTTCCTTTATAAAACTAATAATCTCGTTAGAAAATTTACATTTTCGGCTGTACAGAAGAAGGGCCATTCTAATATTAATTAAAATTATCTTTGAAATATTTTAACGCAATATTATAATGAAGTGGGTACTCGTCACACTGCTGATATTTGTGATCATAGTATGCTGTGGGTCCAGGGAGGGTTTTGTTGATTTCGGATTCTCGGGCTATAAGAAGCCCATCTCTGACTTCTCATTTACCGATACCCTCCAGGACGTCAACCTGGACAACTACAAGCGAGACAACTCTGCCATCCCGCCCACAACAATTGCCAGTGTTATCAACGCCATACAGGGGCACCTTTCGGAGAAACACAGTGTATGCATGGAGCCCATCGAGACCATGTACGTTGACAAATATACCAACCAGGGCGAGGTGGCCTACAACTCCAGGATGATGTTCTACAGCAAGGACCATCACTTCGCCGCCGAGATTATGTCCAAGTCCATCCAGAACGCCGACGGTAGTATTGTCGTCGCGTCGGTCCGCACCCAGGTGCCATCCAGTGATATCTCTGGCCCGTCTGCATACAGCGGGGAGGCCGCTGGGTCGGAGTTCATCAACCGCGTGGAAATAAACGAAGCATAAAATCCCAACCTGTTTTAAGACTATGAGTCTAGTATCTGCGCTAGAACTTAGAAAATACCAGGATGCCAAGAGGGAGATAAAGAAAGATACCTATAAAGCAATTCTTGGACAGTTCTCTAACAAGATAAGAAATTCCGCCGAACTTGGGAAGAAAGCCACCATACTGGTTGTTCCCCAGTTTGTTATGGGGTTCCCGATATTCGACAGGACGGTAGCTACAACATACCTGGAAAGGCAACTGAAAAACGGGGGTTATGCGGTTCGCCGGATGGATCCAATCACAATATACACAGACTGGTCAAAGTTGGGAAAGCAGAGCAAACCGGTGGTTGCTCAGCCCATGAAGGAAGAGACCACTCGTGATTTCGGTGATATGAATGGGCTGGTAAACCTGAAGAAAATTGCGAATAAATATAAAAAATAAACTACACGTCTAAAATATAGTATGGCCGACAACAACCTTAATATTTTAGCCGTCGCCAAGCAGGAGTACACCGAATCTATGTGTCAGGTTCTACTCCCCCACGTCGTGGATGTCTTTACGGAGATGTACGAGCGTGCCAAGATTGATTCCAAGGGGAAGAATGTACTTATCAAGTTCCAGGAGTACCTGAGAGACATCAAGAACTGGAATCAGGGCATGGTGAAGACCCACACCGATAACATCTCAAAGTCGTGCGGTTACTTCGGTGATTTGCTCGCCGCTGTGTTTGTAAGTTACGTGAAAATCCTTTCGTCCGTCCGTCTCAAGCCCGAGGTTCAGAAGATTTCCATCAAACTGCCCGGTAACGAGGAGTTTGTGTACAAGGTATTCGAGGAGAATGCCAAACTTATTTACAAGAATCCCTACATTTTCATTGATTCAGATACCGATGATGCACTGTTTGAGAAGATCCAGGCCATCAATTGTATCTCGGTTGATGTAGTCATCAAGTCCATGGTACCCCTTCAGCAGATTCTGACTACCTACATGAGCAACCCCGAGGGGTCGTCGCATGATATTAGCCTGGGGGCCGAGGAGTCCATGGACCCCGACACAATGCAGGGTGATGAGCCCCCTCTGGGTGATGAGCCCCCCATGGGTGATGAGCCCCCCATGGGCGAGGAGCCCCCCATGGGCGAGGAGGACGTATCTCCGGTTGCCGGTGAGTCTGCGCCCATGGTACCACAGGAGGTATCAGATGGGACTGAACTACCCATGATGGAGGGTGATGAGATGAAGGAAATCCCAGTGACCCAGTCGGCTATGCGCAATATGGCCCCCCAGCCCGAGGAGGAAGATGACGATGACCTTTTTCCCGGAGCACCACTCGAGAGAAAAAAGTTTGCTTTTAATAAGCAGTATTAGTAATGGACGATTTGTCGGAACACCTCAGAACACCGATGGGCGCTGCACTTGCGGCGGCTGCCATGACGTCGGGTTACATCTACATGAAGCACAGACTTAACAACGAGCCTAAGCCCGAGATGCACGCCTACACTAAGCCCGCGGCCCTCAACGCACTCATGGTATATTTCATTGTTGCGAACGGTGGCGGTACCAGGGAGCAGATATCATCTGACCCTTTCTAACTTAAAGAATTGAACCTAATATATAATACATAACCATGGCTAGTACTGGAGCATTCATTACCATGATGGAGCAGTTCCTCAATGAACTTGTTAAGACGTTTCCCGAGGAGAAGTGTCTTAAGAAGTACTCGGTCGGCTTTGACCTTATCAAGGGCGCCAATCCCCGCAAGGTTGTTACGATGTATATGGATGAGGTGGGTCCCTATCAGGACAAGATTATGGCCAAGGATGAGAGTTTTTTCCTCACAACTGAGCTCGATTTCCTTTCTGGCCTGAACGTCAAGAAGTGGTGGACTCCCGATCTGTCCGTCGGAACCAAGGATGCTGTGTGGCAGTATCTCCAGACACTTACCATCCTCGGGATGACCATCACCTCCATCCCGGCCGACACGCTGAAGCAGATTGAGACCATCGCCGAGCAGGCTGCGGGATCCATGGCGGACGCCAAGGGTGGTGGTGGTGGTGGTGGATTTGACATGAGCGCGCTGACCGGTCTGCTGGGTGGCCTCGGTGGACTTGGTAGCCTTGGTGGTGCCGGTAAGTAATTAATTTATATATATTGTAACATTAACAGAATGACGGTGTGGTTCGACGACCCTCAACAATTATTTGACATTTCCAAACTCTCTCAGTTCTGGCCGACATCCAGCCAGACACCAGATGAGAGAGTTAACTCGACCTCGAGATTTATTCTTTATGTAGCCATGGCTATTATGTTTATACAAAAGGACCCCCGTGTGTTTGTCCTTGCTGCGGTGACTATTGGTGTTCTTTATGCATTTCATGTATCGGGTATGGTCATTGATACATCCATGTATACAGCGCAGGCCGGTGATACCGCTGGTGCCTGTACTCAGCCTACACAGAATAACCCCATGGGTAATGTTCTCATTTCCGATTACGGCACCGACCCTAATAGAAAGGGTGCGTGCTTCTACCCGACAGTGGCGGGAGAGGTGAAGAAGAACCTGGATGACACATTCCCCACCGACGCTGCTGATATTTACGGCTCCAGGAACGGTGCTAACCGTGCATTCTATTCGATGCCCAACACAACAATCCCCAACGACCAGACGGGTTTTGCGGAGGCGCTCTACGGTAAGAAGTTCCGCCCCACGTGCCGCGACGACCAGTCTATGTGCACTGGCACGAACAACCCCAGACAGCCGGAACTCACCCAGATGAGAACCATGTTTGGTGGGTCATTTTAAATTATACTTTTATACTAATATAACATGGATTATACATTACAGCCAGGTCTTAAGATTGTGAGTGACCGTGCCATACCTGAATTTCAGGCTGACCAGCACATCTTCACCCACCCTCAACCAACGAACACGAACAACTGCTGCCGCGCCAGCACAGTTCTCGTCGGTACAGCACCGTATATGGCTCAGAAGGGCGCCCCGGCCCCTCTGATTGAGGTAGAGGACAGACTCCGTCCCCAGAGCACAACGGAGTTCAACAAGGGATACACTTCCAAGCCCTACGATTTCCCCAGTAAGAATGTGAAGTGTGTGCTCCCCCAGCGCACCATCGCCTTCGAGCCAATGAGCACACGCGCCGAAGTTCAGAATGGTATGTTCTTGCAGAGATATTGTAACAAATAAATATATTCATAAACATTAATAATGGACCCTTTGTCCGTAGTAGCACTTGCCGGACTTGTCGCCGCAGGTAGAGCACTTAGTAAAAGAGAAACATATATCAAACCCCAACCACATTTCGGTAACAATATTAATACAGCACCAGAGGAAGCTGCCTCAAACCAGTTGGCTATGAGACAGGGTGCCTACATTCTTCCCGCCCAGTCACAGAAGCACAAGGAGGCCGTGCCCAACTATGGAGTTATCGCCCCGAACACGTCGAGAAATCCCAGTGGTCAGCCGGTGTACAATTTTAATGACAGGCAGAATGTGACAACGCGCATGAACAGTGTTCAGCCCGTCGAGAAGCAGTACGTCGGTGCCGGTATCGGTGTTGGTGCCGATGTCCCAGCAGCCGGTGGTTTCCAGCAGTTGTACCGCGTCATGCCCAACAATGTGGGCGCCTATAAACTCACAGCACTTCCAGGCCGCGCCGGTCCGTCTAACCCCGCTGTCAAGCGTGCGGGTATGGTGGGTGAGTTGACACAGAACCGCCCGGAGACGACCGCGGCCATATGGGAGCGTCGCCCCCCCGTCAAGGGTCGTGCGGGTGGCCAGGGTGGTGCTCTCACGGGCTCCGCGGGTCACCAGAACTTTGAGAAGACCAAGAGACAGACCAACCGTTCGACGACCACTATGCGCGATGACGGTCTCCAGTACGGTGCAGCGGGTAGCTTCATCAGTGCCATCCCGGTCGACGATCGTCCATCCAGAAACAAGGGTGATCTCAATACAGCCCGTATCAACGATATTGCTTCTCCGGGTATCGCCAGTTTCGAGGGTGCCTATACACAGGACCCCGCCCTTACCACTGGTATCAGACCCGCTGTAAACAGAGGCAACATCGGTCGTTCGGGTGGTGCTGGCCGCATGAACGTCCGTATGGACCCTGTCAACCAGGGTGGTGTCCAGACCGCTATGCGATCGGGTGCCCACAGGGCAGTCGAGGGTCCCCAGGGCACGACTGGTTCCGCCAACCAGACATACAAGAACGCACAGTACCACCAGTTCAACTCGCACAAGGGCCACAAGGACTTCAGAAGTTATGATCTGGACCTGGCCAAGAACCAGGGTAACAAGAACCCCCTCAACATTAACTTTTCGTAAATCAACGTTATAAACTTTCATAGTATATTGTAATGGACTCGTATCTACTTGAAATAGACAGTTCACAGCGAGATGTCGCCGCACATCCCAATACAAACGACTATACCATAGAGCTCAACAGGCCACTTTATGGTGTATCCGATATTAAACTAGTGTCTGGGAATATACCCTTTTCACAGTACACAATTGATTCACACAACAGTAATCTACAATACGACACAGTTAGTATCAATCTTGCCAAACGAAATTATACTACCGGAACTGACTTTGCATCCAATGTGCAGGCTGAAATTCGTGCAGCTGTGTCGGCTGCATCCGGTATGACTGTTGTTTTCGCCACCTCAACCGATACCTTGACATTTTCTAATACATCCTCGTTTGGTTTGAATTTTACAACGAATAGTCCCGCCTATACCATGGGTTTTGTGAAAGGGTTGTATTCAGGCACGAAAATTGTATCAAACCCAATTGACCTCGCGGGACCGGGTGCAATTATACTATCAATGGGTAGTGATGCCAGAGTACCGATAGAGAATGACATCTCCCAATTGAATTATACACAATATCTGGGACGGATTCTGAAATCAAGTGGAAATTATATAGGCAGGGATGACCCCATAGAACATAATTTCAATAGAGGTTCGGAAACTTCAATTACATCTCTGAATATAAAGTTCTATTCTCAGAATTTCGGACAAACTCTCCCTTATGATTTTAAGCTTAGGAACCACGTTCTCAAGTTTGAAATCAAGTGTTCACTTGATAAATTTATAGTAACAAAGGAAAATGAAAATGTTAAAAGAATGTTTGAATTACCACCCGAAATCAACCTACCATCATTCGAAGAAGGATATAGGATACTGGGTGACAAGCGCGTCATGGTATATGGAGGGGCAGCTATTGTACTGATACTAATTGTAATGATTCTGGCTTCTTTTAAAACCAAAACTATCGAGTAACCGCGAACATCGTGTTCGGCTTCTCGAGCTCATCCTTGGTCAGCGCATTGATGATGGTGAAGACGAGGACCGCAAGGAGCGTTGTGAGGAGCGCTGTAATCAAGTGGTACGTACCACCGTTGCGGTTAATCTTGATGAGGCTGGCGATCATCCAGCGGATGGCATCCATCCACGCGATGGCGGCAGCGAAAGAGAAGCCACCGACAATGGAGCTGATGGACTGGGCCTGAACCTGGGAAGCGATATTGGCGAGCATGGTTATTTACTAGTATGGGGAGATAATATTTTAAAATCAGTCTCTTCAACCAATTCGTCTGGAAACTTTTTCCTGTCTGCACTTCGTACACGTGGCCTCTTTTCATCTTCGACATCGCTCGGCGATTCGGATGGGCAACTGGTATAATCCAACTCGCCGTCTTCTGGATCATCATCATCATCGGACTGCATTTCCATCTGGAAATCTTCTTCCTCGGGTTCATCCAGTCCAACACCAACCGATGAATCGGCCGTATACCCAACCGGGGTTTGTGTATCAGTAATTTTAATGTGCTTATACTGAACAAACCCGGTTTTTTTCATTACTTCTATCTAATATTTTTTTGATTTGCGTTTTCTACCGCACGCTGAGCGGCACTCTCCAGTGGAGTCGATGGAATCCATTCATCCCAGGTATCATAGCAATAATTCATCATAATGAATTTTTCATCATTGCCCTGATACTTTGTAAATTTATCCTCCTCTTCGTCCTCCTCTTCGTCCTCCTCCTCTTCGTCCTCATCCTCCTCGTCGGATTCCGTGTCGTAAATCTCAGGGAACAGTGACTCGAGTTGCTTGCCAACAATCTTACGGGCTGCAAACTTCATCCCGTACTCCATGTCCTTGCTGGTGACCGTATTACGGCCACATGCATCCGCATAACTTGAACCCCACACAACCGCCGCCTCGAAAAATGGTTTTATCATTTCGATAACATCACTCTCATCCATTGAAATTGAACAATACTCCGGCCAAACCACCTTGTATTCTTAATACGTTGTAATTCTTTACATATATTCTAATCTGCTTGTCCTGATTCTGAACAGGATTCAGATATAAATTGAATAATGTGTCCTTTATTCTGCTCATATTCACCTGGCCTGTAGGTGCATAGTTCTCCGGATCCAGTGAAAAGGAATAACAATATGTATAGCGCTCTGGGATTTTGGTGTGGCATTGCATGGGCTGGACTGTACGAAGGTAGAAACTATCAGCCACGTCAGGTGATATTCTACATTCACCGTTGAACAATAATTCTAATTTTTTCAAATTATCTTCATTTGATGGTGACTTATAATTGAAATAATCATTCAATAATGTTGTGGCAGTAGCCAGACTCCTGGGTCTTTTGTTATCATCCTGAATTATCATATATAATTCCTTCACTGGATTGTTGAAATTTGTTCTAATTTGTTTGGGAACTTCTGTGAAATTATCAGTATTATTTGTAAATGTTTCAACACCCTGAATCTGGGTAATCAAATAATCAAAAGAATTATCAATAAATACAGATGCCTCCTCGTCTGTCAGATTTACATAGTCAACTAGCAGGGTCATATTCTGGATTTTAAGGGGTGTACCACCCAGTTGGGCTGTAGATTTCAGATACTGACTAATGGAATAATTGTCACTCACAACCATTCTCTCAATCTCCTCAATATCAATGGCAATTTCAACCTCCTGCCTGTTAATGGCGACAAGCGGGATGCTCAGATTGGGGTCCTGGGTGTACCAGAAACGAAGCGGGACAATGAATGTCCTGGGGAATGACCCGTTTGCGTCGAAGCCGTTATTTGTCCTGTATGCGACATTGGACGCCGGGCCCATACCTGACCTGGAGTAGTTCCTACCTACCATCTGCTGTATGGCCAGACTGTGGGACTTGGGGATAAACATATCCTCATAAATATCCATATAATCTCCATTGATGGACTCAATCGTCTGACCACCAATCAACAGGTCAGCCCGCCGAATCATTGCATGACCTACCGAATCACAGTATGTCGGGAATGTTGCGACTGGCACCTGTGTCTGTGTTGCTGCGCTAAATTCCTGTATCAAATTCTGGTCAATTTCCGGTAGCGTCACTCTCACTGCTATCTCTCGTATGAGGTCACCCATACGGGGAAGAATGGTGCGAACTTTACCTCCGAATTTTGCCTCCTGCTGGAATTCAACTTCCGCAGTTTGCAAGGCAAATTGCGTATGGCGCTTGTAATTGCGAATGAAATAGGACATTTCGGGATTCTCGGTAAGCAATACATCCTGTATGCCTACAGCACTCAACTGAACTCTGCCACCACCTGACATTTCTACTAATAAATCATATATTAATTTGCGTGTTTTGTCCACGACAAAATTGTCAGGAATTATCAGGAGAATGAATATTCAGTTGAAAAAATTTGACCCATCAAAGATGGCCGATGATAAGGTTTGTGTATTCATAGGTAAGCGCGGTACAGGCAAGTCCTGCCTTGTTACTGACATCCTGTGGCACAAAAGAAACATCCCCATCGGTGTTGTGATGTCAGCTACAGAGGAAGGAAATCACTATTATCAGAACTACGTTCCTGATCTGTTCATATACTCCGACTTTGACGGTGAAACAGTACAGAAGGTTCTTGACCGGCAGAAAAAGGTAATTAGCAGGAACGCACCAAACCCGGGTGCTTTCCTGCTCCTGGATGACTGCATGTACGACAAGAAGTTCATGAAAGAGCCATGTATCAGACAGTGTTTCATGAACGGGAGACATTGGAAGTTGTTCTTCATGCTTACCATGCAGTATTGTATGGATCTTACACCCGATCTAAGGGCAAATGTTGACTATGTTTTCATATTAAGAGAGAATGTCATCCAGAACAGAGAGAAATTATACAAATCATTTTTTGGTGTTTTCCCAACATTCGACATGTTCAACCAGGTTATGTCAAAGTGCACAGAAAACTACGAGTGCTTGGTTCTCGACAATACAAGTAAATCCAACAGAATAGAGGACTGTGTGTTCTGGTACAAGGCGAAGATACGCAAGAACTTCAGGGTGGGCTCGGATGCCATGTGGGCAGAGCACAAGAAGAATTATACTAAAAAGTCATCTACCGAAAAGAATGATCCCAATGCAGCAGCAAGAAACCGCAATTCTCAGAGAATTACAGTCAAGAAACAAGGTCAGTGATGCGCTAATATTTTCCTTAAATTATCCAGGAAAAATGTAGATGAGTACTTCTATTGAGACACTGGATTTCAACAACAACGACAATATGGTCAGCCTCGACGTTCCTAAGACGGATAAGGTTCAGCGCGACAACACATACGAGACAAATCGCGAAAATATCTCAAATAATAATGTGCCTAATGATAAAGAAGATATGATGTCTGAGTTTGCCACCCCTCTTAGTGAAGTTATGCCGTCCGAGAACATGATGATGGCTCCGGACCAGCAGCAGATGATGCAGGCCCCCAGCCCCGCACCTTCTATGATGCAGGCGCCCCAGCAGCAGCAGCAGCAGTCCGGTGTCGCCCAGGCAGGCAACTTCGGTAACCTTACCGACGACCAGATCGACGCCCTCGTGGTCGGTGTCGCCGCCATGCTCGCTTTCTCCCCCCAGGTCAAGGAGCGCCTGGTTTCGTCCATCCCGTCTCTGTTCACAGAGGCCGGTAACCGCACCCTCGCCGGCAACCTGTCCACGGGTCTCATTGCCGGTATCGTATTCTATATTGTCAAGAAGTTCGTTATTAAGAACTAAATTATAATTTAATTAAAAATTCACATGTCATCTGAGTTCCAGATGATATGTAGATTTAAAGGTTGTTCATCTTGGGCTCAACCATGGCCTTCATGGAGGTCTTGGCACCCAGTCCGAAGTACAGGGACAGTGCGAATACGAGAACCGCCGTGCTGTACGCCGCAGCGGCAGTCTTCTTGTCCTCACGGGGTTTTCTGATGGCATCGCCCCACTTGGGCACGTACTTCATGATCAGACCGATGATCAGGAGAGCCATGAGTGCAGAGCCACCAAGCACCGCACCGCCCGCGGAGTGGAGGTAGGGGCTGCTGAGTCTGTGACCGGCGAAGGAACCGAATATAATCGGGATTCCGAACAGGAGCATCTCTCTAATGTACAACGGCGCGTCCATGATGAACATCATAACGATGTAACTTGAGAGGACCGCAGTCCACGATAGTGTTGTGAGCATGTTGTTACTAGGGGCCATAGTGTATAATCTAATCCTTTATTTTTTTCCCACAAAATGGCGTCTCAGCCTGAATGGGCACGTATAAATTATTCTCAACCGCTATGTTCTTCAATTTCTCAAAATTTCCCCAGAATTTGTCAGAATGCTCATACTCTGATACAGTGCAATGGGCAAGCTCGTGGAGGAGAACATGAAACATGGAATTTACATCGTCATCTATACATATGGCTATCTCATAACCCTTGTTGGTGTTGTGTCCTAACTTGCCCTCGGTAGTTGTTCCTGTTATGATTGAGCGCGTCCTAAGCATTTTGAATTCCTCGGGCAATACGTCGATAAATGAGAGGTATCTCTTCTTGAGCTCGAGGAAGGACTCTGGCTGGCGCAGGGTAAAGAATGAAATTATATTCAAAATAACCAAAATCACAAGTGCAACCTTATGCATTACTATAACCGCAGAAAACAAAATTGACTGTAGAGGTCCGAAATTGTCCCTGTCCGTTCCTTGCATATGGGCGACCACTCGAGTAACCGGAAACCGTTGTTTTCCATCCACGTGAGAAGCAGTTCCTTATGGGCTATAGGTTCAGATCGTGCCATCGGTCTTCCGGTGGATGACGTGTAATATGGTGTATCAACCAACATGATGTCCACCGTATCCCCCCGTTTCCTGATGGTGTTACCGTATTTGTCCGTGTATGCAGGGTTCATCGTGACGAACACCGAGTCCGGTATGCACCCCAGGAACACACCACCCTTGCGGACTCTTCTGGCAATCTGGCGCATCGAGAACATAAAGTTCTTGTGTGTTTCAAAAATGTAATGCAGCGCGAAGTTGTAGCAAACTGCGTCATATTCCATATCGGGCGAGTGCTGAACAAGACCCTGGTGGACCGCTGCGTGGTACCCAGTCGATATCAGCCGCCGATTGGCTTCCTCCAGTGATGGTCCATGGGGGTCTATCATCGCCAGGTACACACCAAGTTGCTTCCATTTCAATATGTCACCACCCTGACCACACCCAACATCTAGCACGAGGGACTTCGGCTTAATGTACTTATTTATGAGTTCCCTTTTGACATTGTTATGGTTGCGACGAATAACATTCATATGTAGTTAAAGATAAGTGTCGTTATTCTTTTAGATAACAATGACTTCCCTTACCCAAGATTATACAACAATTCCGGGCCAGTTGTATGCGTGCCTTTCCGTAGTGGGGCCTGACTGCCCGCAGAAGACCGACAAGTTTGGTATTAAGATTCGTGGGTGTTTCGCGACCCAGGTTGAGGCTTCGGCACATGCCAAGCGCCTGCAGTCAGAGGACGCGACCTTCGATATCTACGTTGTTGATATGTACAAGTGGCTACTTATCCCACCCGGCCGTGAGGAGATCGAGGATACCCATTATGCTGACAGCAAACTCGAGGAGTTGATGCAGTCCTACAAGGAGAACCAGCAGCAGGCTCGCAAGATGTTCGAGGAGCGCAAGACCGATATGGCGGCTACCCCCATCGAGGGTGATATGCCCTTCATCAAGCCCGGTGATGAGAACTCGAAGTTCTACACCAAGCCCGACGAGCCCCCTGTATCTCACCCCGCCGATGTCCTCGAGACGCTCAAGAAGGAGCACCCCGACAAGCCCATCCTTGAGCTCGTCAAGATGGCCGACGAGATTGTGGCCAAGGAGATTGCTGACCGTGCCGTGACCGCCGAGAACACGGAGGAGGGCGATGATGGTGAGGAGGTTCTCGCAAACTAATTAATTTTAAACATATATAATGGAAGTCGAGATTGACTGGCTTTCTGACGACAGAGGGTATAGTACATTGTGCTCACCCAAAGTCAAAAACTGGATTACTTTGAATAAACATAATCTAATTCAAATTGAACCATTCTTTATAGATAGAAAAACGACCGTAAAATTTACATCCAGACAGTGGATATGGCCCAGACGATACACATGGGACGAGATAGACGGACAAGGTGGTTGTGTTATGAAAACCGTGTATGGTAAGCGGGTCTTTTTTAACGTCGAAGGTGGTATAAGTTGCTATAATCCATCACCCGAACAGCACATCGATTTCGTCAACGCTGTATATACCATGGCGCGTGGGAGGAGGGTTTGGTGTCACAATGAAGATGTACAATTTCTACATTTAAAAGTCTTTAACTATAGTAAGTAAAACATGTTTCTCCTAAGTCTTGCGCTCAATTTGGTTACAATAGGCATAGTCGGTATTTTCGTATTTTTGGTATACCTGTCGTACCTTAAACGCCCCGACCCCAGCTCGCGCCCCATCGATGTCATGAGAGATATTGTGGGGGGTCAGGCCGGCCACGCTCGCATCTACAAGGTTGCACCGTACAACCAGATACTTACCGGTGATACCGGTGAATTTGTGTCCAACATAAAGGACGATTTCTCTACTCTTGGGGGTAATATGTTTGATTACGCTCAAGGGAAGAAACCCTGGGAGGGTGAGGTTGATGCTAATTTTGGTTCAAATGTGTAACTTTAACGTAATTTACCTACGATGAATCCTATTATAAATATAATTGCCAGTACCACCCACGATGTAACCCCTATGGACGCAAATGGGTCCCACCGGGGTGGTAATGGGGGCGTGTTCTGGTTGTGCATGGCATAGTCGGGCTGCTGCTGCTGCTGCTGGGGTTGGTTGTGGTACGCATAGTCGTCCTGTGATGGCTGTGCCTGCATGAACTGATGGGGTGGTGGTTCACTGCGAGATTGGATGGGCTGCTGCTGCTCATCGTGAATGTCAAATATGGGAGTCGAGTCTGCGGGCTCATTATTGTTGAATATAGGAGATATGTCCGTATCCATTTATAGGACTCCCATTTTTTTTGGTTGTGAATTTTACTCACTCTCCCCATCGTCAGTATCCGCTGCCTCGTCCTCCTCATAATCCTCGTCGTCGTCGACCTCCTCCTCGTCGTCTACAACGAAACTGTCGTCTGAGTCACCATCGTAATCATCGTCCGAGTCATCATCGTCATCTCTGCTGACAGTTGATGATACATCCGACCCAGAATCAGAATCATACTCGTGGTCCTTGAAATCGTCCTCGCAGTCCTCGTCCGGGTCCAATCGGTCGGGCTTCTTCGTAATCCGTCCGGATCTGGTTTTGTAATCAGGCATCTATGATATTAATAAATGTATTGTTTAAGTACCGGGGGTTAAACCTAACTCCTTTCTGGGCACTTTTTACCATAATGTGCTTCTCTGTGATTTTACCGAGTCTATTGGCCATTTCGTTGAGTATATCGGGAATTTCCGAATCGCCTCCTGGTATCATGAGCCCGATATCCCTGAGGGATGTAAGGGCATTGTACAGGTATTCGGCCGCCATGGACGGGTCATCGTGTATTCTTGCCATGCATAGGTCCATATAGGTTTTGTAATCCATATACGTCTGGTGGTCAATACCGGAATATTCGTGTATATCCATTTGTAATTTATGGATATCTGGGTAATCCACACCACCGAACAGAGAAGAGTCTAATGGGCGTCCTGTAATCCAGAATAGGATTGAAAGTGAAATAATAGCGAAAATTATCATTACTAATCTAACGGAATAAATTTATTTTTTGGTGGAAACAGTTTATCGTGTATGTGACTTGGTAGCTTCCTCTTCTGACCCGTGAAGTCTGAACAAAATCCACTATTCCTATGAACTTCACACTTGCAGTGACACTTCTGGTATACATGACCATACTTGTTAATGGCAAAGTAGATATGATTTCCCATATGGATGGACCCCTTATTCTCACAATATCTAGAATCTGTGTTGATGAGAAATGTCCCACCCTTATACCCAAAAATATTCTTCACATTGAAGTTTCTCTGACCCTGAAAAAATCGTCTGACGAATTGCTGTATGGCAATGTACAAATCAGGGTTATCGATGCTCTTGGCGAGAAGGTCCTGTGAAAACCCACCCTCCCGTATCTTCGAAGATGGCATTCTTATGCAACATAACTTCAGAATTTCGACCGACGGGCTGGGGTCGATGTCGCGCACGCCTCCGTTCTGGGTGATAACTTTGATAGGGACGTAGAACCCACCGACCTCCTTGGTTCTGGCCGTATACTTGTGGGACCACGGCAAACGGATACCTGTTTTATACACGGAAATATCAATCGCGTCCTCGTACCCACACTTGCTAATTATTTCATTTCTGATATCCATGGCACCATCGAGAGTGACCTCACAATCGTACCATGTCATATGAACACCGGTCTTGATCTTGTCACCCACCGGCTTGGGTTCTGCGACCATGATAATACAGTTTCCGCAGTTTACAACCTTTGTAAACTTCCTTGCGATGTCCTCTATTTCTTCCACATTCAGTTCTTCATCACTCTTATAATCAAGGTCTATGAAAAACCGAAATGTTTCGCCGTTGCACTGTTCTACCAGGAATAGTTTGTTGTTCTGCTGAACTTGTGAAATGTATTCAGTCATGAACTCCGCTGTTTTCCCCGGTGGAACATGGATCTTGCCACCCATCATACCCACATGGGTATTGGGCACCCCCTTTTTGGGGGGGTAATATATTCCAAATATATCCATCTTATTAATTATACGTTTTAAAACTTTATATGTCCTGCGACGCCCCACACCTGGACATAAAAGACTGTTGGTTATCTAACTTCTTTAACTCTTCTATCATCAACAGTAATTCCACAACTGTCATTTTGTAGTATGGTTCGTAATCCTCTTCCTCCGGATCCATACCCTGTAGTTCAATCAGTTTGGTTACAAAGAACTTCTTGCTCTGCATAGTGTTATTATTTAACAAAAAAAGTTGTCAGTAATTTCTCAAATTCCGGGTGTGCAATAACACTTGAAATGATGAATGGCCATACTGTTTTACGTCTAAACCCTGCATATGTATCGAAAGCCAGGTCATCGTTCTCGTCATTGGCTCTCTTTACCGGCAATTTCATGCGCCTACGGTCATCCATCTTACGTCTCTCAATAGCAAAATTAGTCTTAAATTTTAGTTGCTGCACATCTGAAATATTCATCAAAAAAGTATATACATGGTAAATACATGTGACATCCAGACCTTCCTTCTTGTCCCTCTCAAGTTCCTCTGGTGATCTGATTTTTGTTGAAAATGTAAAATATTTGTAAATATCCTCCTTGATGGAAAATACTCCCATGGTTTCCTCATCCAGCTCTCTCATTGCACATTTAATAGGTTCCGGTATCTCCCTCTTCCGACACCCACCTGTGATAAACGTCCATTCTTTGAAACGTTTATCACGGACAGTCAGAAACCTTGTCCCTGTTTCAGACTTCACAATCGGTATTATTACACATTTATGTCTCTCGTCTGTTTTCATCTGTTGTATAAATCTTTTTTAATCTTCCTTATTTTCGGCAGTCGCCTCATCGTTCACCTCGTCTGTGGCCACTGTGACAGCACCATGAACAGGAGCAGGAACAGGAGCAGTGGGGGCGGCCTTGGGGATAAGTAGATTGAGGGCGTTGCCAATTGTAAAGAGCTTGGACTGTGTGGCCACAAGTTCACGGTTGAGGTAGTAGCAGATAAGAAACACTGCAACGATAGCACCAGCAATTATTCCGATATAATTCTCCATTTACCATCTGCTGGAATAAATTACCTGCCTATAATCGCACCCTGGAAAGTTTCCGGGTGTTTCTGGGGGCATCCATACTCAGGGTTAGCAAACTGTGCGCCCTGGTAGTGGGCTGGGCTACACTGGGTCGGGTTTTTTGCCATGTAACTGTTGTCGCTACAGCACCCTGCCTGCTTCTGGTCGGTGGTGGCTTTTACTAAACTCTCTATTCTGCCAGACTTGGGGTCGTAGGTCAGACAGAATATGAAGGCGGCGATGAAAAGGAGCACAATAAGCTTCATAGTAATATTAGTTACTAAATAAAATTCCACCCATACCGTTTTCGATATGGAGGATATTGAAACTACGCACATATATTGGTTTGGTTATGGGTGCTGTTGCGATAAGTTTGATGGAATCCATGCGACTGAAGTTACATGTGCCACTGGGTTGTATACCAGCGCAGTTGAGACAGAAGGGATATAGGAATGATACATTTGTCGCGAGTTCCTTCGTAACGGTCACAACTGAATATGGCCACGTAACCTGAGTGGCCACAGTCACGTCTGTGATGGGGTCGTTCTTCGTCCAATGCCCGTACACCGTGTGATAGGCGGTGGGTATGCTTGTATAGTGGGGGACAACCTCCTTGCTATCTGTGATCTCAACTCCATTTATTTGTAATAAAAGTTTATTGGTTACATTTATGCCCGAATCACCGAATAAATCAGTAGATCCCACCTTCGCAAAAATGAAAGACACGGGGTTACTGAACATCAACTCGGCCACCGTGTCATTGGGTGCTTTCATGTCCTGGTGCTGGTAGATGAGCATATCCCGCGGGTTCTCGGCAATAAACTGGCGTTCGCCGTTGTCCAGGTAAATATAGTTGGCCCAAGCCTCGTAGAAAACCGTGTCACTAACACTAGCGCGACCCCACGTAATCCTAATCTTCACGTCATGGTACTGCATGGAAACCAGGGGGAGGGCACACTGCCACTGCTCACAGAAGAAGAACCCCAGTGGGTAATAATACAAGTCATGAAACCCCAATCTCCCAGATGCATCTTCTGACCCCCTTGCGGTCTGGGGGTACTTGAAATTCATATTTCTGAGAGATACGAGTTGGTCCGTAGTCATCTTGTCAACCACCTGGCCACCAATGAGGAGTTCCACCTGGTGAATATCATCAGAATTTATACTGCTCTGTAGGACACCGTTATCCTTCTTTGTTAGGTAGATATAACTCAAAAGGTCACCCTTCTTTGTGAGTGTAATGGTTGATACTGAATTACTACTGGGATTACCGTCTATGACTTGTGAATGCACACACTGGGCAAAGTTGATATGTCTCTGATAATTTGTTCTAAAAAATGAAATACCTGGATTTTCTGTTAAAAATGCGTCCTGTTTGCCTTTGGCAACTAATATGGATACTGCACCTGCCATCTGCTACTATAATTAGCACAAGTTTTTTCTGGCACACTTAAAACGAAATGTCATGAAGTTGTGTCCCTGGTCTGTAAGCGCTGCGCCGGTATGATCGTACAGTCTGATGGACAACTTAGACAACTCATTGATGGGGTTGATATAGGCACACTGAATGGGATAACGGTTATAGAAAATGATTCTATTCTTGCTATATCTGTCCTCGTTGTAGATGGCACCCATGGCATTCCTCAGCTTGCTGCCTGTGGACAGCAAATTGTAGGACCCGGCCACGCTGGTGGAAGCCGCCTTCTCGGCTACGAAATCCGTGAATCTGCTGTTCAGTTCATCGACGACAATGTACACCACGTTGGATGTATTGGTCGCAATGCTACATGTAACAATGCTGGCCTCTATGATGTTCTTGATGGGGGTGTTCAGTACACCCGTGAAATCGACATTGCTGGTGGCGCCGTAGGAGCTCACTTGAAATGTAAATGTTTCGTGGTTACAATCCATATTATAGTTACTCAAGAAGATTTCTGCCAATTCCGTCCTCGATAGAGTAACCGTGCATGGCCTTGTTGATAAATTTCTGGTCACCGCAGATACCACCCGGTGTCAGGCTCTTGCTGTAGTAAGCACCACCCTCCTTGGCGCTGGGGGCACACTCCAACTTGTACGGGAGATCAAGCAGGTTCTTGGCCTTGGTCTCGGCTGCCTTTGACTTGAGGTCGGCGGGCGCCAGGATGTAAGTTTCCTTCACGGGCTGAGCCATGAGACCACCGCACCCAAAAAGGATGAGGTAGACAATCGCCGCCGAAAACACACCGTAAATAACTGAGTCGCGGTTCTTGAGATTCATTTTTGTTTAATATAGGATTACAAAAAAAATGCGTTAAAGATTTAGTAAATGTTTCTATCAGGACATTAAAGGACCAATGTCTGAAATCATACTTGATCGCGGCAACCACACAATGGAACTGGATAATGATGAGCGCGCCCTGCTGGATGAGATCGAGGTCGACACGAGGACATTCCAGATGGGCGGTGACAACAGGCCACCATCCAGGGGGCAGCGTGCCAGATTCCAGCAGGAGGAGATGGTCGAGGAGACGGGCGCATTCATGAACACCGAGAAGAAGAGACAGCCCCCGCCTGCCATGGACATGGGGGATGATGACCCCATCGACTATGGCGAGACCAACAACAACGACGACTATGACTTCGGTGCTGGTGGGTCAGGCCCGGTTGAGGATGTACCCTCCCATGGTTTCACCAGCATAGATGACGAGAAGGCTGATATCCTCAATAAGCTCACCCGTGTTGCGTCGAAGAAGGGTATCCGTGTGAACAAGAACCTCAATATGTATACCGACATTGCGGACCTTCGTGCTGAGCTGAAGCGTGCTCGCTACAGCATAGAGGTTGACCAGTCGGTCAGGTTTTCGAAGAGAATGCTGGTAGCCATGATTACGGGTATGGAGTTTATGAACAAGAGGTATGACCCCTTTGACCTGCAACTCGACGGCTGGTCGGAGTCTATTATGGAGAGTTCCGATGACTACGACGAGGTATTCGAGGAGCTGTATGTCAAGTACAAGACGTCTGTGAATGTTGCCCCTGAGATTCGCCTGATGATGATGATTGGCGGCAGTGGTATGATGTTCCATCTGTCCAACAGCATGTTCAAGAATGTCATGCCCAATGTCAACGACGTCATGCGCCAGAACCCCGACCTCATGCAGAACATGATGGCCGCCGCCCAGAGTGGTGGGGGCGGCGCCTTGCACAGTCCTCCCCCAGAGGCCGGTGAGCGTCGCGAGATGCGCGGGCCTGGCATAGACCTCTCGTCGCTCATGGGCAGCATGTCAATGCCCCAGCCACCCCAGTCTGAGAACACGTTCAGGGGTGACATACGCCCTCCGCCGCCGCCCCTGCCCGAGGACGATATGTCCGATATCGTCTCGGTGGTCTCGGACCACGATACCAACACAAGGGACATTAATGTTACAGGCAAGAAGCGCCGTACCAGAAAGAAGAAGTCCGATGACAAGACAGAAGTCAGCATTTAATTATTTTGATATAATATGAACCTATCTTATGCACCGATAGTGCCAGAGACGGAAGAGGTAGTTCCTCCTCGACCAATACCACACAAGGTCAAGCCAGCAAAAGATTCACCGCCGACACCTCAGCGCGAAGAGGGAACCGAATGTAATTATTTGCTCATATTTTTCATTCTTGGTTTGATGTACATCATTAACACTTAAACGTTTAAACAAATATTATATAAATGCACGTGCTATTAAAGAATGACCGTGATAAGAAGGGGATTTTGGTGATTACACACAAGGAATATCCTGCTCTCATGGAGCATCTACCGACACTTGCAGTATTTTTTCATATTATACTGCACATAGGAGGATGTGTCCCCATGCCGCAGAGACATCCGTGTATAGCCTACACTCTTCTACCCGATTCTAGATGTATAGATGGAAAATGTATACCATATACAACTAGAGCTTTTACCCCCAAGGTTTTCCTGCAGCAGCCAGGAAACAAGAGAGACATCGATATTCTGTATATCAGCAGAGCTATGCCCCTCAAGATTACCCACCAGATGCTTGATATGCTCAATAAGACCAATCTCAAGTGTACCATGGTCATTCTCAAACAGAAGGCAACGGACCCCTACTATCTGGAGTTCAAGAAGAAGTTTGTTGCGCCCAACGTGACCATCGTGGATACCCACGACATAGACGACAGGGACTACAAGGGTCTGAGCCATGCCGAACTTAGCGAGTACTACAAGCGGTCCAAGATTTACATCCATTCCTGTCCAGCAGAGGGGGAGAGCCGCACAATCCACGAGGCATTCTGTAGTGGATGTGTTATCATGAGTTTTGGTCACATGATTGGAGGCGGAAACGACTTCCAGAACGATGATAATTATGTTTTGTATGACGAGAGTAACATATTTGCAAAGGTGCAGGAGGCTCTCGAGAAGGCAGGCAAGTACAAGGAGTTGCACCCCGGTTACAAGCGCCTGTGTGAGACCCACACCATCCCCGTATTCAAGCAGTTTCTACTTGACAACCTACCCAATGTTGCAGATGGAGAATGGGATACTGATAAATTATCACTAAAATTACCAGCACACTATCTCAAGACCCCCTGGCATAACCCAGAGAAGATGACATCCGACGTTCTGACCAAGGAACAATATGAGATTTTTTTAGCAAATATTTAAAAAATAATATGACAGATGGTTGAAATATTACTAGTAGTAGCGCATCCAGATGATGAAGTCATATGGTGTGGATCAACAATGTATGAATTCACAAAACTTAATAATGTAAATGTAAATGTAATAAATTTATGGGGGATACTCGAGCCACCTGGGTCCATGCAGGCCATACAACCAGGATACAAGGACATAGACAGGAAAGACCAATTCAATGATGTATGCAGGAATATGAATTATAGTAAATATCATGCAATTACTGACGTCGATACTCCGGTCTTTAAGGGCATGAGACAGACCAATGATAATATTGAAAGAGAATTTGAAAAGGCTCTGAAATTATTAGATATAAATATTGACCTGATGATTACACATTCATATTATGGAGATGAAAGAGGTCACCCAGGACATATCGCAACTCATAATTTTGCAAATAATTATTGTAAAAAATATAATATTCCATTCACTTTCTTCAGTGTCATGCAGATTCCAGTAAGTCATACACCCGTCAAGACTGGTACCTACCGGACTAACGACCTGCATTTAGTATCTTATTCAAAATGTGATGATAATTTATTCCATATACAATTTCAAGGAAATTTATCAAAAAAATTAGAATCCCTCAGACTTTACAAGGCCATAGATTTTGATATTCACTATAATTGTTATGCTGCATTTTCACTTGTGACAGAGGGATTTTATATGGACAAAAATTCAAAGGAATTTATAGATAAACACATAATAAATCAACTTACAAAAATATCAGTTGTGTAACAATAATTAAACAATATATTCATAAATTATTCAAATGGGAATAGGTCAGTACGATCTCCAACAAATACTTGATGTTAAAAGACAGTTTCCTCATCTAACATCATGTGCAATTCTCGGCGACTGCTCGTACAACGAGGGTGTCAGGAAGGAACAACTCGGATTTGATATTATTGATACATTTGATATCAATGGAAACCCGACACACAAGGTGGACCTTCAGGACCCACTCGGGGCTGAATTCGAGCACAAGTATGATATCATAATAGATCCAGGCACTCTCTATTGTGTATTCGACATTCCAGCATGCCTGAAGAACATATTTCACATGCTCAAGCCAGATGGTGTAGTCATCCATAGTGCCAATTTGATTGGTCATTTCGGTAGGGGGTTCTACGCCCTCTCGCCTTCATTCTTCAACGAATTCTACAGCGCGAACAACTTTGATGTGCTGAGTATGGCCTACATGATCAAGGGTGGTGGTGGTGGATGGAAGAACATGCCAGTCGGCAAACATTATCTGGTTCAGGCCGATATGAACACGCTTGTATGGGATGACAAGGGGACGGTCAAATACGGAGTCCCGTGTGATACATCTATGTTATGCATAGTCAAGCGCAACGGAGTGGGTGAGTTCAGTCGTCCGATCCCAGAACACTACGTTAAAACCAACGGAAAATAAAAATTTGATAGTTTAATGGCGACATTTGACGATATTTGGGATATTATTGGACCCCAGCAGAACCGCACTAAGTGCCCTGAGTGGCGAGCCTACAACGGTTACACCGCCTTTAAGAACACCACAGAACTCGAGGGTGATTGTGTCGAGCTTGGTGTATGGAAGGGTGGTATTTCGGCCATGTTCGGTAAGTTATGTGAGGATGAGGGTAAGGGTAGAAAGGTGTGGGCATTTGATTCGTACCAGGGCATGTCTCCCTACTGTGAGCACGACATTGCCGAGGGTGAGAGCAGAGTGGGTCTGGCTGCCCAGCCGGGTGTTCAGTTGCACAACTTCGACCTTGGTGATTTCAACAAGACATGCTTTGACATGATGGGTCTCAAGCAGGAGACGGTGACTCCGGTGAAGGGTTGGGTCGATGACACTCTTCCCGTCATGGCCCCCAGCATTGACAAGATCAACGTCCTCCGTATCGACCTTGACTGGTATGAGCCGACCAAGGTGGCCCTGGAGCACCTGTACGATAAGGTTCAGGTCGGTGGGTACATCATCTGCGACGACTACGGTTACTGGAAGGGTGCTCGCAAGGCCATCGACGAGTACAGGGAGCTACACGGTATCACGTCGCCCATCATTATGACACCCATGAGAGACGGTACTCCCCAGCCCAACATCAAGCAGGGCACTGAGCACTACTGGATTAAAGAGAAGTGAAGCATATAACTCAAGGATGAGTTGTTATTTATTTTACACCAAAGACATAATTACTGCCCACGACAGCCTAGAAAACGGAGATAATGTACATCTGTACATTGCAGCCCAGGGTAAGGCGTGTGTACAGGTAATATGTGACCACACGGCCACACTCCATGAGATAGATATTCCCTATCTAATTGAGGGTGGTGATTTCGAGGCAAGCGTACCGCTGGATGAGCTGGTCGAAGTCATGAAACACTATACGGTAATGAAAGTTACACATAACAAGATCGTATTTGATGGGTGTGCAACCCGTAAGTACGAGCAGGGTGACGTGGTTTCGTGGAGCACTCGTCTCCCCCGCACTTCGATGGTTATCAAGGTTGACCAGTCTCTGATTGGGCATATCGACGAGTACCAGGGTGTAAAGTTGTCATTCAACCATGTTTCTGGCGCATTTACTGTAACTTCTGGTGAATTTGGAATTGACGTTCCCGTTCTGGCAAGTTTCTGTCAGAGCGAGAGTGATGAGTCACTGGAGCAGATGAGTATTGATCCAGAAATATTACTAAAATATTTCAATAAATATAATAATAAATTTCTGAAAATATATTTTGAGGAAGACTTTCCGTTGTGCATCGAGGATGTTTCTCGGTCGCCACATAGACACTACATTGCACCATATGATGAGTTATAAAGGTAAAACACCAATATAAGACATGAACCATGAGACTTGAATGGAAAGGTTATTGTAATATATGCAGTTCACCACTGGATATTAGAATAATCTCAACGGGTAAGCGTGAACTCGATCTGGCCCACACATACACTACTATGAAACCGTGTGAATGGGATATGAACGAACCATGGTATAAATTTTTTGGCATAAGAGCCAGACAAATATGTACGGCATGTAGATTTAATATTAATGCGGTTAAGAGAAATCGTCATAAACTAGCAAGACGGGAGACAGGAACGAACTTCGTTCCCACCTACAGGAGCGTAACCATGGCCGATATGGACCAGTGGTGGAATGGTTTTAAGACATTCTGCCGTCGACCCGATGTAGACCAATACATTATACCCTATACACACTTATCCTTCTCCTTCTCTGATGACTACGATGATGATGATGACTACGACGATGACTACGACGATGACGGGGATTTTACTGAATTTCTAGTTGATATATGGGGGCAGTCGGAAGAGCATACACACTATCTAGCCGACTACTAACACCCCGAACCCTCGTGGTAGTCCTTGGCCTTGGGCGCGCTTGTCTGGCTCGTGGTGCTTCCGCCGCTCGACATAACCTCGTCGGCCATCTCGTCGACCATCTCGATGTCGTCCATATTGTATCTCGGGTACGAGGCCATGTCGACATCGTCGTCGCTGCTGCTGTCGTCCATGTCGGCGGAGCCGTAGCAGTGGAAGTCGCCACAATGCTGACACGTATGGTGTCCGGTCACCGGGTTCCTCCTGGCCTCCTTCCCGGACCCACACGAGCGGCAGGCGAAGCGCGGCCCAGTCACACTCTCATCGTCACTGTCCGGCTCATCAGTGTTCATCTCCGCGTGCTGTGGGACATCCGGTCCTCGGCGATAGATGCGGTTGATGTGCGGCCCAGTCACACTCTCATCGTCACTGTCCGACTCGTCGGTGTTCATCTCCGCATCCTGTGGGACATCCGGTACATTAACCCGCATGGCACCAAACATGGACCTCATGGTGGGCTGTGACTCGTCCTCATCCGATTCCGTGTCCATATCAGATTCAGACTCGGAGTCCGTCTCAAGGTCAGGCATCTCCATATCATCCCACTCGTCGAGGTAGGTCGCCATCTCCTGCGCCTTGTCCATCAGGTGCTTGGCCTGTTCCCACGTACGAGCCTTGAAACTTCTTTCAAAGAAGCTATCCGCTGCACTAGGGATTGCCATCTCGTTAAGAACCTTGGCGCGCTGGAACGTGTAGGCGAGGAGCTCCTGAGTGTAAGACATGATGTAGGTATATACAGAACAGAGATGTTATATCCTTAAGCACTTTTATACATTATTTTATTGTCATAAAAATGTTTAAAAATGTCTAATGTCACAGTGCCATGGTGGTGGGTACGAGCAATCAATCAATCAGGAGCATGAACACCAGGTCTGTGGCCACTCGCACCCGCGTTGCCGTTATCGAGACCAAGGATAAGCGCACCATGACCACCACCGTCAATGACCTCCCCTATGACTGCCTGGACCGGATACTTGCTGTAGCCGACGAGACCCAGGAACTCAAGGCGGAGGTCGCCAGTCTCAAGGCCAGGAACCAGCTTCTGGTGAAAAACAATATCAGGCTCACGGCCAGGGAGAAGCATATTAGGGAATATATTGCGGAAACTGCCGCCGGTCTCAAGGCCAACGAGACGCACCTTATGGAATGCAACACCAGTCTCAAGGCCAGGAACCAGCTTCTTATTGAACGCAACGCCAGACTCAAGGCCAAGGAGGAGCACACGATGGACTGCAACGCCAAACTCAAGGCCAGGGAGCTGTACCTTATGGACTACAACGACAAACTCAAGGCCAGGGAGAAGCTTCTGGTGGAATGCAACGCCTCGATGGAAGCATCGGTCGTGATGGAACGCAATATCATTCTCAAGGCCAGGGAGACGCACCTTCTGGAATGTAACGCCGGTCTCAAGACCAACGAGACAATCCTTTTTGAATGCAACACCAGTCTCAAGGCCAAGGAGACGAGCCTGATGGAATGCAACGCCAGACTCAGGTACCGATTAGAGGCCGCCACGGCCGTGTTGGAGACCATCAATGCCATGGAGGGGATGAAGGCCCCAGCCCCCTGTGTCGCTCCGCGGCCTCGTCGCAGCGGGCGCCTGGCAGCGCGGAAGTGATTTTTATCACTAAATATTTGTGTAAATATGTCTTTTGTCAAAGTTCCCATAAATCAATCAATCATGGACAACACCAAGGCCGACTCCTTTTCCGACCACATCCAGGAAATCAGGGAGTTTGTGAAATCTAGCCCGGAGCTCCTGAAGCGCCTGGCATCCGTGGAGATGTACGTCCTCGAGTTGAAGAAGCAGGTGGACGACCGAGCCGGGGATCGGAACAGAGGGAAACATGGTTATGATAGATTGATTTAGATTTTAATTAATAATTTTTTCGAACTTGCGCTTTCTGGAAGGGGGAAGAGGGAAACGGGCGCGGATGGTATCCATCTGCTCAAGCACCTGTTTATTAGTGAACCCCCGGGGAACCCATTTCCGATATGAGTTATAATTATTCTTAATGGCCCACCCACGAAGTTTGGTACCAGAAACCCCGCTAAGGGCATTACCGTTGTTACGAGTTCCACCAGAAATAACACTATGGTCGTACTTGTTCATCATCCTACGGAAGGCAGTGACGCGGTTGGAACCAACACACATGGAAACAGGCTTCTTCAGGGAATTAGCCGTTACAACGGGGTTATTAATCTGTGCGCGAACATTCGCATTGGGGAAAATCTGCTTCATCATCTTAATACGCTCATTCTGGGTAAAGGGATTCTTGATTTTGTCCGCACGAGACTTGTATTGTCCCTTACTTACATAGATTATGGGAGTCTTGCTCTGAGAACGAGCAAGCTTAATCATATTCCGTAAAACTTTCTCATGCCCCCTGGTAAGAGGCTGATAACGACCCAGTGCAAATATACACCCTTCAGACATTTAAAATAATGCGACATTTAAAATATTTGTGTATTAATTGTTCTTATGTTGGTCAATGAGCACTTAAAGATACGAGACCATACAAAGGTAGGACCCTTACTCGAACTATGAAATGGGAGAAACTTTCACACCTTGAACACGTATTGAAACGCCCCGACAGTTATGTTGGGTCTACGAAGTGTGACACTGAATTGTCGTGGGTGTTGGATTCCAACAAGAACTTTTTTGTGAAGAAGAACTTGTCGTACACCCCCGCGCTACTCAAGATTTTTGATGAAATCCTGGTCAATGCTCTTGACCAGAACGCAGTCAACCCCAAGCAGACTACCAAGATTGATGTCAACGTGTCTACCAAGACTGGTGAGATTTGTGTCACCAACAACGGAACCGGTATCCCCATTGTCAAGCACGAGACTGAGAAGGTGTGGGTACCCGAGTTGATTTTCGGTACCCTCTTGACCAGTTCCAACTACGACGACAATGAGCAACGCGTAACCGGTGGCCGCAACGGCTATGGTGCCAAACTTACCAACATCTACTCCAAGGCTTTCAACCTGACTGTGAAGGATCCCACGAACCATCTGCAGTGTACGTGGAAGTGGAGTGACAACATGTCAAAACTGAGCCCGGCAAAGCCCACGAAATACTCGGGCAAGGACGGTGAGGTGTCCATCACGTTCGTTCCCGACTGGCCCAAGCTCAGTATGGCTGGATTGACCGAGGACTTCTACAGTGTGATTGAGAAGCGTGTGTGGGATACTGCTGTTTGCTCGCGCAGCGGTCTCAAGGTTTCGTTTCAGGGCGAGAAAATCCCCGTCCACAAGTTACTGGACTATGCTGAGATGCACGAGGGTGTTGACAATGCGGTCGCCCACAGTGACGCGAGTGGTGACTGGGACGTTGTTGTTGCTCCCAGTAACTACGCGGGTTTCCAGCAGGTCTCGTGGGTCAATGGTATCTGCACGACGAAGGGTGGTACGCACGTGGACTACGTTGCCAACTCGATTTCCAAGGATATCATCAACGAGTTACTGAAGAAGAAGGCAGACGGTGCCGACAAGTTGAAGCCGACGAATGTGAAATCCACGATGTTCATGTTTGTGCGGAGTACGATTGTGAACCCGTCGTTCAGTAGCCAGATTAAGTCTGAATGCACGAGCAAGTCTTCTGAGTTTGGGACCAAGTTCGAGTACCCCCCTAAGTTCATGAAGTCCATCCTTGCTACGGGTATCCAGGATGAGCTTCTGTCGGTCGCCAAGTTCAAGGAGCAGAAGGAACTGAAGAAGTCCGACGGCACCAAGAAGAACAAGATTTCCGGTATTCCTAAGTTGGACGATGCCAACTGGGCTGGTGGTCCCAAGTCTTCGCGATGCACACTCATCATTACGGAGGGAGATTCCGCCAAGGCTCTCGCCATCAGTGGTCTTTCGGTCGTGGGACGAGACGAGTATGGTGTTTTCCCGCTTCGGGGCAAGCCGCGCAACGTTCGTGATGCGAGTGTCAAGCAGCTCATGTCCAACCAGGAGTTCTCGGACCTCAAGAAGATCCTCGGGCTGCAGCAGGACAAGACCTACAAGAACCTGACCGAACTTCGTTACGGGCGCTTGATGATTATGACCGATGCCGATCTGGATGGGTCGCATATCAAGGGTCTGGTGATTAACATGATTCACTGCTTCTGGCCATCACTGCTGAAGCTTGGGTTTGTGGTCAGTATGGTTACGCCGATTATCAAGATTGGTACGCAGTCGTTCTTCACCAACCAGGCATATGAGACCTGGCTGGAGCAGCACGGCGGGAAGATTCCTCGTGGGATGAAGGTGAAGTATTATAAGGGACTGGGTACCAGTACTTCCAAGGAGGCCAAGGAATATTTCAAGGAAATCGGTCGCCTGACCGTGAAGTTTGGTGACGACGTCGATACTACCAAGTCCATTGTTCTTGCATTTGACAAGACTCGTGCAGACGCCAGGAAGAAATGGCTCGAAACCCACATCCGGACACCCACACCCGAAGTGAAGTATGGCGAGGTGACTGAATTGTCCATCGCTGATTTCATCAACAGTGACATGGTTAACTTCAGTGTTGCTGACGTGAAGCGGTCAATTCCCCACGTCTGCGACGGTCTCAAGCCCTCCCAGCGCAAGGTGCTGTTTGCGTGTATGAAGCGTAACCTGACGAGCGAAATCAAGGTTGCCCAGTTGTCGGGTTACATCTCGGAGGTTTCGGCCTACCATCACGGTGAGGCATCGCTGCAGGGTACAATCATCGGTATGGCCCAGGACTACATGGGCAGTAACAATATCAACCTCCTCGAGCCATGTGGACAGTTTGGTACGCGACTGATGGGAGGCAAGGATGCTGCAAGTTGCAGGTATATCTTCACCAGATTGTCTTCTGCTGCACAGCACGTCTTCGATTCCAGGGATACCAGTACGCTCAAGTTGCTCGAAGACGATGGCAAAGCCATTGAACCCGAGTTCTATGTGCCGACTCTCCCTATGGTTCTGGTCAATGGCGCTGAGGGCATTGGTACTGGGTACAGTACCAATATCCCGTGCTTCAACCCCGACGATATCAAGAAGAACATCCTTCGTTGTATGGATGGCCGGCTGCCCCTTGCGATGACCCCGTGGTACAGGGGGTTCAAGGGGACTGTCCACAAGAAGGACAACACGACTTGGAGTCTGATTGGCAATTACACCGAGACCGCCAGTGGTATTATTACGGTGACGGAACTTCCTCCTGGCAAGTGGACCCAGGATTACAAGGAGTACCTGGATAGTTTGGTTGAGCGGGAGCGGATTATGAGTTTCGACAACCACAGCACAGAGGAGAGTGTGAAGTTTATCATCCGTGGCTACACTGGCGTGGACCCCAGGAAGGAACTCGGGCTTATCAAGGCGGTCCACACGACCAACATGTGGCTGATGACACCCAATGGTATGAAGAAGTACAAGAGCGCAGAGGACATCGTCATTGATTACTTCGCCATCCGTATGCAGCACTACAAGGCGAGGAAGTTGAACATGCTCAAGGAGTACAGGGTCCTTGCGGCGGTCGCATCCAACAAGGCTCGGTTTGTAAGACTGGTTGTGAACGGTGACCTTGTCATCTTCAAGCGGAAGCGTCAGTCCATTGACGACAGCCTGGTCAAGTTGAAGTTTGACACTGTCCAGGGAACCTTCGACTACCTCATGAATATCAAGACCAGCCAGTACACAGAGGAGTCTATTACCAGGTTGAACAACGAAGAGGCCGAGAAGAAGAAGTTGTACGACGAACTCAACGCGACTGACCATGTCGACATGTGGAAATCTGACCTCAAAAATATAAGATAGAATATTAGTAATGGAGGACTGTGAAGGCCCGACACCCCAAGAAATCAGAGGGAAAACCCTGACTGGTTCCACCCTTAGTTTAGATGCAATAGGTCCCCAGGACAAACATTATCTCGTAAGTAATAATTCACCTTTTATACCAGAATATAAGAACGCCTATCCCAATGCCATTTTCCAGCGCCGCACACAGTTGGGTGAGCCAGGCACAACCTATTTCGGTAATACAGTAAAACACGTATTCAAACCCAAAGAGATGGGTGACTTGATGGCCAACATGTATCTTAAGACAAAACTACCACTCCTGGCGGAGACTGGTGTATCTTCGGACGTCCAGCTTCAGTTTCCCACCGAATACAGCATACCCCTCAGTGCCGGTAAGAGTGCCACAATTACCAACTCCGAACTTAAGCGCATTAATATCGGGTCGGCGTCAATCATACCGTACACAAACGGGATCGGATTTTCTAACAATGAACCGGTGGCGAATACACAATATACTGGTATCGTCGAGCGTGTAAATGACATCCCAGTGGGTTTCTTTAATATATTTGGCCATACACTTGGGTCAAATGTATTTAATGCCCAGACCATGAAGATTACCGACACCAGTGATGCTTCGTTTGCGTTGACTGCCAACCTCATAGTGACTGATGCACCCACCCAGATCAACGCATCCATCGTCGATGGCGGTCTGAAGTCCATCCACATCAAGGATCGTGCCACTATGGGAACTTCCGTAGGTGCATTCAGTCTGCGCGAGCCCATTGTAACACTGAGTTCATCAACGGACTATAGTCTGTTACTGGAATCAAATTTAATTGGTCACAAACTCAATATGACTCCCACGGCGTCCTATGCTGCTCTGAATAATTCTAGAATATCCATGATAAATGTAAGGTCTAAATATGATAAATTCCCATATTCAACAAATAACTTCTCAATCACGTGCCCGTCCGTCCTTAAATGTAACATAGTAACCACTTATTCCGCGGCGTTCCCCATTACGTCCGCGTTCCCCCTGGATATCAAACCATCGGCCGATTCCAGTAACCTATTGGTGCACGTCACGGGCAATAAGTACAGGTACGACAACCGCATAACTCTGGAGGGTGTTACCGGGCAGTCCAATTGGCTTCAAATATTCCGGCGCTTGACAGGCACTGACGGTGCGGATGCCCCGTCGTTTACTATAGCGGGTAATATGGATTTTAAGATTATATTCGATTCTGCAGCCACGGTCACTGCCAATGCTATCAGGATTAGTCTCGAGGAGACGCAGGGTGGTGGTGTTGGTTACATATGGAAAGCATTCAAGTCATCTGGTGCTCAACTAACAACTACCAAGTCGGGTAGTGCTAATGGTGATGGGACATTTCGAATCGCCGAGACCTTCACGGATACATTTATCACCATAAAGAAAACTGGGGCCAAGTCAGTATATTTTATGCATAATATGATTATTGATGGAACATATGTGAATGAGAATGCTCCTATAATTTTGTCAAATATTGAGGTAGCCCCCACAGTCATCTCCGATAGTAACGTATTTACCGTCGGTAGTGATTTCGCGGTGCAGTATTATGACACTGGTTTATTCTCGAATAGTTTCGGTGCTTCCAACGTTTCCATGAATGATTCCGGGTTCAATACATCCACCATCACAATCGACGAATCATACGATAACATGTACATACCCAGCAATGTTTCAAGTACAAGAAATTATAACAACTTGTTATTGAGAACGGACTTCAATCCCACCCCGTCGAAAGTCACGAGTTTGAGCGCATCAGGGGCTGACCCCGTTGCAGGGACACTCTCATACTATTCCAATTGTGGGGGTGACCATTTTACAAATGATATTGGATTCAAGATTCCCAGTACCACACCATCTGGATCGAGATTATCAAATGTATATTTTGAAAATATTAGCACCAACGTGGGTGATTACAGAACAGATGGTTCATTTGACCCTATACTCGAAATAACAAACGCATCGCGCAGTACGATTGTGAACGTTGGGGTCATCCAGCAGGGTTCCAGTGGATTTATTCAACATTGTTTCCAGGTCACACAGGGCACGTCAACCATTACCGTCCCGAGCAACAGGAGTGCATTCATAGGATACGGTAGCAGTAACGTACACTCTTTCTCTGTACATTTATCACATGGGGCGGTATCCAATAGCACAAGTGTGGCATACGGGTCAAAACCGCAATTATTGGTAAATTTGAATAACTGGAATGGAGACGCACAGACGCTGATGACAACCACACCCCAGGTTGTGACGGGTATTCCCACCGACACTGCATTTCTCCAGGCAATGAAGTATGGCGCACTGACCCTTACGAAGGTATCACAGGCCGTATCCAATATATCCTATGGTGTATGCTACCCCAGACTCGAGGTGTATTCGGGTTTGTCAAGGTACATTTCGGTGAATCTGTATGCAAATATTACGACCATCCAGTATCCGGGCAACACTGTGGGTACTGCAGGACAGACGCTGACTGTCACAAACGGTTCCAACACATGGACAAAGCAGCTCATATCTCAACTTGGGTTGGCGCAGGCCAATGTAAATAGTATTGTGTATGGAGGTGCGTCGCATTTCACTTGCAGTTCCAATGTTGCAGGGTCAAGCTTCATATACCCGTCAAGTTCGGGTGACCTGGGTGGTATCGTGACTGTTCGCCCTACCAAGTACCTGACAACAACCATCGCGCAGGCCAGTAACGGGTACTCGAATATCATATCTGGGCAGTATACCTATGGCCCCCTGGCTGTGCAGGATGACAATATTTCTGCAACTTTCAACGAGGCCAATGTCACCGTCACAAGCAGTTACGGGTCAAAGGTAGTTCCCGCTGCTAATCTGACATCCAATACCATCACAACTATCATCCAACCAACACTGGCGACAACTGGCGGTGAGTTCTTCGTCAAGGAAGTGACAAGCACTCTCAAGTACACTGTGAATGGAGTTTCCAATGCGTCTGTAAATGTTACGGGTACCAAGAAATATGATGTAATTTTTGATTCCGCGTGGAAATCGAATATTGTGGCAATTCGCAACAACAACGTATGCACCATAACCAACATGGATATCGCCCATACACAGAGCAACCTGGAAACATTCAATGCTTCCAATGCCACGATTACCATCGATGATACATACACGGTCGCCAACATCATAGGCACCACGACCCAGGAGATTGTGTCTTCCAGACAGAATTTTTCCAACACACTGCCGTACAGTTTTGTAGACATTAAGCTTTCCACTGGCAACGAGGCGGACATTTCGTATCTGAACACAAACACTCTCGAGGTGTTTGCCCCCGAGGGGTATGGTATTGCCAGCAACTACACTTTCTCACTTGCGGGTAGTGCGCTCACGACCGCATTCAGTGGCCCAATGAACATGGATGTCTCGGCGGACTACCGGTCGAATGTAACATATACACAGGCAAACACGGCCATATACGTGAACGGTGGGTATTACACGAGCACGGGGCAAATGAAGACCTACAACCCCAATACATTCGTGAAGATGACGACCTACCCCAATACATTTGTGATTAACAACACAACGGTATCTGCCAACGCCCTCGTAGTCAATTCTAACATCCTAACCCATGCGAATGTCAGTTACGTCAACACGGACCTCGGAACTTCCGACTTCTTCGTCGATTCCCTGTATACATCCCAGGGTGCTGGGTCAGCGGTATTTGCATCAAACCTGTTCGCAATTGGAGGTATTGATGTAGCCGGCACACGGTTATCCAGTGGTTTCAAATACAAGATGGACGGTGGTCTGACACAAATGACATCCACACAGACGTCATACACCGAGCCGATTGCCTACGCCAGATGTGCCTTCGCGGGGAACAAGTACTATATGTTCTCCGGTGAGACCGCAAGTGGTTATACCAAGGGTCTGTACTACCTGGAACTCAATGCAACCACCCATTTCCTTGGTGGTGTGTGGAAGACGGAGTCCCTTACGTTCCCCGGTGCAGAGACGGGTATTCACTTACCCGGCTTCGCATACAGCGACAACAAATTGTATGTTGTGGGTGGCCAGGTTGGTGGTTCCGCCACAAATGGTATATACTGTTATGACCTGACAACTGAGTTGTGGGCACCGCTAACACCATCCATCTCATTTACGTCTGTAATTGATACACCCATCGTTGCCGTGGGCAGTAACATCTACTTCACGGATGGTTCGGGTGATGCCTTTTACCTCAGCGGATCGACGCTTACGGGTGTAACCAACTCCAACGTAACCGCAGTTGGTGTGACTGGGGCAAGCATGGTCTACGATGATTATAGTAAGCGTGCCTACATAGTCATGGGTAACAAGGCGGGTCAGAACGTGCAGTACATAGACACAGTGTCAAATAACAGGTTTGGAGTAGACTACACATTCCCCGATACCCGGTATGGGTGCGTGGGTATCTTCAACCAGCGAGTGATATCGCTTGCGGGTGTAATCAACGGCGTAGTTGGTGGTAATGTATTTACACTGTCCACAGCCCAGAACTTCTGGATCAACGCCGGGTTCAGTTTGTTCAATTCCAAGGATTTGACCGACGCGAGGTTTGTTGGTACACGGAACCCCGGTAATCTCCCCACGATTGATACCGGTGTGTACTATGCCAACAAGAGTATCCCTATCTTAAACATATCAGAGTCGAGTAGCAGTAATGTCATGCAGATTGGAATAAATAGATCGAATATTTTTACATCCGTGGCAAACTCGACCCTGGAAAACAAGGGGATATTGTCAAATTGGTATGTGAATGTGAAGAACGCAGAGGGTGTCATCATAAACGAAAGTTGGCCAGGAACGGACTACAGTGGCAATTACGCCCAGGATGGTAACGGCAATGGTGCCATATGGGCGGCTGATGCTCTCAACGACAGTAGTTTGAATACCAACCTGTACGCGTCGAATGTAATATTCCAGAGTTCAATGAATACTTTCAATGAATATATGACATTTAATACGAGTAGTCCCCAGACGGGTAATACAAACCCGAGAGCAACCACGGTAACAACTAATGTGTTCACGCAGAATGTAAATTATTCTAATATTACGGGTGTGAATAATTTGTTAAATTTTGCGGTTGAGGGCATGACCCCACTGACGTCATCAAATGACAGTGTGATAACTCTTACCAGTACATTGAATCCATTTACATCTGGTGATTTTAACGGGTATCCGTCCATTACAGCGGTTGCAGATACGGACAATACACCCACAACTCCATGGAATTTCACCAAGTCTGGTGGTGTGGTTACACCCCCTGGCAACCCACCGACCACCAGTAACCTCGTTGTGAATGACGTGTACAGACAGTACCTGCCATCGCTCATTGAGCGCGGTGGTCGTCTCGATAGTATGGACTTCTTCTACGGTGCCAGCAGATATGCCCCACCCGTTAGCACGGCAAGCTACAAGTACGGAGTGTTCAGGGGGGAGGGCATGCTCCAGAGGAAATTGACTCTTGCATCCTTCTCCGCACTGGGAACCACGGGAAATGCGGGTAACCACATAGAGGTGTACAAGTACTTTAGTAATGTGAGTAATACCTACGGGAGTGACCGTGGGTGGTACGACGAGATTGTACTGTCATTCGGAGAGAACACAACCGCGAGTGGCACAAAGGAGATTATCAACATTCGCCCGGGCTTTGGTACTGCCGCGGTATCCAACAGTTTGGTGACATCAAATGCCACGCAGCCGAATGACAAGATTACCATTACCTTCAGTAATTACAACGAAAACACTTTGGCAGTAACTGCAAATGTGATATACGAGAGCAGCGCCGTAACACGCACGGTGTCATCCGCGAAGACTGTTAGTTTGTTACCAGCATATTTCAATATCCTGAGTGACCCCAGAACCAAGGCGGGCAATGTAACCGTGACATCAACATTCAACAGTGGGATTGTGAACAGTAATGTTGATTATGGGTCGCGACCCATATCGGGCGTTGGTGGGGAATTCTCGTCCAATCTGTTGGGGACGTGTCTGTCCTCATTCCGCAACACTGCCAATGTTGCACATACTCAGGAAAATGTATACGAGTCGGTGTTTCCGGTGAACATCAACATGAACAGATACCAACCAAACGGTGTCTATACGAACAAGGTCGGGCGTGCCATCATAGAGAAGGTCCAGTTCCAGATAGGAAGTCAGGAGATACAGTCTCTGGATGACCTGTGGTACATTATGAATGACGAAGTTTTTAGAACCCAGGATGAGAAGGA
>Ga0209482_1000219_pt1 | contig 51928 bp, 46 predicted proteins | sample CoawatmetaG10DNA_FD_187512 | JGI IMG/M metagenome (GOLD analysis project Ga0209482, IMG submission 187512) | Marine microbial communities from the West Antarctic Peninsula - Coastal water metaG104-DNA (SPAdes) (version 2) | ecosystem: Environmental > Aquatic > Marine > Coastal ...
GCTTGCAGGCACTATTTTGGCATTCTCTATTGGTGCAAAACACAGCATGATTATTGGCGCACCATTTATTATTTTATACTTATGGTCGCATAATGGAATTAATAAAGAACTGCAAAAATTCTTAACCTTCTTCATTGGATCTCTATTAGTTATTTTTGCCCCATTTCTAATTTCAGATGCCTTTAGAATAATGGTCTTAGATAATAGGGAAGTTGGGAAGTTGTATTGGTTATTTTTAGAAATGGGAGATAATATTTATATTTATTTAACTCCTTTAGTTTATGTTTTACTTCTTTATTTTTTTTGGAGAATTAGGCGTATAAATTTTGATCTATTATTTGCTGTAATGGGTGTAGCTTTTAGTATTATAATTCTAATGACTCCATCATCACCAGGCTGGTATTTATGGTTGGTGCCTATTTTTACACTTCATCAAAGTCGTTATGGTGCAGGTGCAGTGGCAATAATAGGTGTTTTTAGTTTCTTATTTATTTCTTATCATTTAATTTATACAAGTGGAGCTAGTTTTTTTACTTTCAATTTATTAATTCTTGAGGAAGTGCCTTATTTGAATAATTTCTTTTTTCAATCTATCCACTACACCTTCATGGTTGGAGCAGGGTTATTAATTACAATACAAATATTGCGGGAAGGGGTTAGAGAGAATGATTATTATCGTTTAGGAAATAAGCCTTTAGTTATTGGAGTTGCAGGTGATTCAGGAGTTGGTAAAAGTACCTTTTCCAAGAGCTTAGCTACTGTTTTTGGTGAACAATCATTAGCAGAAGTATCTGGTGATGATTACCATAATTGGGAGAGGACTTCTCCAATGTGGAGGACGCTGACTCATCTTGATCCAAAAGCAAACCGACTATTTGAACTTGTAAAAGATGTAAGAGGCTTAATTTCTGGTGAAACAGTTAGAGCAAGGCATTATGATCATATATCTGGAAGGTTTCTACCTAAAGAAATTAATAAAAGTAGAGATGTTATTTTGGTTGAAGGTTTACATACTCTCTACCCTAGGCAATTATTAGAAGAGTTAGATGTTAGTTTTTTTATAGAGATGGATGAGTCATTAAGAACGCACCTTCGTTTAAAAAGAGATATAAAAGAGCGTGGGCATAATAAAGATGAAGTTATAGGTGAACTTAAAAAGAGAAAGCTAGATAGTGAAAAATACATAAAACCTCAAGCTGAAAGAGCGGACGTTATATTTAATTTGCTTTTAATAAATGAAGAGTTATTTATAAAAGATCAAATAGTTAATTCTAATATAAAGTTGAGAGTTCGTATTAAAAATGGAATTTACTATCAAGAGCTTGTAAGAGTTTTAATTGGTGTTTGTGGGTTACAAGTTAATATAGAGTCTGTGGATGAGAGGGGTGAGGTTGTTATAGAGATTAGTGGAGATGTCGCTTCTGAAGATGTTGGTCTTGCAATAAATATTTTGGCCCCACATGTCGAAGAACTTCTTGACTTTAGTACACAATTTTCTGATGGTATTAACGGTATGATGCAAATTATTACAGTTATTGAAATAGATGAAGCTTTAAAGCGAAGGAGGTAGTTATGAAATATAAAAATGATAATTTTAAAATAATTGACCTTCCTAAAGCTGTAATTTTTGATACTGATAACACTTTGTATCCTTATTTACCTGCTCACAAAGAGGCAACTAGGGCTGTTGAAAATAAAGTGGAAAAACTTCTCGGGATTGATAAACTTATTTTTAGACAGGCATTTGTAGAGGCCAGAAAGGAGATTAAGTTAAGACTTGGGAATGTTGCGAGTTCCCATAGTAGGCTCTTGTATATGCAAAGAACAATTGAGAAATTGGAGCTAGGTACTAGAATTTTAACTACTCTTGATCTAGAGCAAACCTACTGGAGAACTTTTCTGAGCAACTGCAAGTTATTCCCTGGAGTAATTGAATTTATACAAATTTTAAAAAGTAAGGGGGTTGTAACAGCAAATATTACTGATTTAACTGCACAAATACAGTTTCGTAAGTTGGTATATTTTGGTTTAGATGAGTTTTTTGATTATGTTGTTACTTCTGAAGAAGCTGGTGCTGATAAGCCTGATAAAAGGCCCTTTGAGGTTGCTTTCGAAAAGTTACAAATTAGCCATAAAGACACTTGGATGATTGGAGATGATCCAAAGAGTGATATGCTGGGGGCGGGTGAAATGGGTTTAAAGAAAATTCAAAAAATCCATAATGGTGTGAAAGTTGCAAAGACTGGAATTGCGAAACCTGATTTTATTTTTAGTGATTATAGTGAGATAATTTCTTTGATTAATTCAGTGAAATAAAATTTCTATAAATTGTATTAAAATCAATTAAATAGGCCTATAAATGAAATCTAAAGACTTTTTTTTGAGTAATCTCAAATCTTTTTTAGTTCAACTAGATTCAAGAAAAAGTATTTTAATCATAATTATACTTTTAATTATTACTGGATCTTTCCTGAGAATTTATGGAATCAATAAAGTATATACAGAATATGATGATATTGGTGTTATTTCTATTCATAAGGGACATATAGGAAGCAAGATTATTAATCCTTTTGAAAGCATTATTGACTATCCATTAAAAGTTGATATGGAGTCTGCACACCAAATAGAGAATAGTTTTCTGCACCCTTTTTATATCGCTTATACATGGACTTATGCTCCAGCACAATATATCTTACTTCCTCTAATAATTAATCAGGATGATGAATTTGATGAAGTAGTGTTTAAAGGGAGAATTATTTCATCAATTTTTTCAATAAGTGGCTTATGCTTATTGTTTTATTTGATGTATCTTATTAATGGAAGGCTTTTAAATTGGACTATTCCAATAGTACTTACAATCCCAATTTTTTCAGCTAATTCAATCCTATATTCACATCATATGAGCCCCTATTCTGCTTATTTTTTTTCAACATGCTTGGGATTAGTTCTTCTATATAAATATTTTTTTTCAAAGATTACATTTCGTCAGATAGTTTTTTCATTAAGTTTATTATTTTATTTATCATATTTAACTGTTCTATTTATATTTCCAGTTTGTTTGACTTACTTATTTAAATTAAGAGAGAGTGATAATTCTAAATATCCTAATAAATATTTACATGATTTTTCGACTTTAATTATTTGTTTTCTTATAGCAATTCCTGGCTTATTAGTTCTGAAATCAAAATCTGGGAATAAGGGGGTAATGCCTCCAGAATTTAAAGATTTATCCTCTATAATCGAAATAACTTTGCATCTAGTAAGGCAATTGTATATATCTATTGAATCAATAGTGTATGGAGTTATTCGAAATGAATATTTATTTACTCTATTTTTGCTTGTCATTGGATTCTTATTTATAAAAAAACTAGTAATAGGCTATAAGAAATTAAATAAAACAAAATTTTATTTTATTTCAATTATTTCTATATTACTACAGTGGATTATTTTGCATCTTTCTGGAGTATTACCACTTGATCAAACTCGTCATATGTTAGTTATTCTTCCTATATTTACTATAGTTATATTTTATTTATTAATGGATTTGAAGATCAGTGGTTATGGGCCATTAATCATTTTATTAATTTTAATAGTTACATATGGTTCTTCAAAATATTCAGTTAATCTGATAGAAAGTAAATTCTCTAATTTTGATTATAAAATTCTTAATGATAGAGATGAAAAAGTAATTCTGCTTTATCAATCAACTCTTGGACCATTAAAATATTATGATTCAAGTGAAAAAAAAGTTTATTTCATTGATATGAATAGTTTTCAAAATCATTATTCTAAAATGAATTTTCCTGATGAAATTTTATTGGTTAGTCAGCAAACTCCAATATTCAATAATAGCTTGTATGAAAATTACAAAGACCTATTACCAGGATTGTTTTGTAATTACTCTATTAAGACTTTATATGAAAAAGATAGCAAAGTATTTTTTACATATAATAATTATGCTCCAAATTCAAATAAGAATGGTATGTTTGTATATCAAATGAGTAGAGTAAATGAAAACCAGTGTTAATATTAAATTCGCTATAAAATGAGTTACATAGCTGAAAGTTATAGAGGGATTGCAGCAGTTCTTGTTTTGTTGTTCCATACTAGTGGCATTTCTGCTTCGTATTTTCTAGAGCAAAACACTTTAACACTTTTTTTTGATTTTGGTCGATCAGGAGTAGAATTTTTCTTTGTATTAAGTGGCTTTATTATGTATATGATCCATAATAAAGATTTTTCTAATAATATAGAATTACGAAGGTACTTTCTTAAGCGAGCCATTAGAATATATCCTATATATATTTTAATAACACTTGCTATCACACCAGTTTTTTTTCTATCAGAATCTTATGGTGAGTTATATCATAGAGAATTTATTCCATTAATTAAAAGTCTTTTGTTGTTTCCACAGTCTGATCTTCCCCATCTTGGAGTTGCTTGGTCATTAGTTCATGAGGTAATATTTTATATTGCCTTTTCTCTTTTTATTTTTAATAAAAGAATTGGTTTTATTGTATTTATTTTTTGGGCAATCTCAATAATAATATTTTATTTTGTAACTTCTCCTAATTTTGATGGGGGAGGAGATGGTTATATGTGGAAAATTTTATTTTCTAGATATAATATTCTCTTTATGTGTGGGATGTTCGTATCACATTTGTTGTTAAAATATTCACTAAAGAATATCTATGTAATTTTAGCATTTATAGCTGGAAATATTTTATTTCTCACCTCTGGAATTATACTAGGAGAGCAGGAAACAGGAGTTGCTACAATTTTTTTTGGCTTTTCTTCGTGTTTAATTTTGTTAGGTTGTTACAATAGTTTGTTAGAAAAAGTCATTAAAAAAATAAATTTTCTAAGTTATCTAGGAAAGGCATCTTATTCTATATATTTAACTCATACTATCTGTATTTCGATTATATGTAAAGTTTTTGTATTTTTTGAAATTAATCATTATCTATCGCTTACTTTTATGTACATAATAATTGCTTTAGTTTCTATTTTTTTTGGTTTAGTTTTTTTTAAGTATATTGAAAAACCTCTTATGATAAAGTTAAAAAATAGATTAATTTATTAATTGTCTTATGCTGGTCTAAAATGTGGTCTTTATTAAATTAATTTAACTATTCATAAAAAAGTGAAATTTATAGATTTAGATGCCCAACATAAACTAATTAAGAATGATATTGATGATGCTATTAATAAAGTTTTAGATCATAAGCACTTTATTATTGGTCCTGAAGTTCATGAGTTAGAAGTTTGCCTTGCAAATTATGTTGGTGTTAATCATTGTATTACAGTCTCATCAGGAACTGATGCACTTCTAATAGCAATGATGTCACTTGGGATTGGTCAGGGTGATGAGGTAATAACTACTCCTTTTACTTTTGTTTCTACTTCAGAAATGATAGTTTTGTTGGGAGCAAAACCAGTATATGTGGATATTGATGCAGCAACATATAATATTGATGCTTCAAAGATAGAGCAAGCAATTACTAGCAAAACCAAGCTCATACTCCCTGTAAGTCTCTATGGGCAGTGCTCAGATATGGATCAAATCAATCAAATTGCATTAAAATATGCATTACCCGTAATAGAGGATGCTGCTCAAAGTTTTGGTGCAAAATTCAATGATTCTCGCTCATGTGGCCTATCAACTTTTGGATGTGCAAGTTTTTTTCCTTCTAAGCCTTTAGGTTGTTATGGAGATGGAGGAGCTTTATTTACAAACGATGATAAATTAGCACAAATTGCAAGAGAAGTGCGTGCACATGGACAAGAAAAAAGATACTATCATACTAGGATTGGAATTAATGGGCGTTTAGATACAATTCAAGCAGCTATTTTATTAGTAAAAATGAAGATTTTTAATCAAGAGGTTGAGTTACGGAAAAAAGTTGGTGATAGATATACTCAACTTTTTAAAGATTATTGTCCTGATGATATAATTACCCCTTTTATTGATCCCAGAAATGTTAGTGTTTATGCACAATATACTATCCAGGTTTCAAATCGAAATTATTTAATGAATAAATTGAATGAATATAAAATTCCATCCTCCATTCATTATCCAGTGCCTTTAAATAAGCAGCCTGCATTTGCAACTGAAGAATTTAATTTAGATTTTTCAAATATAATTTCAGATAAAGTTATGAGTATTCCAATGCACCCTTATTTATTGGAAAATGATCAACAAAAAATAGTAAAAAAATGTTCAGAAATAATAAACAAAAAAATCAAATGATCAATATAAATGATAATTTTGATGGCAACAAGATAGCAGTATTAATTCCATGCCATAATGAAGAATTAACAATTGCAAAGGTAGTTCATGAATTTAATTCTTTTTTACCTGAAGCGACTGTTTATGTATTTAATAATGCCTCTATAGATAAAACTAGGGAGGTAGCTATAAATGCTGGTGCAATAGTTTTTGATGAGCCAAATAAAGGTAAGGGAAATGTAACTAAAAGGATGTTTGCAGATATTGAGGCAGATTTATATATTATTATTGATGGAGATGATACTTACGAAGTTAGTAAATGTAGGCATATGGTTGAAAAGCTAATTAACAATAATCTTGATATGGTAGTTGCAATAAGAAAAGCAGAAGATTCAGCAAAGGCATACCGATGGGGCCATGTTTTTGGAAACTGGTTGCTAACACGATCAGTATCATTTCTCTTTGGCCGAGGTTTTACGGATATGCTCTCTGGATATAGAGTCATGTCACGTCGTTTTATTAAATCCTTTCCTTTGGGATCCAAGGGATTTGAAATTGAAACTGAAATAACTATTCATGCTCTTCAAGTAAGTGCTTCTTATGAAGAAATAGAGACTAAGTATAACTCTAGACCAGAGGGGTCAGAGAGTAAATTAAGTACTTTTGGAGACGGGTATAGAATTCTTAAAATGATCTTACTACTTTTTAAGGAAGAAAAGCCTTTTCAATTTTTTGGATTTTTCTCATTATTCTTTTTTATTTTTTCGATAACTCTTTTTATACCAATTTTTATAAATTTTATTGATACTGGGATGGTTCCTAGATTGCCAACAGCAATTTTAAGTACAAGCTTAATGCTATTGTCTTTCCTAAGTTTAATATCTGGACTAATATTAGACAGTATAAGCAGGTCAAGGAGAGAATTTAAGCGCTTAATTTATTTATCTTATCCCTCAGTTAGAATAAAGTAATTTTGATTAATAATAATGTCATTAATGTAGAAAAAATTTCTCTTTTTAAGGATAAACCATTACTTTTAATTCTTTTTATTGCATTTGTTATCCGTCTTCTAATTATGTGGTTTTATCCAGATCAAAATTTTCCTGATGCCTCTGCATATAGGACTATTGGAAGAGAAATATTTTCTGGTAATATTATTACAAATAATATATATATGCCTCTATATCCTATACTTAGCTTTATAACAGGAGGTGGAAAGATACAAATTATGATGGATATTTTTTTATCTGTAATGAGCATTTGGTTAATGTTTTTAATTTCTTTTGTTCTTTTTAAAGATCGTTTAGTTGCTCTTACATCTTCATTAATTGGTGCGTTATATCCACACTTTATTTTTTATTCAGTATCTGGACTCACTGAGATTTTTTATACATTTTTACTACTTCTTTCATTTTTTCTTTTTTATAATAAAAATCTTGTTTGGGGTATCATTTTTTGCATATTAGCACTTTTAGTCAAACCCTCTCTTGACTTTTTTAATCCAATTGTTGTTCTAATATTTATACTTATAGTTCATAAAATGGAGTGGAAAAAAGCTATTAAATACTTAGGGGTATATTTTCTAGCATATTTTATAATAATGTCTCCATGGTGGATTCATCAATATCAAAAATATGACTCCTTTGTTCGACTAACACTTGGTGATGGTGTTGTTCTATACGCTGGTAATAACCCACTTAATCATTCTGGTGGAGGTATCGCTGGAGTCGATTTTGATGCAACCCATTTAAGTGTTTTTAAAGATCCCGTTGCTCGAAATAATGCACATAAAAATGCTGCTATTGAATATATTTTAAGTGATCCAGCTCATTTTGTAAAAATGTCAGGAGTTAAATTATTACGTTTTTGGAGGTTATGGCCTTATGCCCAAGAATACACTCAATGGTATATAGTTGTTATGTCACTTCTGAGTTATGGGTTAGTATTATTAATGACAATTGGTTTTATTTTTAAATGTTTAAATAATTATTTTGAAAAGACTCTTCCAATTTTTGCCTTATTTGGATACTTGAGCTTAGTCCATATGATTTCTATCGGTTCAATAAGATATAGATTTCCTCTTGAGCCATTCTTGATAATCTTTGCAAGTTATTTTTTAATTGACAATATTAAGAATAAGCAATGGTTTGTTTCTATAATAAACAAGTTTAAGTTACTTTAGTAAATATGCACGTTATTGCAATAATTCCAGCAAGAATGAATTCTTCTCGTTTTCCTGGTAAGCCTATGGAAAAAATTCATGGCATACCAATGATTGGGCATTGTTATTATCGAACTAGTTCTTGTAAAGATATTGATGATACTTATGTTGCAACTTGTGACATAGAGATTTTTGATTATATTATATCAATTGGTGGTAAAGCTATAATGACAGATATTAAGCATGAGAGGGCATCTGATCGTTCTGCTGAAGCTATGCTTAAAATCGAAAAAAATACCAATAAAAAAATTGATATTTTAGTTATGGTTCAAGGAGATGAGCCGATGGTAACGGCTAAAATGATTAGTGAGTCATTAATCCCATTTAAAGAAGATAGTAGTGTAAATGTTGTTAATTTAATGGCAAATATTAATTCTATTGAAGAATTTGAAGATCCTAATGAAGTTAAAGTAGTCGTTAATAAGTTTAATAATGCTATGTATTTTTCACGTGAACCTATACCTTCTAGAAAAAAAAGTCCAAACAAGATATCAATGTTAAAGCAAGTATGTGTTATACCCTTCAAACGAGATTATCTGATTAACTTTAATAATACTCCTGAGACAGATACTGAAATTATCGAATCAATAGACATGATGAGAATTCTAGAAAATAATGAAAATGTTCGCATGGTAATGACTTATGAAAGTTCATATAGTGTTGATACAAAATCTGATCTTTTAAGAGTGCAAAAAATTATGGAAGATGATAAGCATATGAAGAGGTACATCTAATGAAGGCATTAATTACTACTGTTCCCTTTGCCTCGATTAATGATTTACCACTTGAGCTTTTAAAAGCTTCAGAAATTGAATACTCTATTAATCCTTTAAATAAAAAACTCAATGAAAATGAACTAATTGAACTCGTTTCAGATGTTGACATTATTATTGCTGGAACAGAGCCAATATCTCAAAGAGTTATTGATAATGCTCCAAATTTAAAGTTAATATCAAGAGTTGGTATTGGACTAGATAGCGTTGATTTATTAGCAACTGAAAAGAGAGGTATCAGAGTTTCCTATACTCCTGATGCTCCTGCTCCAGCTGTTGCTGAGCTGACAATGGGCTTAATTTTTTCTTTACTTCGCTCGATTCATGTTGCTAATTCAAAACTGCATCAGGGTCAATGGGACCGTATTTTTGGTAAACGCCTTTCAGAGATTACTCTAGGAATAATTGGAGTTGGCCGAATTGGAGGTAGGGTTATTAGGCGAACTAAACCATTTGGATCTCCTAGATTGTTAGTAAACGATATTGATCCTAGTAAGCAGTCTAATATGGACTTTAAGTTAGAATGGGTCTCTAAACAAAAAATATATGAAGAGGCAGATATTATTTGTATTCATTTGCCTTTAACCAGACATACCCAGAATATGATAACAAAGAAAGAGCTAATGTCCATGAAGAACGATGCAGCAATTATTAATGTATCAAGAGGTGGTATCATTAATGAGAAAGATTTATATGAAGTACTTAAATCTGGCCATTTAATTGGTGCTGCAATAGATGTATTTGAGAATGAACCTTATTCTGGAAAGTTAACAGAGATTGATAGATGCATCTTAACATCGCATATGGGCTCTATGTCAATTGATTGTAGAAGTCAAATGGAAATAGAGGCTACAGAAGAAGTAGTTCGATATTGCTCAAATCAAGAGCTTATTAATGAGGTTCCATTAGCTGAATATGAAGTTCAGCGTGATAGACATATCTTAACATAATAAGGCCAATAAAATTAATCAAAATATTATTTCTGATTATTTTTTATATGAATAAATCATTAAAAAAAATACTAAATGATTCTAGCGTTATTTTTTGGGATTTCGATGGTGTTATTAAGGATTCGGTTGCCATTAAAGCCTCTGCATTTCAAATGTTGTTTTCAAAATATGGCAAGAGAGTAGCTGATTTAATTGAAACTCATCACATAGAAAATGGTGGCCTTTCTCGTTTTGAAAAAATCCCTCTATATCTTTCGTGGTCAGGAGAGAGGGTTACAAAAGAAAATATTGAAAAGTACTGCCATAAATTTTCTTTACTAGTTAAGCGCTCTACTATTGATTCTCCATGGGTTCCTGGAGTTCAGAAATACCTTGAATTAAACTATAATAAAAAGAAGTTTATTTTAGTAACTGCAACTCCAAGAGATGAAATCGAAGATGTATTGAAAGAGTTATCTATACAAAATTATTTTATGGCAGTTTATGGCTCACCAATTTTGAAAATTAATGCTATTAGAGATTCAATCAACAGATTTAAGATTGAAGAGGAGAATGCTATAATGATCGGTGATTCACTAATTGATTATGAAGCCGCAGTAAAGAATAATATTCTTTTTGCACTTCGACGGACAGAGCATAATCTTTCTTTACAAAAAAGATTAATTTGTTTTAAATTTAAGGATTTTAATGATGAATAGATTAGAGGCGATTCAAAAAATTCGTACTAAATTATCAAATAAAGATACAACTATTGGAAGTTGGATGCAATTTCCAGATTCATCTGTTGCAGAAATAATGGGACAATCTGGCTATGATTGGGTAACTATTGATCTTGAGCACGGCTCAATAAGTGTCCATCAGTTACCAGATATATTTCGGGCTTTAGAGTTAGGAGGAACATTACCTCTTGTTCGCGTAGCTGAAGGCCATCCTAAGGACTGTAAGCAAGCTCTTGATGCTGGAGCTGGAGGAATTATTATTCCAATGATTGAGGATGCTGAAGAGTTAAATAGAATAAGAGATTATATGAGATGGCCACCAGCTGGTAATCGAGGTGTTGGATTTAACAGGGGTAACTTATATGGTAAGTATTTTGATAGCTATTTTGAGGAGGCGCAAAATCCACTCCTAATTGCTATGATTGAAAATATTAAAGCTGTTAAAAATATAGAAGATATTTTAAATGTAGAAGGTCTTGATGCAATTTTGATTGGACCTTATGACTTATCATCTTCAATGGGCATGACCGCCCAGTTTGATAATTCAAAATTTATTGATACTATTGAAGATATTAAACTTAAATGTGAAAAAAATAATGTGCCATGTGGAATTCATATTGTTGAGCCTTCTATTCAGAATCTGAAAGAAAAAATAGATGAAGGTTACCAATTTATAGCTTATTCTATAGATAGTGTTTTTTTGAATACTTATTCTAATAATCCAATTATTTAAGTGAAAAAATGAAAGAAGAAGAAATTAGACCACAGCATATTTTTAGTGAGTATTTACGACTATGTGAAATTGATACTATTACTTATTTTTCTAATTCAGATAAATTTGAAATTAGCTGTCCTAGCTGTGGAAGTAAGGGCAGACATTCATTTAAAAAAAATAATTTTGAGTATAAGTTATGTGATGCATGTAGTACATTATATGTTTCACCAAGACCGGTGGAATCAGCATTTTTAAGATATTATATTGAATCTCCGTCAGTTAAATATTGGGCAACAACTTTCTATAAAGATACTGCAGACTCAAGAAGAAAAAAACTTTGGGAGCCCAAGGCTAAAATGGTAATAGAATTAATGCATCAATATTCCACAGGTGACAATACTATCGTTGATATTGGCGCTGGTTTTGGAATTTTTTGTGAAGAAATTAAGCGCATAAGTGAAATTGATGTTATTGCAATTGAACCTGTTAATGAGTTAGCTAAAATATGTCGAAAAAAAAATATTAATGTTGTTGAAAAGTTTTTACAAGACGTATCAAATAAGGATTTAACAAGAAATCCAAAAACCTTTGTTAGCTTTGAGTTAGTTGAGCATCTATATGATCCTAGTGCTTTTTTTAGTTGTATTTATAACCTAATGAATTCTGGAGATATGCTAATTTTTACTACTCTTTCAGGTACTGGAGTTGATATTCAAGCCCTTTGGGAAAATCATAAATCAGTAACTCCACCCCATCATTTAAATTTTTTTAATCCATCTTCAATAAAAATATTACTTGATAAAGTTGGTTTTAAGTTTTTAGAAGTAACTACTCCAGGAAAACTCGATCTTGATATCCTTTTAAATAATCAAGACTTGATTAAAGATAACTTTTGGCAGACGTTTATTAAACAATCAAATGAGCTTGAAAGAAATAAATGGCAATCTTTTATATCAAGTTCGGGCTATAGTTCTCATATGCTGATTTGCTGTCAAAAGCATTAAGTTTTTTTAATAATAATTTCTCAATGTTTTTAAAAGACTCTCTTTATAAAACAATACTCTACCTACTAAGTATTAATGGAGGTAGTTACTTTATTATGTTTTGTATTTCAGTTATTATCTTTAGGACAGTTGATAAAAGTTATTATGGATTGTATGTCATTATGGTTTCACTTTTTGCTATTACTGAGTTATTAATGGCAGGGTTAAATGATAGTATAGTAAGATTTTTAAGAGATAAAATCTCAATAAAAGATAAACAAGGAATTGTTTTATTTGTACTTATATATAAATATTTATTGATTACTATTTTTAGTATTTTTGCGTATCTTGCAAGTAAATCTGGCTTTTTTGAGTTTTTAATTGGTAATTATGAAGAAGTTTCTTCAGTTATTAATAGCTTTCTAGTATTAGTTATATTAAATGGAATTTTAAGTAATTTTATTAGTGTAAATAATAGTATTCTAAACTCTCAGCTTGAATACAACTTAACTGCAAGAATCGATTTTTTCAGAAATATTGTTTTTTTATTTGTTGTTCTAATTCTAAGTTTTAATACAACTAATTATTTATATTATTTGTATAGTAGTGCTTTTTTAAGCGTATTTGTGCTTATGGCTTTGTCTTATAAAATTTCTAGTAGCTATAATAATTTTTCTTTGTTGGAAGTAATTAAAGCTAAAACCAGTATTAATATTGGTAAGAAATACATTATTCCTTATTCGGCTCCACTCACTGGATCTTCATTGCTCACATATGTTAAGAATAATCTGCCAACAATAATCCTTGGTAAAGAGTTTTCATTAGAGGGTGTTGCAATCTTCTCAATTTTAAAAACTTTTTTTAAAGCTCTCCATTCTGTTTCTGGTTCATTTGTAAATCCAATGATGTCTCAATTTTTAGATTTAAAAAATACTACGAAAGATTTTCCATCTAAATTAAGCAATATCTTTTATGGTACGCTCTTTTTAAGATTAGCTATCTTCCTATCAGTTATGTTAGTAATTGATTATTTTTTCTTGATTTACAAATTAGATAATAACTCTATTAATCAATTTATATTTTATGTTTTGGGGCTTGAATATGTAGTAGCTGGAATGATAATGATTTATGGAATTAATTTAAGACTAGAAAGCAGTACTAAAAAAGTTTTGATAGCAAGTCTAGCTAGATTTGTAGTTGAGATATCGTTGATATATTTTATTTTGATAGATTATGGCATTATGGCCGCTGCTTTAATTTTACTAATTGCAAGATTTGTTGAAACTACAATTACATATGCATACTGCTTTAGAGAAGGATTATTTCGTTATCATATATTTTTAATAATAATGTTGCTCCCAATTATTTATTATTTTTCATTACAAATGATCCAATAGTCTATGAGTAACTGCACTATTAAATTCAACAGAACTAACTCTAAAGAAATTAATAATTCAGACCTTTTTATGGAGGACTTTCTTCAACAACCCAATGTTTCAGAAGCAAGAGAATTAACAGATAAAATATTTTATGAAAATAAGGAATTTATTAAATTCTATGATTATAAAGGTTACAAAATTTCATGGTCATGGTATGACAATGTTTTTCAAACATCTTTAGATTATCTTTCCATAAAGCCTTTAGTAGATGTCATTGAATCTAATAATCCTACAAAAATTATAGTAGTAGGACTTCCAAACAAATATGTAAGAATTTTAAAAATGTATTTTGGCAAGCTAGAAGTTGAGTTACCAAAAAAATATAGTTCTATTAAATACTTTCAAGAACTTTTATTTAACATGTTTTTATTATTTTTTACTTTCGTATCTTTAGTTTATTTTTATTTTAGAAAAGGCTCTAATGTTGCTACTAGAACCGAGGATTTAATTTTTAAAAATACAAAATCAGATTTTAGATTGAATCATTTATATAGTAAATATGAAGAAAATAATATTCAATATATAGAATTTATAAGGAATACTTCAATTAAAACTTGCTTTAAAAATATATATAAAAGAAAAAGACTCGCAATTTACTACACATCGATTATTTATTTTGTTAGCTTGTTTTCAAGAAAAAAAACTGTATTTGAATTTCCAACTAATTTTTCTCAATCAATGCTTTATTGTTATGCTAGTCAAAATATTGTTCTTATCAAAAGTATTCCAATTTTTGAAAAGATACTAAAGATATTAAAAATAAATAACTTTGTATTAATTACTTTTTCTTCAAGAACTGCCCATTTGGCAATTGCTGCTAAATCATTAAGTATTCCAGTAATTGGAATAATGCATGGGCTTTCTCAAAAAGAATATGCTGTGCAAGAATTCATATCACCTTTCAATGAAGAAAAAAAAATTGGATGCGATAAATATGGTCTATGGAGCCCGTATTATTTAGAATATTTCAAAAAATATAGTAAAATTACCCCTTCTGAGGGCTTTGAATATAGTGGGATGTTGCGACCTGTAGGGGGTTTTGTATCTCATTCGTTATTTAAGAGAATCTCTAATAACAAAATTAAAGTCTTATTAATCTGTGAACCATTAATAAGTGCCCTTGAAATAATTCCATTTTTGAATTTTTTATTGAATCATGATAATATTGAAATAGCAATTAAAACTCGTCCAATGATAAGAGATGGTTACTATGAAGAGCTAAAATTAGAACTGCCTGAGATTAAAAAATTAAAGATATATGATGGTAAAATTGAAGATGTGGCCAAAGAGTTTGATGTTTTTCTAGGAAGTTACAGTACAGCAGTTATTGAAGCCAGTCTTTTTGGAAAAATTTCAATATTGCTTAATACTAAAAAATTTGGTGATTATTTTGAAATGGATAGCCTTATTCCTGGACATTTATTCCTGGTCAAAACCCCCGAAAGCTTATACGATAATATTATTAGCAGAGTCAATAATGAAAATTCATTGGGAACAATAAAGAATATTAGAAATAGATTTTTTGGTGACAATCTTGATGGTGCTCAGTGGATAATAGATCAATTAGAATAAAGTGATCTTTAAATAAAAAATGAAATTAGATTTAGAATTAAAATTTCTAAGAAAGTGGCTTAAGGATAAAACGGACCCGCCCTTTTTTTCAGACCTGAAATTAAAAAAATTAGGCTTTACTTTTGTTGGAAGTAATGTCTATAGATATGCACTAATTTTAAACATCCTAAAAAAATATAAGTCCCTAGATATTCAAGAAAAATGCATTGACTTTGGAAGCTACCCTGGCCAATTACAGGAAATCATATTTACTTTTTTAAAAATTAAATTTGACCTCTCTGGCCTTCATTTTGATAAATCTTTTAAGGATCACTTCAGTCATTACAGAATATTCGATTTTGACTTTGAAAAAACTATACCTAATGACTTTGAAGAAAGTAAAGAGATTTATAGTCTTGCAACATCATTTAATACAATAGAGCATATGGAGTACCCTAATAAATTGCTTGATAATATTAATTATTTTACTAAGATTGGTGGACACCTAATCTTAACGACAGATAATATTTCTACATTGAAAAATATTCGGCGAATGATACTTGGTGGAAAAAGTCCAAATGAAAGTCTAGTAAAATCAAAGCTCTTTTATCATGGAGAGTGGAGAGCACATGTCAGAATACTTTCAAAAGATGAACTATTTTTTTTATTAAATCATTCTGGCTTTAAAGTTATTGAGCATGTTAACTTTAATCTTAGGGCTAGGGAATACAGCATAATAAATAATAAGCTTGTTCGAAAGAAACTCAGCTTTAAGGCTAAAATTTTAGAAACTATTGAAAACCTTTTTCCAATTTATAGGGATCATCATTTGATAGTTGCTAAAAAAGTTGTAAATTTTGATGATTTAGATAGTCTTAGAATGAAACCAACTAATTCAACTGATGAATGGATTTCATATCGTTACAAGAAATTTGAAATATTTGATAGAACAAAGTGAAAATATTAGTCTTATCAGATAATTTTATGCCACTTTCTAATGCTGAGAGAGTTGCCTATTTGATGACAAAAGAGTATGAAAAGTTGGGGCATGAGGTTGTAGTAATAACCACAAATGACCAACTTGTGAATGGTGAAGTTAACAAATTTTTATATAAAAATATCCAAATCTACCAAATTGGATCTTCATACAACAGATATCTGAGACCATATATAGGTTTATATAATCCTTGGGTTATTAAAGCAATCAGAATAATTTTAAAAAATAAACATTTTGATTTTGCTCATATTCATAATATACATACCCATATTTCTTATTCTGTAATATCACTTTTAAAAAAAATTGGCATAAAGCAAATTATGACTGCTCATGACTACATGAGCATAGATTATGGCAAGTTCACTCAAGGAATTAATCCAATTGATTTATCTGCAAATCCAAAAATAAATCCTAAACTTAATTTATTGAAAGTGTTTTTAACTAATAAAAGAACTGTTATTAATCCGTTTAGAAATTTTTTTATAAAGTATTATTTAAATAAATTAGAAAAAATAATAACAGTTTCAAAAGCTCAAGAATTTATATTAAATTCAAATGGAATTAATAATACGCTTACAATTAATAACGGCATATCAGAATTTAATGATTCTGTCGACCTTCAAAAAATAATAGAATTTAAAGATAAATACCATATTAACAGTGATGAAAAAGTTTTACTCTGGGCTGGTAGATTATCAAAACAAAAAGGCGCTGATCAAGTTGAAGAAGTTTTATTAAAATTAGTTAATAATAATTTTAAAGTTAAACTTTTACTTGCAGGAGGGGATATATTTGATAACCCGAAACTGTGTGATCACATAATATCGCCTGGCTGGTTAAATGAAGATCAAATGAGAGTTGTCTTTGATATTGCTGATCTTGTTCTTGTACCTTCTATATATCCAGATCCTTTTCCTACTGTGGTTTTAGAGGCTATGCAATCTGGAACTCCTACTATAGTAACTTGTTTTGGTGGAGCCAGCGAGGCTGTAACTGATAATGTTACGGGACTAGTAATAAATCCATTTAATACTGATAATTTTTATAACAGTGTCTACGAGTTAATCTCAGATGAAAAACTCCATGCTACTATGAGTATGGAGTCAATGAAAAGGTTTGATAGGTTTTTTTCAATTGATTCTTGTATGAAGAGATATTTAGATTTAATACATAAATTATTATTGTGAAATACTTTTTTAAAAAATTATTATCAAGACTATCAAATAATATTTTAAAGTTTTTTAATATATATATTATTTATAGAATAGGTCATGCCGTTGGTGACCAGCTCTGCATGAGCGCAGTTATAAGATTAATTAATGAGCAATATCCTTTTAAAATTGTAGTTATTTCGTCATTTTCAGATCTTTTTTATAATAATCCTAGAATTTGGAAAAACTATGAAGTTAAAGTGAGTTTTATTGGATCTTTCATTTCTAGAATTTTGAGATTTTTATCTGGAGAACGTATTGAAAATTTCTTATACACTAGTAAAAAAGAGGTGTTTGAAGATTTTATGCGAGAAAATAAAAGTTTTTTGCACTTAGCTGAAGTTAATACACTACATTTTAAAATAAATTTAAATTTTGACAGGATATCTAATGAAATTTATTTATCAAAAAAAGAAGTTGAACATTTCTCAATTAAATATAATCTTCCAAATTCTTACTCAGTAATTCAACCAAATTCAAAAACTACTTATACTCCAAATAAAGGCTGGGGATTTGAAAAATATCAAAAAGTTGTTTCTCACTTTAAGGATATTTTATGGATTCAACTAGGAACCACTGGCGATTTAATACTAAATAATGTTATAAACTATGTAGGAGAGACATCCTTGAGAGAATTGGCATTTATCATAAAAAATGCAGAGTTTATTATTGCGGATGAAGGCTTACTTAATCATGTTGCTTCTGCAGTTAAAACTAAGAGTTTTGTCTTACAAAGTGGGTTTAGTAACACTGATATTTCAAAATATACTGATACTATTCATATTGTAAATAATCCTCAAGTTAGTTGTTCACCTTGTTGGATCACTAGTAAATGTCCTAAAAAAATTAAATACTGTACTGAGCAAATCTTAGTCAGCGAGGTAATAAATGAGCTTACATAATAATGTTATGAAAACCAGAAATTGCTGCCCCTTATGTGAAAGCAAAGATCAATCCATTAAAGATATTCTAAAAATTGACATAAAATTTGTAAACTTTATAGATAACTATTATGGCATAGGTAGTTTTGATAAGTTAAACAAATATGTTGATGATGAAATTACATACTCTCAATGTAATAACTGCAAATTAATTTACCAAAAAAATATTCTTTGTGACGATGGTATGTTTGAGCTTTATGAATCTTTAATAGACCCCAAAGAATCTCTCAAAAAAAGACTTTCTTTGACAATTTTTAAAAATCTTAGGGGCGTTATATTACTATTCAATTTACTTTCTAAAATAAAGAAACCAATTAATAATATAACAGTAGTTGACTTAGGAATGGGTTTTGGCAATATGCTCAGTTATGCTAAAGCATTAGGATGTGTTAAGACTTATGGCATTGAGCTATCTCATCATAGAATTAATTATGCAAAGGATAAATTTGGTATCGATAGCTTTACCAGTCTTGAAAGCTTTGAAGATAATAGCATAGATGTAATTATTTCCAACCAGTCTCTAGAACATATTGTAGATGTTAGGAAAAATTTAGATTTAATAGAGCGTAAATTGGCATTAGGGGGGATAACCTATATTACTGTCCCAGATAGTCACAAAGAGCATAAGTTGCTTGAACACGGCCCATATCATCCTCTTGAGCATATAAATAGCTTTATTCCAAAATCTAGAGAATTTCTATTTTCAAATAATATGAAATATAGTTTTATGATTAAAAATTTAAGAAAAGGTACAGGCACTATCTGGTTATTTAAAAAAATCAAAAATAGTATATAACTCTTTTATGAAAACTAAATTAATTTATATTTCTAACACTAGGCTTCCTTCAGAAAAAGCTAATAGTTATCAGTCAATGCATATGTGTAATAGCTTTTCAAAAGTTTATGATGAAGTCGAGTTATGGACTGGAAGATCTCGTAATACTAAAGAATTGGAGCCAATAAAAGATGTCTATGGGTTTTATAATATTGAAAAAACTTTTGTAATAAAAAAATTTTTTCAAATTGATTCTCTAGTTTTATTCAAAGTTAATGAGTTTCTTTGGGCTAATCTAAGAAATTTTGTATTCTCTTTAAATATTTGCGTTCATTTAATGAAGTATAAAAATTCTAAAAATGTAACTTTATATTCTAGGGATTGGTGTTTTTTATTTGTGTATTTATTTTTTAGAAAAATAGGGTTAGTTAATAACAAGGTATTTTATGAAAGCCATAAGTTCTATAAATTTTTGTCAAAGTCTTTAACTAAGATTGATGGGGTTATTGTAATTAATAATTATCTTCACAAGTTGCATAATGATTGTGGCATTAAAAAATTATTTTTAGCGCACGATGGTGTAAATACTGATGAATATAAGTTTGTGAGTAACTATGTCTTTCAACCTAAAAAAGAAAGTTTTAAAGTTATTTATACTGGTAGCCTTTTTTTGTGGAAAGGAGTAACTACTCTAGTTGACTCATTAAAATTCTTGCCAGAAAATGTCGATTTGATTGTAATTGGTGGTACTGGGAAGTATTTACAAAATTTTAGGCAATATGTGAAAAGTAGTGGCTATGAAAAAAGAATTCAAATTGTCTCGCATATTCCTAAAATAGAACTACTGAAATTTATAGAAGTTGCTGATGCGCTTGTATTACCAAATTCTGCAAAAGATAAAATGAGTTTATTTACATCACCAATTAAACTGTTTGAGTATATGGCTTCTAAGAGGCCAATTATTGCTTCAAACATTGCTTCAATTGCAGAGGTATTATCAGATCAAAAGAATGCTCTTCTATTCAATCCTGATGATCCTGAAGATTTGGCATTTCAAATTACTAAGACTATGGAAAATGATTTTAGTAAAATGATTCTTCAAGCTAAACAAGACTGTAAAAAATATACCTGGGATAAGCGAGCTAATGATATTGCTGAAGTAATGAATAATGAATAAGAAAGTATGCTTAATTTCTCTTAACTTATCTGGTGGAGGAGCACAAAGGGCTATGCTTGGTCAGGCAGAAATGTTTTCAAAGAATGGCTATCAAGTTGAAATAATTTTAATGAAGAATAAAGTTCATTATGATCTAAACTTAAAATTATATAATATCCATTTTCTTAGTAATACACGGTATCTTTCAAATATAAAACTCTTTAACTTTATATTATTTTTTAAAAAATTAAAAAGAAAGATTACATTTTTAGAGAAAGATGGGAAATTTAATCTAATCTTATCTAATGCATACGATAGTGACCAGCTTCTTAGATTTATAAAACATAAAAATAAATATCATGTTGTTCATGGCACCATGTCACTTTATTTAAAAAAATGGCACTATATTAAAAGAGTCTTATATAAATTAATTTATATAAATCAAAAAATTATTGCTGTCTCAAATGGCGTTAAAAATGATTTTTTAAATACTTTGAAAGTGAAGCCAAAAAAAATTTTAACAATATACAATCCTTTTGATGTAAGAAAAATTAAACAACTTTCTAATAACCCAGTCTCATTTTCTGATTATGTGTTATACGTTGGTTCAATTGAGACAGTAAAGAGAATAGATTTACTATTAAAAGCTTATAAAAAATCAAATATTTCTCAAAAACTAATTTTACTGGGCTTTAGAAATAAAGAGACGATGACACCTTTTTCATTGAAAGTAGAGGCAGAAATAAGAGGGCTTATTATAAAATTAGGACTAACTCAAAAAGTCGAGTGTTTAAAATTCGTAAATAATCCATATGGCTATATTAAAAATGCTAAATTATTGATTTTATCTTCCGACCATGAGGGTTTGCCCAGTGTTTTAATTGAAGCTTTAATTCTAAATACTATGATTGTAAGTACAAATTCTTCTAGTGGTCCATCAGAAATATTAAAAAATGACCTATCATCCTTTCTATCAGAACCAGGAAATGTAAATCAATTATCTGATAATATAATCAAGGCGATAAAGAGTGATATAAATATAACTAATGAGTATTATGAAAAGTTCGATAGTAGAACTGTTTATTTTCATTATAAGGAGCTACTAAATGGTTGAATTATTACCATTGATATCAATAATTGGATTTGGATTTTTCTACAAAAAAAATAATTTAAATCACTTCTTAGTTAGTTTAATATTCCTATCTTTCTATATGTTTGCTACTAACTATAACTACATTTTTGGGTTAGAGTTTGATTTTTACCGTTATTTGCATCGAAGTATTGGAATCATTCTCGCAATTTCTTTAATTTTTTATATTTTAAGAAACAAGGTTAATTTTCTAAAAGAACCTGGGATATTAATATTAATTTATTTTTTTATAGTTATATTTTTTAGTTTTTTTAATAATGATTTGCAATTTGAATATTATTATCATTATTCGAGAAATTTTATTTTTATATCCTTAATAATTTCATTCATTTATTTTAATGTAGATAGTAATGATAAGCTTGATGAGTTATTTAAAGTTTTTTTATACTTAAGTGTATTTTTATCATTTTGCATTATTTATGAGTTAATAAAAGTTAATCCAATGGCCCTTAGTCCAGAAACCTGGAGTGCAAAATGGGGTCGAAGAGTATCTTTATTTTATTCAAATCCAAATTACCTCGCATTTGCCTTATTACCTGGATTTGTAGTAGCTATTTTTTCTTCTAATAAATATAAAGTATTAACTTTATTACCAATATTAGTTGCTATATTTGGAACAGGATCAAGGTCAGTTGAGCTTGCAGTGGTAACTATTATTATGATTTATCTCTTTTCTAAGAAGTTTAATAAAATTTATTTTTTTACATCTTTGACTAGCTTATTTTTAATTATTTATCTTGCATTATTTTCATCACTATCATTTTTTGACAGAATTGTAACAAATCATAATATTGACAAAAGTCGATTAGCATTCGCAAAAATTACCTTAAATATAATTAAGGAAGAGCCACTTAATGGAATAGGTTATGGCCAATTTAGAGTGAAATATATTAAATATTTAGATCAAGATATTATTGATATGAGAGTTTCTGAGCTTACTAGTGCCCAACATTCTCATAATGAAGATTTAACGGATAATCAGCTTGAAAGTTTTGGTGTAAAAAGATATATGGAGATTATGACTCATAATGATTTATTGACAATTATTGCTGAGCTTGGACTCCTAGGAGTTATATTTTTATGTTACTTGGTTTATAAGCTTTACTTCGAATATAGAGATTTATTTTTAAGAAAAACATATTATTTTTATGTTTCCTTATCAATGACCTCAGGTGCCCTTATATATTCATTATTTCATAATAATATAACTTCATTTATTTTTTGGTTTATTCTGATACTACCATTTATTATTAATAGGAATTATTCTAGATAATTTGGACTAATTTTTTTTAATTATTTTCAACATTATGATAATTAACCTAATACCTTTTTTTATAATTTTATACCTACTTTACTTTTTTAAAAGTAATAGATTAAATAATGTATTGTCAATAACGTTAATTGTTTCTTTTTACCTTTTTGCAACCAATTACACTCATTTTGGCCTTGATATAAGTATTTTTCGATATCTCCATAGATTGATTGGCACATTGGCAGTGGTTGTATTAATTTTTTATATTTTTCGTAATCATCATTCTCTTTTAAAAGATCATGTTCCATGGGTCATGGTTTTATTCTTATTCTCAATATTATTAAGCTATTTGGGAAATAATATAAATTTTGAAAGTTATTATCATTACTTAAGAAACTATATTTTTATATCTGGAGTAGTTTTATATTTATACTTTCATATTGACACAAATGAAAAGCTCGAAGAGATCTTTTTATTAATTTCGATAATTAGTTTAATTCTGGCATTCTGTCTTATTTTTGAAAAATTAATTTCTAGAGATTTGATTTACAGAGCAGGATTATTCTATCCTAATTCAAACTATTTGGCTTATGCTTTAATTCCTGGTTTTGTGTTTCAAATTTTTTCTTTTGATAAATATAAGTGGGTTAAAGTCCCTATTATAACTTTAGGAATTTTTTCAACTTCTTCAATTTCATCTTTGATTGGAGTTTTTTTTGTTTTTCTAGTTTTTTTGATTTATATTAAAAAGAAGGTTTTATTTTTAATTGCCTTAACCTTAAGTATTTTACTTTCATTCTCTTATCTTGAAACTAATATAAAAAATAACAACAGTGATGTCAGGAAAATAATCAGCAGGATTGTTTTAAACGTTGCCAAGCAAAATCCTATTAATGGAATTGGTTACGGTCAGTTTGTTACTAAATTTGCTTTATATGTTGACAAAGAAATTTATGAAGATGCACCAAGTGAATTGAAAGATATACTTGTAGGTCATTACTATGCTTTTGGTGACTCCTTAAGTGTAGGTGAAATAATAACTAGAGATCGCCGAATTTCCTATGCAAGGAGTAGTCTTTATTCTTCAACACCTGCCCAAGAAAAAATGACACATAATGATTTATTAACAATTATTTCAGAATTAGGGTTAATTGGCCTATCTGTCGTTATTTTTTTGTTTTATAGGATATATCAACAGTTGAAAAAGTTATTACTTTATAACAGGCAATATTATTATTTATCTATTTCATTAATAGTTGGCTCCTTAGTATTTTCAATGTTTCATAATAATCTTACTTCATTAATGTTTTGGTTTCTCATATATATTCCTTTTATAATAAATAAAAATAATGAGAAAAATCTAGAAAAATGAAAGTTTGCTATGTGTTACCCCAATATTTTCATAATAGTTCAGAAAATTTTTTCCACATCATTAATTTTCTTGAAGAGCTAGGGAAAAAGGTTGAGCTGTATATTATAATTGAACATGGAGATTCGAAAATAAATATTCAGAACGCGCAACAAATATTTATCTTGAATGATAAGGAAAATGCACATTCACACTTATCAAGAGCATTAAGTCTAATTCAAATATACTTTAAGTTGTATAAAAAAGATGTAAGATTTTTCTTTGCAAGATCTTCATTAACTGGAGTTCTCCCTCTAGTCATAGCTAATAGATTTTTAAATTTTAATCGCTCAAGAATAATTTTTTGGAGCTGCGGTATAGATGTTGTTCCATTATCTTATTTCCCTAATAAAAAAAATCTTAAAAGACTCCTTTCAAAAATAATAGTAAAGTTTGTTTTTTTTGGCATTAACTATTTAGCTACAGGACCAGAAAAAATGGCTACTTATTATCATGAAAATTTTAAAATTCCTAAAAATAAAATTCTAACTTTATATAATGATATCTCTTTAAAAAGATTCTTTCCTTTATCAATCAAAGATAAAAATAGTAATAAGGAAAAGTTAATAAGTTCAAGAAAGAAAGTTTTACTATTTGTACATACCTTTAATAAATCTCGAGGCACAGATTTATTACCTCTAATTGCACTAGAACTTAAAAAGAAAAATATTGATGCCATAATTATTGCAATTGGGAGACCTGGAGATTATTCTTTTGAGCTAGATTGTCAAATCAGTGATCATCATTTGCAAGATTATTTGATTAATTTAGGTCAAATTCCAAATAAACAAATACAAAATTTTTATCAAATATGTGACTTATTTATAATGCCATCACGAGGAGAGGGTTTTCCCAGGGTCTTGCTAGAGGCAATGGCTTGTAAGGTACCTGTTGTTGCTTTTGATGTAGGTGGTGTTTCAGAAATATTGGATTCAGAAATGCAAAAAGAATTTCTAATTCCCTTAGATAAAAGTAATAGATTTATTGATCAAGCAATTAACATAGTTCAAAATGACGAATTAAGAAATAAATTAAGTAATTCTGCATTTACAAAAGTTAAAAGTTACAGTACAGAAAACATTGCTGGAATGTATGTGGATGTATTAAATAAAATATGATTGCGTCTATTCATCAACCTAATTTTTTCCCATGGATGGGTTTTTTCAACAAAATCAATTCATCGGAGGTTTTTATATTTCTTACAGATGCAAAGCGTTCCAAAAACGATAAATATTTAACTAGATCCCGTATCTTAAACAATTCTTCAGAGAATTACTTGTCTATGCCCCTGGGTCCAAAACAAATTAAAATAAGTGACTTATTAATGCCTAATGATAATCAATGGAGAATTAATATGCTGAATGTTATTAATGCCTCTTATTCTAACTGTAATTTTTATGATGAGATTTTGATTGATATTGAAAAACTTATAATGTTTGATTGCAAGTATTTTTTTGAGTTTAGTATAAATATAATATATTTTTTTATGAAAAAATTTAATATCTACACAAATTGTTTTATTGATTTAAATTTTGATAGGGATTTTGGACAATCAAGCTTTAGATTGGTCAATCTTTGTAAAGTGGTAAAAGCTGATAAATATCTCTCTGGACTTGGGGCAATGACATATATAGATGAGGATATTTTTATTAAAAATAAAATTGATGTAATTTACCAAAATTATATTCCTCAGCCCTATAAGCAGTATTCAACTGAATTCATTTCAGGCTTGTCAATTATTGATGTTCTTTTTAATTGTGGGTATAACGAAACAGAAAGACTGATTAAGAGCTAAAGATGGAGGCTTTATTTAGAACTAAAAATTTTATTGACTATTCCATTGATGATTGGAGTAATTTGTTAGTTAATTTTGATTCAACTATTAATTACACTGCATGGTTTTTAAATTATGTTGAGATTTTAAATGCCTCTTCAGAGATAAAAAATCATACTTTTGTTCTTTATGATGAAAATAATCCTATTGCAATTGTGCCTCTTTATGTTGAAAAAATAAATAATAAGTTACAAATCTCGATGGGTCAAGAGCCAATCTATGCTCCAATTTTCAATAAAAATATTTCAAATAATGGAAGATATTTTAAATACTTAATTGAAAAAATTGATGATATCGCAATGAAAAATCGATGCCTCCTTGCTCGCTTTCACTTCTCTCCATTATTAAATTATCATTTATTGGCTATTCAGTATTTAAAGTCTGGCTATGTTGATGATATTTTTTATCCTAACTGGTATATATTTAAATCTAAGTTCTGTTTTGTTTTAAATTTAGCTAATAGTAAGGACGCTTTATTTAAAGGAATTAGGAAGGGCCATAGATCTAATATAAGGCAGACTAAGAAAATTGCAAGTCTAATTGTTATCGATAAAAATTCTTTTAATGAGGATGTCTTCAACCGGTATATTTTGCTATATTATGAAGTTAAAGGAAAGAAGCGAAGTTCTGCTGCATTTAAACTAGATTCTATTGCTATAAAATCTGGCCTTCAATTTGTTATAATTTGTGAATATGACAATGAATTTATAGGCGCAATTGCTTTTCATATCCATAATAATAAAGCAAGGTATAACTCCTCAGTTCAACTATATAATATAAATCTAAGGATACACCCTACACATTTCTTACTATGGTCAGGTATAGAGTATCTTAAAGATAAAAATTATGAATTTTTAGAGATAGGTGAACAGGTAATAGAAAATGAAAAATATATTGTCAGCTCAAAGGAAAAAAATCTATCACATTTTAAGTCTGGGTGGGGTTGTGATTTGATTTCGAGTATAAAAATTCAGAAGGAATTTAAAAATGTTTGATACGCATAATAAACTTACAATTCTTGCCATTGGTGCCCATGGAGACGATATTGAGCTGGCGTGTGGTGGGAGTTTGGCGAAGGCAGTTAAAAAAGGCCATAACGTAATAATGGTTGTAGTTACCGGAGTTGATTCAAAGGATCATAATAATATATCTATTAGAGATAATGGCAATGCTGAGAAGGAAGTAAATGCTGCTGCAGCATCTCTTGGTGTAACTAATTTAATAATTTTAGGCTATGAGGATACTTTAGTTCCATATTCAGCAGACTTGATTTCTAAACTAGATGACATTATGAGTAAATATAAGCCCGATATCATATTCACTCATTTTGTATTTGATACGCATCAAGACCATATTCGAACTGCTCATGCAACCATTTCAGCAGCTAGACGTCAAAATACAGTGCTTCTCTATGAACCTATTAATCCATCTGGTCAGGGATATATAGCATTTAGACCTCAAGTTTATGTTGATATATCAGAAACAATTGATCAAAAAATTAACTCACTTAAGGCCCATAAATCACAATATAAAAAATATACTGAAAAATGGGTTGAAGGAGTAACTGCACGTGCAAAATTTAGAGGTTTTGAAATGGGTACAGATTATGCAGAATGTTTTGAAGTTGTTAGAGCTGAGCTTAGTTTGTGAAACATATGGCAGCTTGGAGAAGACAAGCACTAAAATTAATTGATAATTTATTATTAAACCATGAGGTTAAATCAAGCTTCGAAGTTGGTTGTGACGATGCTGGTATTTCTAGAAAGTTAGCAGAAAAATATCCAGAAATTTTTTTTGAAGGTGTTGATTATAGAAAAGATAAAATAGATATTGCTAATAATCTAAAAAACATGAGTAATCTTAAGAATGTAAATTTTACTTATGATTATTTTCTAAATATTAAGAAAATTGAAAAACAATTTGACATTATAATTTTTACTGAAGTTTATGAACATTTAGTTGCTGAAAATCAAATCTATGCGCTTAGATTACTTGGTAACCTTCTCTCAAACAAAGGCTTTTTAGTCTTTACTTGCCCAAATGGGGATTATTTGTTTTCTCACTTTAGGATCAACAAAACATTTGAAGATAGGTATGAGAAAAATTTTTTCGATGATATGTATCAAACCAATCACTGGCTTGAACCTGCTCATTCTGAATTAAAAAATATATTTGTATCTCTTGGTTTCGACATAAAGCAAAGTGGTTACTTTAATTTACCAAAAAGTAAAATAAAATTTATACAAAAAATTGAATTATTGTTAAATAAAATTCCTTTTCTTAGAAATCTGCTATTTAAAAATCAATTTATAGTAGCTACTAAAAATCCTAAAAGTCCACTATTACAAAAATTAGATCTTTTTTAAATGCTGTTAATTATTGATGATTTATAACAGGCCACTTCAAGATTGCTATTCTTTCTCAAACTCTAATAGTTTAAACGATGAATTTATTCCATTTTTACTTGGAAGGAATGCATTTAATTATTTAATTTCATCCCTAGAAATTAAGACTATATTTTTGCCTTCTTTTATATGCTCGATGGTTGTTGATATTTTTAAAAATGCTGGAGTAGAAATAATTTTTTATGAAAATTTAGATCATCAATTAAAATTTTCAATAAAACCAGTGATTAAGTTGTTAAAAGAAGCTAAAGATCAAGATAATACGTTTTTTTTATGGCATGATTACCTGAGTCTTTTGGGCGATATTCCAGATGAGTTATACGAGATTTTAGAAAATAATAATACTTCATCAATAATTGATGCAACTCATTCACTCCCTTCAAAACAGTATAAATGTCAAAATGTAGTTTTTGGCTTTCGAAAGTTGCTGAATCAACCTTTTGGAGCTTTTCTTAGACTGGATAAAAAAAATCATTTACCAATTAATGAAATACCATTTATAAAAATTATAAAATTTATAGTACATTATAAAATTCAAACAATTATTTTTGCTACATTTAAAAGATTTAATAATAATATGATAAATACTTTATTAAAAAAGTTATCAATTTTTGGAGATTTCTATAGTTTTGATAAAAATGATTATTTTTTAAGTGATAATTTTAACTATAAGAAAATTTTAAAATTGAATAAGATATTGGATTACAATAAAATAAGTGAAAAACGTAGAAAAAATTTTTTTCATTACTCTTCAGGCCTCTCCCATAACTTAAATTTAGATAACTTTGATACTGATTGCCCATATGGATTTCCTCTGATTGTTGAAAATAATAAAAATATTAGAAATAAATTATGGAATGAAGGTATTCACTCATTTATTTTATGGGGTTCCTTGCATGAAGATTCTTTACAAGCAAATAATATAATTACTGAAAATTTATCTAAATCAATTGTTGTGCTTCCAGTTAATCATGACTTGACCTCATCTGATATTAATAGAGTTATTAAAATTATAAATGCCTAATAAAAGTATTTGTTTAATCAGCAGATCTGTATATCCTCATCCAATTAAGAAGCATACTCAAAATATGCAAACTTTCGATGGATGGGCGAGATTTTGGGATAATGTTGTTGTTTTATCTCAATGCCAATCTAATCATAAGCAAACTAGTTTTCATAATAAGATTTATGGTGTATTGCTTCCACTAATTCCTAATAAATATTTAAATGTTATTTACTTTACATTCGTTGGGATTTATGAAATTAAACGACTAACTAAAAAATATAACTTTGATATTTTTCAGGCAAGTGATGCAGGTGGTGCAGCTCTTGCTCTTTTGGCCAGTAAAATCTATAAAAGAAAATTTGTCTTTGAAATTCAGGGCGATATTTTTGACTATCCTACAAGTGGAAATAACAAAATTCATTCAAATTTAGTTAAGTTTTTTAGTAAATTCCTTGCTAAAAAGGCTGATTATATTAGAATAGTTTCTCCATTTTTATACATCCATTTGGATAATTTATCTATTAATCGAAATAAAATTTTTCTAATTCCACCTCGTTGCGATAGTAAGCTATTTAATAGTAAAAATATTGACCCAAGAGCTCCTCAACTTCTAACTCATCATAAATATAATCTCTTATTTGTTGGAAATTTAATATTTGCAAAAGGTGTTGATATACTCTTGGAGACTTTTGCATTGATTGATAAAGAATTTTCTAATATAGGCTTAGTTTATGTTGGAGATGGAGAAGAGAAATTTCGACTTACAATTAGAGCTAAGGAGTTAGGATTAAATGATAAAGTTATTTTTTTTGACAGAGTAGAATACAATTTAATTCCTTCAATTATGCATTATTCGGATATTTTAATACTTCCATCTAGAGAAGAGGGAGTTGGAAGGGTGATTTTGGAGGCCATGGCAATGAATCTTCCAGTTATAGCCAGTAATGTTGGTGGTATTCCATTAGTAATTGAAGATATGAAAGATGGTATTTTATTTAAATCTGAAGATATTTATGAATTAAAGATGCACATATCATTTCTCATTAATAATAAAGTCTTTTGTAATTCCATAACTAAAAATGCCCACCAAAAATTTATTCATAATTATGAATATGAAGTTTCTATGAATATGTTTTTGGATATGTATAAGTCAATTTTAGATTAAAAAATCCATTTTATGAAAATTTTAAGATTATATACTCGATTACCTCCCCTTCCAGGTGGTATGGAAAATCATATAGCACAGCTAACAAAAGAGCAAATACATCTTGGTCATGAGGTAGTTATTTACTTTAATAAAGGTAATAATGTGTCATCTAATGATGTACAGGTTTCTAAATTACCTTTACATAAGTTAAAACCTCAATTTATTGGAATTTTACTTTTCTATTTTTGTGCTTATATTAAATTACTTACAAAACGACAAAAATTTGATTTAATTCATATTCATGGTGATTGGAGCTCACTTATTTTTTCTAACTTAATTAAAAAGATTGTTGGTGCAGAAAAAATATTTTTTAGTATTCATGATGAGCTCTCAAGTAACTTTTTTTCTAAAAAAGCCCTTTCATTATTGCTAGGAAATACAGACTTAATATTTGCTTCAGGATATAGTTTAGCGTCTCAATTAAATAAAATAACAAAGAAGAAAATTATTGTTCAGCCAAGTGGTGTTAAAACTATTTTTTTTAAGCGCATTGAAAAAGTATTTAATCATAACTCTTTTCAAGTAATTACCACAGCGAGTTTGGTTAAGAAGAAGAATTTAAGTTTGGTTTTGGATATTGCGAAAGCTTTACCATTAGTAAATTTTATAATTGTTGGTGAAGGACCAGAAAAAAAATACCTATTAGGCAGAATAAATTATGAAGATATAACTAATGTTCAAGTATTAGGTTACAAAACTCCAGATGAATTGCTAGTGCTATATCAAGTAAGTGATATTTTCATGATAACCTCTCTCAGAGAGGGAACTCCTACGGCAATGCTTGAAGCAATGGCATGTGGTTTACCTATTATAACTTCTGGGGCTGGTGGAGTAAAAAGAATACTAGAGCCTTATAATGATATTGTTAATAAAAATAATAAAGAGAGCTATGTTGCGAGTATTTCAGAGCTCATAAAAGATGTTGGAATAATGCGTGTAACATCTAAACATAATATTGAAAGATCACAACTCTTTTCGTGGAAAAATATTGCAAAAAAAATTGATAGATATATTATTGATAGCTTTAAATTATGATTAATATCCTTTCCTATTAATGTTAACGAATTCCAGAAGTGTTCTCTTACTTTTCTCAAGTTCAGATATTGGAGGTGCAGAACGCTCTTTAAGTAGGATGGCTTTTATTAATTCAAATCCCTCTATTATTTATCATTTGGCAACATTTGGGTCTCCAGGCCCTTTGACAAAATTTATTGAAAGTAACTCTATTAGGTGTGATTCATTTAATTACAAGACTTTTTTGTTAGTGAAACATATAATTCAAAATAAGCCAAATGTGATTTATGTTATAGGCTTTAGACTTTCAATTTTTTTAAGGTTTTTTTGCAAAATTTTTACAAAGAACACATTAATCCAGGGAGTGAGATGGAACCCAAATTCAATGTCTAAACTAGACAGAACCTTTCGTTTTTTTGAATGTTTCTTTTCTTTTTTACTAGATGGTTATATTGTTAATTCTAATGAAGCTGCAAAACTAATAAACTCTATTTCAAAAAAAAATGCTAAGGTGATATACAATGGTATTTCGATTATTCCACCAGAAGAGACATTATCTTCCAAAAAAAAATATGTAATAACACTGGCTAACCTCAGTAAGAGAAAAGGACATAAAGAATATATTAATGTAATTTTAGAAATAGTTAAAAAAATACCGGATGCTCAATTTATTTTTTTAGGAAATGATAATCTGAATGGTGAAATTCAAAAACTTATTAAGGATATTGGACTTTCTTCTAATATTAATTATTTAGGTTTTCACGAAGACATTCAACCCTTTCTTAATCAAAGTAAAGTTTTTGTGCTTCCTTCATTATATGGAGAGGGTTGCCCAACATCAGTATTGGAGTCATTTTCATGCTCAGTTCCAGTAATTGCATTTCGAATTGATGGAATCCCTGAATTAGTTTCTCATAATATTGATGGAATTTTAGTTAAGGCAGGAGATGATATTGGATTAGGGAAGGCTATAGAAGATTTATTATTGAATCCTATTAAAGCAGAAGTTATGGGTAGAAAAGGCTATATAAAAGTTAAAGAACAATTTTTATTAAGTAGCATGCTTGATAAGCATAATTCTTATTTCTTAAAATTAAACTGATATGTGTGGAATTGCAGCTCTAATTAATTATGATAATAGCTATATTAAGACTATTCAGCAATCACTTTATCATAGAGGACCAGATGCACAGACACACTTTCACCATAATAACCTTCATTTAATTCATACAAGATTATCTATTCAAGATATTAAAAATGGTGATCAACCTTTTAAAATAGGTCAATTTGTTATTATTTTCAATGGAGAAATTTATAATCATTTAGAGCTCAGAAAAAATTTAAAAGAATATGTTTGTAAGACTAAATCTGATACGGAAACATTTTTAGCTCTTTTCATCGAATTTGGCATTAAAGCATTGACAATGGTTGATGGTATGTTTGCTTTTGTTATTTATGATATGGTAAATAACAAAATAATTTTTGCCCGAGATAGACTTGGAAAGAAGCCACTTTATATTTATAAAACTGAAAAGCAGTTATTTATTGCTAGTGAATTAAATGCCTTATCCTCGTCATTAAAAAGTTTATCTATTAATGAAAAAGCAATTGCTACTTTTTTAAGGGCAGGTTCTTTCTATCAAAGCTCTTCACCATATAATTTAGTCCAAGAGGCCTTACCTGGGGATTTATATGAAGTAAATATTAGCTCATTAAAGTTAAAGAAATCTAATTATTTTAATATTATTGACCAATATAAAACACCTCTTAAGATTTCTCATAAAGAAGCACTTATTGAATTAGATTTAATTCTCCATAAAAGTATTAAGGATAGGTTGTCTTCATCAGATTTAGATGTTGGAGCCTTTTTGAGTAGTGGTATAGATAGTTCATTAATAGTTGCAATAGCATCTCAGTATAAAAAAAATATTAAAACCTTTACTGTTAAGTTTGAAGGTGGTTATGATGAATCTGTAATTGCTGCGTTGACTTCAAATCAATTTGATACTAATCATCATGAGATAAAAGTTTCTATTGATTTAAAGAATGATATAGAAACAATTTTAAATGCATTTGGTGAGCCCTTTATGGACAGTAGTGCTATACCAAGCTACTATATCAGTCGAGAGGCTAAAAAAAATGTTACAGTTATCTTAAATGGAGATGGGGCTGATGAGTTATTTGCTGGGTATCGTCGATATGTTCCTTCCAAACATAATTGGCTTAAATATGTAAAATATATTTCAGTAATAAGCTCTATGATTCCAAAGTCAAATGTGAAAATGAGTAATTATAATTATTTTTCTCGTTTATTAAGTATGTCTAACAAAGAGGGGTTGGATTTATATCTCTCTTCTACGACAGATATTTTTGAAGACATCTATAGATTTGGAGTTGATAATTTAGATTCTGAAGTTGAAAAAGTAATAAATAATGTGGAGATTAATAATCCATCGTTATCAAGTCTTTCTAAAAGTTTGATTTTGGATTCCAACTTATTACTTCCAAGTGATTTATTAAAAAAAATGGATATCGCAACAATGAGCCATTCATTGGAGGCTAGAAGTCCTTTTCTAAGTAAATACATGCTAGAGTGGGCCCCAAAATTACCTGATAGTGAAAAAATAAATGGCTTAAAAACAAAATTTATTTTAAGAGATCTTGCAAAAAAATATACTTTGGAGCAGGTATATAGTCAGCCTAAAAGAGGTTTTGAGGTACCTTTAAGAGATTGGGTGGAAGGTGATCTTAAAGAAAATATTTATGACAGACTGAGTAGTGCGAATGCGTATTCTTACAATTATGTAAATAAAAAGTTTATAAAGAGATTACTCGATAATCCAAAGTATTATGGCAGAGAAAAAAGAGCCAAAATCCTATGGAGCTTATATTCTTTAGAAGTCTGGCATAAATCCTTCATGAGATCTAAAAATTTAAGCTCAAAAATTAGTAATAATGATAATCTTATAAAATATGAAGAACTTAATAAGAAAATTAATGTACTATTTTTAACCACTGGACTTGGTTTAGGTGGAGCAGAAAGAGTAGTGCTAGATATTTGTAAGAATATTAATAGAGCTAGGTTTGAAGTTTCTGTTATTGGAATTTCATCCCAACAAGATATGTTAAAGCACTTTTTTAAAGAAAAAATTGATGCATATGTTTTAAATTATAAAAAAAATATTAGTAAATTTTTCATTTCTATAATTCAAATTTCTAAACATATACAAAATCATGATATTCATATTATTCATGCACATATGTTTCATACCTTAATTATTGCAACATTATTAAAAATTTATAATTTATTCAGTAATAATTTTAAGGTTAAAGTAATTTTCACGCCTCACAATAGTTTTCATTCGATGAGAATAAGACGAATTATGCTTTGGATTCTTAAGCCTTTCAGAGACAGAGATACAATTTTTTCAAAAGAGGTGAAAAACTTTTTTTATAAAAAATCATCTGTTATTATTCCAAATGGTATTGATTTAAAGCAATATCAAATTACTTCAAGTAAAAAAAGTAATCAACCGTTTATTTTTATAATAATAGGAAGATTGGAGTATATGAAAAACCATAAGTTTTTAATTAATCAAGTTAGTAAGTTAAAAGATTATAATTTCAAGCTTAGAATTGTAGGTTCTGGAATATTAGAAGAATCCCTTAAAGCACAGGTTAAGGAATTAAATCTTAATGAAAAGATTGATTTTCTGGGTTCGAGAGATGATGTTCCAAGTTTATTAAGTCAAAGTGATTGTCTTTTACTTCCCTCTTTATGGGAGGCATTTCCAATAGTATTGTTAGAAGCTGCTGCGAGCAAGGTTCCTGTTATAAGTACTGCAGTTGGAAGTGTAACTTCTTTTATTGATAGTAAAAGCGGTTTAATTGTTGATTTGGATGGCTTTAAAGATGCCATGATAGAGGTTATAGATAATTATGAAGAAGCCAAGTTGAGGGCAAATGAACTGAATAAATATGTTACTTCAAACTTAGACATTAGAAAAATAGTTAAGCAATATGAAGCTGTATATGAGAATGTTTTAGAATGAAAATTGCTATTACAGCCAACTCATCTTGGGCAGCATATAATTTTAGATTTAACTTGGCAAAAAGTATTGAAAAAGAAGGATTTAAAGTTGTTTTTATTATCCCATATGATGGGGAATACAGTGAAAAGCTTAAGGAAAATTTTGAATGTCATAATTTGAATATTGATTCGAAAAGCTTAAACCCATTTAAGGATCTTATAACGCTTATTAATCTATTTAGTATCTATCTTAAAGTAAAGCCGGATCTAGTTTGCCACTTTACAATCAAGTTAAATATATATGGATCTATCTCTGCTAAGATTTTAAATATTCCCAGTATTGCTAATATTACTGGATTAGGAACTGTATTTATTAAAAACAGTTTTGCTACTTTTTTTGCAAAGTTTTTATATAAGCTTGCATTAATATTTCCATCTAAAATTTTTTTTCAAAACGTTAATGATTTAAACTATTTTGTAGAAAAAAAACTAGCTAGGGTCTCTAAGGCTTCGCTTGTGCCTGGATCTGGAGTTGACCTTACTAAATTTAAATTTAATCTAAATATTCAAAAAAAAGATAGATTTGTATTTTTGATGATTTCAAGGCTTTTAAAAGATAAAGGTCTATATGAGTATATTGAAGCAATAAAAATTATAAAAAAAGAATATCCTGATCAGCTCATTGAATTCCAATTATTAGGTGAAGCCAATGCTAATAATAAAACGGCTATTACAGTTTCTGAATTGAATCTTTGGGTTGACAGTGGTTTAATTAATTATTTAGGTGTGTCTGACAATGTCCAAAATAATATTTTAGAATGTAATTGCGTAATTCTTCCTTCTTATAGGGAGGGTATGCCAAGAAGTATTCTTGAGGCTTTTGCAGTTGGAAGGCCTTCAATAGTTTCAGATGTCCCTGGATGTAGAAATATTGTCGATCATCAAATTAATGGTTTAATATGTAAAGTAAAATCACCAGAAGATTTGGCAAAGAAAATGATTGAAATGATTAAATTACCTGAACAGCTTAGAATAAAATTTGCTAAAAATGGTCGAAATAAAGTTGAAAATTATTTTGACGAAAAAATTGTAATTAGTACTTATTTAGAATCAATAAATGATATCTTAAGCTATGAAAAGAATTTTTGATTTTTTATTTTCAGTCTTTTTAATACTAGTTTTTTTAATACCAAGTATTTTAATTGCTTTTTTAATTAAGACAACCTCAAAAGGTAAGATTCTATATTGGTCTGATAGAGTGGGTAAAAATAATGTTATTTTTAAAATGCCTAAATTTAGAAGCATGAAAATAGATACTCCTGAACTGGCAACTCATCTTTTGAGTGATTCAATAGGTGCATTAACTCCAATTGGAAATTTTATAAGAAAATATAGCTTGGATGAAATTCCTCAATTATGGAGTATTTTCAAAGGCGATATGAGCTTTGTGGGCCCAAGACCTGCTTTATTTAATCAAGATGACTTAATTAACCTAAGGTCAGTAAATGGAATTGAAAAAATCTTGCCAGGTCTAACTGGCTGGGCTCAGGTAAATGGAAGGGATAATTTACCAATTAAAGATAAAGTAGAAAAAGATGTTGAATATTTGAAGAATCGTTCTTTTTTATTTGATTTAAAAATTTTGTGGTTAACAATTCTAAAGGTAATTAAAAAAGAAGGAGTTTCGCATTAAAAGCTTTGCACAGATATTATGAAACATAATTTAATTAAATGGTTCTTATCTCTATCAAGAGTTAATAAAAGATTATTAATGATATTAACTGATGTAATAATTATTATCTTGGTACTTCTTAGTTCTTTTTCATTGCGTTTGGGAGAATGGTTTTGGCCTCATAATGAAGTAGTTTATTTAATATTAGTAGGTCCTATTATTGCAATACCAATTTTTATTAAATTTGGTCTTTATAGGGCAATAGTTAGATATATTGGTTTTACTGCGCTATGGATTATTGTTCAAGCAGTGTCATTATTTGCATTATTTTGGGGAGTAGTTGTATTATTGTCAGGTATTCAAGGTATTCCTAGATCTGTAATAATAATTAACTGGGTTTTGGCCTCCTTTCTTATTGGTGGATCTAGAATTATAGGGCGATGGTTGTTTTCATCAAGCGATAGCAACGATAATAAAAAAAATATCAAAAACAAAAATGTATTAGTATATGGAGCTGGTTCAGCTGGTGTTCAGCTTGCAACAGCTTTGTCTTATAGTAGTGAGCTTAATCCTGTAGCTTTTGTAGATGATGATTCTTCACTTCTCAATCATCAGATAATGGGTTTAAAAATATATCCATCAAATAAATTAGAAAAAATTATAGTGTCAATGAAAATTGAAGAGGTTTTATTGGCAATTCCATCTTCTTCACGAGAAAGAAAAAATGAAATAGTAAATTTTCTAGGTCAATATAATGTTAGGGTAAGAACAGTTCCTGGTGTTTCAGAGCTTGCTCAAGGAAATCTTAAAATTGATGATTTACACATAGTAAATATAGATGACTTACTTGGTAGAAATCTAGTTCCACCTAATCAAAACTATTTAAGATCTGATATAACTAATAAAGTTGTTATGATAACTGGAGCGGGTGGTTCAATTGGCTCTGAATTATGCCGGCAAATTACAAATTTAGAGCCCAAGCATATTATTTTATTTGAGCAAAATGAATTTTCTCTTTATTTAATTGATCAAGAATTAAAAGAGATTATTGGTGATGCATCTAAAATCTTAATAACTCCAATTTTGTGTTCGGTGTTAAATACTGATAAATTAGAGCAAGTTTGTAAAAATTTTCTAGTCCAAACTATTTATCATTCTGCAGCATATAAACATGTTCCAATGATTGAATTAAATATTTTTGCAGGAATTGAAAATAATATTTTTGGAACGCTTTCTTGTGCTGAGGCTGCTATTGCAGCCAATGTAGAGGTCCTTGTTTTGATTTCTACTGATAAAGCTGTGCGTCCAACAAACACAATGGGTGCGACAAAAAGATTTTCTGAGCTTATCCTTCAGGCACTTTCAAAAAAAATTAAAAATAGTCAAATTAAATTTTCGATGGTTAGATTCGGAAATGTTTTAGGTTCTAGTGGCTCTGTTATTCCACTCTTCAAAAAACAAATTAAGAATGGTGGCCCTGTAACAGTTACTGATCCTGATATTATAAGGTATTTTATGACTATTCCTGAGGCCGCGCAACTTGTTATCCAAGCAGGGTCAATGAGTAAAAGTGGTGGTGATGTTTTTATTTTAGATATGGGAAAACCTGTCAAAATTATAGACTTAGCAAAAAAAATGATACGTCTTAGTGGTTTGGAAGTCAAAGATAGTAATCATCCTAATGGTGATATTGAAATTGTATTTACAGGCCTTAGACCTGGAGAAAAACTGTATGAAGAGCTTTTAATTGGTGGCAACGTTCTTCCTACAGATCATAAATTAATTTTACGTTCAGAAGAAGAGATGATTGACTGGTCTGAGTTAGAGGTTATATTAAATAAACTTAAAGTTTCTGTTAAATCTAGAGATTATATTGCTGCCCGTAAGCTACTTACCCAAGCTGTCCCAGGCTTTACTCCTAAAAAAATCATTAATGATCCAATGTTCTTAGATAAATGAATATTTTAGTTACTGGTGGTGCAGGATTTATTGGCTCTCATGTTTGTGTTGAATTATTAACACTTGGATACTGTGTTATTGTTCTAGATAATTTAAGTAATAGCAATATTAATTCATTACATAATGTAGCTAAAATTGTAAATATTAATTTAAACTTTAACTTAGATAAGCATAATAAGTTTACATTTTTTGAGTCAGATATTACAAAAATAGAGCATATTGAGAAAGTTTTTTCTTCTCAAAAAATTGATGCTGTTATTCATCTAGCTGGGTTAAAGTCAGTGAAAGAATCTGTTGAAAATCCAGATCAATATTATGTAAATAATGTAAATGGAAGTATTAATCTTTTCAATACTATGAGAAGATTTAATTGTAAAAGTATAATTTTTAGCTCATCTGCAACTGTTTATGGAGAGGCTGAAACAGTTCCTATTAATGAGAATGCTAAAATCATACCAAATAATCCTTATGGAGAAAATAAGGCAGCTATTGAGCGCGAATTAAAAATTTTGTATAATTTAGATAAAAAGTGGAGGATTGCGATTCTTAGATTTTTCAATCCTATTGGAGCTCATAAAAGTGGCCTTATTGGTGAAAGTCCCGTCGATATTCCAAATAATTTAATGCCTTATATTTTGAAAGTTGCTTCTGGAGATTTGGAGTCACTTAGTATTTTTGGGGGTGATTATGATACTCATGATGGAACAGGAGTTCGTGACTATATTCACGTTATGGATCTTGCATCAGGTCATATAAAGGCTTTAACTACTCTATTAAAAAAACCGGAATTATTAATAGTAAATCTTGGAACTGGAATTGGTTATTCAGTTTTAGATGTTTTGAAATCTTTTGAAAAGGTTTCAAAACAAAAAGTAATTTTTAATATTTTAGGAAGGAGGGCTGGTGACGTTGCAACCTCATACTCGGACCCTACATTTGCTAAAGATGCCTTAAACTGGAGTGCAAAATATAATCTAGAGGAAATGTGCCATGATTCGTGGAATTTTATTTTAAAAAATAATTCTAATAATGATTAAATAATATCATTTAACTTTGCGAAATAGTTGGTTGCTTTAATATGCCCTTCAACGTTGCCACAGTCAAAACGGGTTCCTTTAAATTTGTATGCTATTACTTTCCCTTTTTTAGCTTGCACAAGTAATGCATCTGTAATTTGTATTTCACCACCTTCTCCAGGTTTAATATCCCTGAGAATATCAAAGATATCAGGAGTAAGAATATACCTTCCAATTATTGCCATATTGCTTGGTGTATTTTTTTTATTAGGTTTTTCAATCATATTTGACACTAAATAAGTATCATGAGAATTTTCTATTAAATCACCTGCAATAATTCCATACTTACTAGTTTCATCTAAAGGAACTTCTTGGATTGCAACTATAGAGCATTTATGCTTTTTATATACTTCAATCATTTGCTCCATTACTCCTTTATCAATGCAGCTACATAAATCATCAGCTAAAATTACTGCAAAAGCCTCATTTCCAATTAATGGCTCTCCTGTAAGAATTGCATGGCCTAACCCAAGCATTTTTTGTTGTCTGACATATGTAAATGTAGCTTTATCAATAACTTCTTTAATTTCATTAAGATAATGCTCATTTGGAGTTCCTTTAAGTTGAGCATCAAGCTCAAAAGAATTATCGAAATGATCTTCAATCGCCCGTTTTCCTCTTCCAGTTACAATAGCCATGTTTATGATTCCTGCGGATAAAGATTCTTCGACAGCATATTGAAGTAAAGGCTTAGTCAAGATTGGAAGCATTTCTTTTGGAACTGCTTTGGTTGCAGGAAGAAAACGAGTTCCATATCCTGCTGCTGGAAAAAGACATTTTGAGATCATTAAATTTTTACCTTTTAATATTTAAATGAGAAGTTGAATCATGTACTAATTATAAAGATACTTTTAATTATCTTTATTAAGTTGATCAATAACTCTTTCTACCCTTAAAAACTGAGTTTTTTAAAATAGATTGGACTAATTAACTATTTTATATTAAATTTCATAACTTCTTCTACACAACAATTCCTTTTTAAATATCCTTTATAACCATTCAGATCCAAGACAAAATTTAATTTGTTTTTTATTGAAAATACCAAGAGGCGTCTCTTTTAATTCAAAAAAATGTTGATCATATTCTTCATAGTAATGATAATCCCAATTCCTTTGTAAGTTGGTTTTTAGGAATCTAGCATTAGCAGCTCTTCCATCAATAACTATAAGAGTTCCCGGTAATAAAAAATGCTCAATAGTTAAAATATCCGCTGACATTGGTAATCTATCTGGATGATTAGTTGAAATACCCCTTACATTTCCGATTGGAGAGAATTGATCTGGAGCATCTAAATAAATCAAATCAGGACAGATATTTGGAAAATTATTATATAAAGTACAGATTCGATCATTAAAAGTTGAAACATGACAAGGACAATAGTGAAAAGTAACATTTTGTAAAGATGGATTAGTTGTTTTTGTAATTTCTATCCAGTCTTCATTATTATCAATAGAGTGACATTCAAAAGGATTTGATCTCCTTAAGTTTTTTTTAACAAATTCTCCATACTTTAATTTATTTTGTTCAAGGGCATGATTAAATACAACTGTACTTTTACCAACACCAATCTCAAGAATAGTTGTAACTTTTCTAGAAATTATCAAATGGTGTAATCGAATTAAATCATCCATTTCTTCGGAAAAAGGAATTTTATTTGAAGGGTCAGGGTATAAGTATGTTTCTCTAATTATTTTTTTGTCTAAGTCTCCATAATCTTTATAGTTCAGACCTAAATCTTGATGAAATGGATACTCTTCTAAATATTTACTATAACTTGATAGTTCTTTAAAAAGTTTCATTTAAGTTCCTTTTATTCTAAACCAAACTTTTTTAAGCTGGTCTAAATGATTAAATATTGACTAATGATTAATGTACTATTTTATTTGATATAATTAATTTATTTGATATTTTTGAAATACACTTACCATAAATGAAAATTATAGTGAGTCTTATAAAAAATTTTCTAGATAAAAATTATGTTGAAGTTTAAAAAATCTATCGCCTTATTATTTTTAGCTTTATTGGCCTCTAATCATTTAATCCAAACAACATCGAATGCTGATGAATCTGATGTCCCTTATTATGAAGGTGAATATAAGGATGGTTTACCGCATGGCCAAGGAAAAATGACTTGGGAACATGGCGCACGTTATGAGGGTGAATATAAGGATGGTTTACAACATGGAAATGGTTTATTTATATGGCCAAATGGTGGAAGCTATGAGGGTGAGTATGAATTGAGTTTAGAGCATGGTAAAGGTATTATGAGGTGGCCAAGTGGTAGGACCTATAAAGGTGAGTGGAAAAATGGACTTCTTCATGGCAATGGTATTATGACTTGGCCAGATGATGGAACCTATAAAGGTGAATTTAAGGATGGGAAATTTAACGGTTTAGGTATTCTTATTTCGAGTAACAGAACTCAATATAAAGGGCAATGGTCAAAAGGGTTGGCTATTGGAAGTGGAGTCAAAGTCTTGCCAGATGGTTCAATTTACAATGGAGGTTGGACCGATAATAGCAAAAAAGATTTTCAGCTATATAAGATAGGAAGATGATTTTAAAAATAATTTTATTAAATTGTTACTATATATGACGTTAGTAAAAATGATATATAATATCTTTAAAAATTACTGGTTTTGAAAGATGGCTGTAGGCATTGCAGAATTTGAACTCAAAAAATATAGATTTCCTAACTCTGCCCTTCGTCATTTGTTGATAAAAATTTATAGTATTCGGCTTATATTTCGTCGTTTATTGTTATTTTTAGAGCGCAAACCTAATCTAACTTCTAGAGATATTAATATAACCTTAACTGAAAATCTAGAAGTGGGAGCTGCGGAATTTAGCAATCAGGGCTGGGTTTTTTTGGAAGATATTTTTCCAGATAATGTGCATAAAATAATTGTGAAAGAATGGCCTAGTTTTTATCATTTTCATCCAGTAAGAAATATCCTCAAATCATATGATTCGCATTTTATTTCACCAGATCAAACTTCAAAAAAATACCCAATAATTGAGGAGATTAAACAATATTTAAGTTCAGATGAGTTTTCTCAACGGTTGAATGGTTTTGCTCCAAGTTCAGCTAATGGACGCAAAATAAAGAATGTTGGCTTTTCAAGGGCTGGATATAAGTCATCATGTGTAAACCATTTAGATAGTGTATCGACATCAAAACTTAATAAAAATGAATCAATCAATTTTATTTTTTTTGTAAAGGGAACAGGAGGCTCTGGTTCTGGAGGAACTTGCATCTATCATGATAAGAATGGTGAAATTCTTTTTGAACCTACAAATACTACAAATTCATGTTTAATTTACCGAAGTGATAATCTTTATCATGGATTTCCACCAATGAATTTTGGTAAGTATAGGTGGATGATTTCAGGTCATGCGCAGGTTCCTTCTAATTAATTATAGGATTATTCAAAATCACTCAGCACTTATCTACTGTAGCTGAGTATTATTAAGGATATTCTTGTTTTAACCATTGTAATATAGCTACTTATCCCTTTTTTTTAAATATTAATCCTAACAACTTCACGCTCATTTTCAGTGAATTCAATTACACTTAATTCCGTGATTTCCATTCTGCACTTAATATTTATTTTCTCTAGACATAGTAATGCTTTTGAAAGTTCATTTAATGATAAATCTTTATAAGCCAAAGTAGATTTTGGTATCCATACATCATCATCAACTGAATTGTTTAAAGTATCCCAAAAAGGCAAAGTTTTAGTAAATAAATATTTTCTTAGTTCTCTTAAAAAAACTGAGTTTGTAAAACGCATATATATTAAGGGATCTGGAGTTAATAAAACACCTAGGCCAATAAAATCAGTAAATTGCTTATGTTTAAATGAAGTTTTATGAAGGAGACTTATAACATTATCAATATTATTAGTTGATCCCGCTATTATATTTATATGAGGATCAGAATTATTAATTAATACGGAGCTAATAGATAAATTATTATGAAGTCTTAGCTGGCATTTTTTAGCAAAATTATAAACTTCACTATTTAATGGTATAGCTATAGAATATTTTTTCAGCATATTATTATCGTTAGATATTGTTGGTTTAATTCTGCAATCTTTTTCTCATATTTCTTCACAGCATGAGAATCAAAGTAATTGTTCAACTGCTCTATATTATTCTTTACTACCTTGTTAATCATTTTAGTAGTAAAATTAATTTAAATGATACATTTTACTTCTATCTTATATGAATGAAATTCCCTTAAAGTCTTTTATGGGTCAGAATAGTAGTTTTTTAAGAGGTTCTTCAGCGCTACTTATTGAAGATCTTCTAAATATACTTGATGAATTCGAATTTGTACATTTAGATTCAGATGACAGAAAAATTATTGAAAAAATAATCTTTGAAATTAAATCAACAAAGTCCTTTCCCATTTGGTGGTCAGAACAAGAATCTACTTATCTCAGTAAAATATCTAACAAAGAGAAATCAATTCACTACATAATATTCCGCTATAAGTTCAGAAATTTTCCATCAAAAAGAATTGTTACAGAGTTTCCACTTTATGTTCTTTTAGAGCCTGTATCTGCCTGCAACTTAAGGTGTCCTTTTTGTTTTCAAGTGGACCCAGATTTCACTCGAAAGCCATATGCAGGAATTATGGATATGACCCTTTTTAAGAGAGTAATTGATGAGTGTGAGGAAAATGGAACTGGAGCAATCACGCTTGCTTCTAGAGGCGAACCAACTTTGCATCCTAAATTTTCTGAGATGCTCGAATACCTTGCAGGTAAATTTTTTGAAGTTAAATTAAATACTAATGGTACTAGATTGACTGATGAAATTTGCCATTCTATATTTAAAAATAAAGTGAATGATTTAGTATTAAGTATTGATACAGAAAATAAAGAGTTATTTGAAAGTTTAAGAAAAAATGCAATTTTTGAAGAAGTGCTTCAAAATGTTCAAAATTTATACAATATAAGAAAAGAATTCTACCCTGAGAGTGATACTGTCATAAGGATTTCTGGAGTTTACTCATCTCCAGAGCAAGATAATAAAAAATTTGCTGAATTCTGGGGGCAATGGTCTGATGAAGTAACCATATCTGCTGTTCAAGAAAGATGGGATACTTACAATAATACTATCCACCCTGAATTGTCTTCCCCTTGTCAAGATGTGTGGGAAAGATTTTATGTTTGGTGGGATGGTGTTTGCAATCCTTGTGATGTAGATTATAAAAGTAAGTTAAGTCCAGGTACTTTAACTGAAAACAATAGTATTAAAGAAATATGGCACTCCAAGGCGCACAATTTGTTACGCTTAAATCATAAAAGTGGAATGCGGTCTGGTTGTTTTCCGTGTGACCGATGCGGAGCTAGCTAATATATTGTCTATTTTAGAAATATGTTTTATTGGGGATGGTGCTCATGCAAACCGTATAAAAAAAATTATCTCTAATAGTGGTCATAATTATAAACTCATAGAGCATGATAGAGAACTTGACTTACATCGCCAAATAGATGTTCTGAATAGTGATATTATTTTCATTTCCTCCCCAAATAATACTCATATTGATTATATTAAGCCTTTAAGCATAATATATGATGGCTATGTTTACTGCGAAAAACCTCCTATTAATAAAGTTGAAGACTTAGAAATTTTTGATTTAATCAATCCATCAAAATTTTTCTTTGGTTTTAACTATAGGTTTTCTGAAATTCAAAAATTTATATTTAAGACAAAGGAGAAGTATGATTTAGGAGAGTTAATTAATATTAATGTGCACGAGTCTTACCCATACTCAGTGAAGGAGAATTATAAGCACTCTTGGAAATCTGATATTGAAAAATCTCCAATTGGAGTAATTGAAAATTTAGGTATTCATTATTTAGATTTATCTGTGACGATGTTGGGTGTGGTCAAAAAGGTTTTCTTAAATTCAACTAATATTAATAAAACTGGAACAAATGATGATACAGCTTCAGTATCTCTTCTCCATGAAAATGGATCAACATCACAAATATTTATTTCTTATGCTACTCTTGCTAGAGAGAATTTATATTTTTCCTTTGAAAGAGGGGATGTAAATTACAATGGTGCTGAGCTAAATGCTTATTATCCAAGAGAAACATTTAATCAGAAGGGTCTTTCTATTGCTCCACCAGTAGTTTTATCCAAAAGCATTGATTCTGAATTATTTCATTCTGAGTCATTAAAAAACTGTGTGGATTATTTTATTAATATTGTTCAAACCAATGGTCGTTTTGATCAAGCTCTATTTGATAATACTAGAATTTCAACACTAGCTATGCTTGGCATGACAGAAGAAAATGAAATATAAGAATAATTTTTTTAGGCTGCATTACAAAATTACTATGTTTTTGATTGAACTTTGAGGATTTAAAGAGGGTTAAAGTTTGTCATAAGCTATTTTTTTCCAATCATAATTTCCAAATAATGCATTAATGACTATTATTTTTTTATTATCCACATCAATCAAAATATTTTGACCACCAAATCCAGCCATTCCTATAATTTTTCTATCTTCCATTCCAAAAATATCAAAGTGAAACTGACCACCATACTTTTTTGTATAGTTATTAACATCATTTGGTTCTTTTCTATTGTCGTTCTTTAAAATCCTTCTATCATAAACTGTTTTTAAATATTGACCAATACAAGTATCACTATTCCAATCGTCCATCATTGTTTTGGCAATTCTTAAATAATCGTATCTTGTTGCAAAAAAACTATATCTTGCTGACGCTTTATACCCAACACCTCTTGGTGTTTTTTCAAAGTAGATATTATTTTTAACTTTGATATGTTCATTAAAAACTTTATGTAATAATTTTTCCCAATCATTGCCAGCTTTATGAATTACATAATTAAATATAACGTGAGTGGTTAAGGCACTATAGTTGTATATGGGTTTAGATTTTTTACTATTTTGCAAATCAATTGACATTATTCTTTTTAATGGTATTGGATTAGCATTTGTTCCTCCTTTTACTAATTGACCGTCATTATTTGATTCAGATCTGTTTCCAATATATTCTTGATCTCCTGCTGCCATATTTAAGAGATCAATTAATATTTGATCTTCATACAAAGTATTTTCAATTACATTCCAACCAGTTAATCTTTCATCAACATTACTGATGTATCCTTCACAAATTGCATGACCTGTAACATAAGATACTAAACTTTTACCCATTGAATGTGAGGGCAATAAGCCATCAACTATCTGATCTGGTATATCTGACTCATCTATTACAATTTTATTATCCTCAAATAATAAATAACTAATTAGTCCAGTATTGTTGTTATTTTTTAATTCTTTTACAACATTCTTATCTTTTTTAAGATTTGATTTAAATTTATAAAATTCTTGAGACCCTTTGGCTTCAATTTGATACTTAAAGCCGTTTATCGATAAAGGGTAATACCAAGTCCAAGAATTATCATTTTTGTCTGACCAATTATAATTATTAGTATTTATTTCTGCTAATACAGAAGATTGAAGAGCAATTAGCAATAGTATTATTTTTTTCATAATAGAGTCATTTTTGAACTTGAAGTTGATTCTACTAGTGAAACGAATCAAAAGGACAAAAAAGACCTTTAAAGTGACACCTGCAAAACTACTCAACAGTAACAGATTTAGCTAAATTTCTTGGCATGTCTACATCAGTTCCTTTATTTAAAGCAACATGATAACTAAGTAATTGAAGTGGAATTGTAAAGATAATAGGTGCTGTTATGCGACCCAGATTTGAGGTAATTGGAATCACTTCCATGGAATCTATTGCCTCAACCTTTGAATTTTCATCTTCAAAAACAATCATTTGTGAGCCCCTAGATTTTACTTCCTGTAAATTAGACTTCAATTTTTCTAGAAGCTCATCATTCGGTGCAATAGCAATTACAGGCATGTTTTTATCAATAAGCGCAATTGGACCATGTTTTAATTCTCCTGCAGGATATGCTTCAGCATGTATGTAGCTAATTTCTTTAAGTTTAAGGGCGCCTTCCATGGCAATAGCATGCATTGTCCCTCTTCCAAGAAATAGTGCACTATTTTTGGTTTTGAAACGAATTGCCAACTTCTTAATTTGTGTTTCTTGAAGAAGAGCCTCATTAATAAGTCCAGGTAATCTTTTTAAGCCATCAACTATCGCTCTTTCTTGTTTCTCATTAATGGTTTGATTTATTTTTCCTATGGAGCATGTGAGAAGTGCTAAAGCAACAAGTTGAGTGGTAAAGGCTTTTGTACTTGCAACCCCAATTTCAGGACCAGCATGAGTTTGAAAAATTAAATCAGAAAGTCTAGTAAGACTTGATTCTGCAGAATTAGTTATACAAAGAGTACTAACTCTACTGTTAATTTTCTTAGCAGTTTTAAGGGCTTCAATTGTGTCCGCTGTTTCACCACTTTGTGATAGCGTAACAAAGAGAGTGCCATTTAAAAGTATAGGGTGGCGATAGCGATATTCGCTAGCCACTTCTACATTACATGGGATTTTAGCTATATCTTCTAACCAGTATTTTGCAACTAAGCCCGCGTTATAACTTGTGCCACAAGCAACAATCTGAACTTGCTTAACTTTATTAAATATTTCTTTAGCATTATGTCCAAAGGCTGATACAACTACAGAATTATTTGTAATACGTGATTCTAGTGTGTCTCTTATGGCTTGAGGTTGTTCAAAAATTTCTTTTTGCATGAAGTGGTCATAATTACCTAAGTCTACTTGACCCATCTTTAACTTTGAAGTTTTAATGGGGCGCTCAACTAAATTACCTTCTAAATTATAAATAGTAATTTTGTCTATCTTTATTTCAGCGATATCTCCTTCTTCTAGAAATATAAATTTCTTAGTCACAGATAAAAGAGCCATCTGATCTGATGCAATATAATTTCCATTTTTCCCAATTCCTATTACCAAAGGAGATCCTTTTCTGGCTGCAATAATTTGGTCTGGGTATTTAGATGAAATAACTCCTAATCCATAAGACCCAGAAAAAGATTTAATTGCTAGCTGAACTGATGAAATTAAAGTGCTACATGATTGCATAGCAAAATCAATCGCATGCGCGATAACTTCAGTATCGGTCTCAGAGGTAAATGCGTAACCTTTATTTACTTGATCATTTTTAAGCTCAATGTAATTTTCAATAATACCGTTATGAACTAAGCTTACTGAATTCATTGATATATGAGGATGAGCATTATTAATAGAAGGCTCTCCATGAGTTGCCCAGCGAGTATGGGCAATTCCAATATTTCCAATAATTTTTAGATCTCTTGCTTTTATATTATCTTCAAGGTTTTTAACCTTACCAACTGATCTTGCCCGATCAAAAGTGTTATTTTTAGATAAAACTATAAGTCCTGATGAGTCATAACCTCTATATTCTAATCGGTTTAGCCCTTCTAGTAATAGTGCCGTAATATCTTTATTTGTAACGCCACCAACAATTCCACACATGAGCAATTTCTAATATAATAATGATTAGTATTATAGTTAATAATCAATTTTGAGCTCTTAGTAATTAGATTAAAAATTATTTCAATGCTTAGACTATTTCCTATTAATTTTAGGGGTTTCTAAGCTAATTCAACTTTTAGATTATAATAAAGCACATAATGAAAGCGGATTTACATAATCATTCTTACTATTCAGATGGTGTCTTATCGCCAAGTGAAGTTGTTAAGCTTGCCAGCAATGCAGAATGTGATTTATTTTCATTAACTGATCATGATACTACTGATGGAATTGCTGAGGCTCAATTAGAGGCGGATAAGTTAAATCTTAATCTTATCAATGGAGTTGAAATTTCCGCACTTTGGCGAAATATGGCTATTCATATATTAGGCTTAGGCATTGATATCAATAATGATATCTTACAAGCTGGGCTAGAGCATAATCAAAAGTTACGAAAAGAAAGGGCAGAAAAAATAGCTATCGGTCTTTGGCGTTCTGGAATTAAAGACGCACTAGAGAAAACGCAAAGTTTTAGTAAAACAGATATGTTAACCCGAACTCATTTTGCGCAAATGTTAATCAGTGAGGGTTACTGTAAAGATATGAAGGCAGTGTTTAGACGATATTTGACAGGTAAAAAACCTGGCGGAGTTCGTGTTGAGTGGGAAGATTTTGATGAGGTTGTTCGTTGGATTCATGCAGCTGGTGGAAAGGCTCTTATAGCCCACCCTTTTAGGTATCGAATGACTCATACAAAAATTAAGACTATGCTTAATGATTTTAAATGTGTACTAGGTGATGGCATAGAAATCGTAACAGGAACAAGTTCGGTCGAAGAAATCCAACTTGGAAATCATTGGGCTGGTAAATATAATTTGCTGGCTACTTGTGGCTCTGATTTTCATGGATGGCCAAACCAAAGAGTTCGTATAGGGAATTTAAGAGATTTACCAGACCCTGAAAAAGCTGTTTGGAGATACTTATAATGTCAGTAATAGTAAATATTCATCCTGAAAACCCTCAACCACGACTCATTAAACAAGTCATTGAGATTATGGAAAAGGGTGGGGTGATAGCTTATCCAACAGATTCAGGATATGCTTTGGGCTGCACTCTGGGTAATAAAAAAGCCATGGATCAAATTATTAATATCAGAAAGCTTAGTAAAAGCCACCACTTTACTTTGATGCTTAAAGATTTATCACATGTTGGTGAATATGCAAAATTAAATAATTCAAGTTTTAGGCTTATGAAAAAATTATTACCTGGGGCATATACATTTATTCTAGAAGGTTCAAAAGATATCCCAAATCGTTTATTGAATGGAAAAAGTAAAACTATTGGAATCCGAGTTTCAAATAACCCTATAGTTCAGTCGATTCTTGCAGATTTGATCGAGCCAATGATGAGCGTTTCTTTAACAATCAAAGGTTTTGAATTTTATAATTGTAATGATGTTAATGCAGTGCTTAATGGATCTATTGATCTTGTAATTGATGCAGGACACTGCCCACCAGAGCCAACGACAGTAATTGACCTATCAAGTGATGATTTTCTGGTCTTAAGAGAAGGAGCAGGTAGTATTGATTTTCTAGTTAAGTAGGGCTTGTTTTTATAATGTAATTACAATATAATTACATTATGGCAAAAATAATTAAAATAGGCAATTCACAAGGAATCAGAATTCCTAAACCTATAGTTGAACTAGCTAATCTAGAGAATATAGAGTTAGATTTTGTTGTTCTGGATAGTGGCTTACTTATTACTCCTAATAAAAAAGCC
>Ga0209482_1000224_pt1 | contig 51720 bp, 47 predicted proteins | sample CoawatmetaG10DNA_FD_187512 | JGI IMG/M metagenome (GOLD analysis project Ga0209482, IMG submission 187512) | Marine microbial communities from the West Antarctic Peninsula - Coastal water metaG104-DNA (SPAdes) (version 2) | ecosystem: Environmental > Aquatic > Marine > Coastal ...
ACATAACCAAGACCAATAATACCAATTTTTAAATCTTCCAAATCCATAAATATTACCTTCAAAAAAAATATATATTTAACTTCATAAATAACTAGTAAATGAACAAAGATAAAAAATTATTAATATAAGTTTTTTTCATTTAATGTTTTTTTACTAGAACATTTTCGCCCATGGAGCCAAGCTTGAAACATAAGTATATCCCATAATTCATGTTGCCAATTTCGCTTTTTTAAAAGATGTTCATGCCACATTTTTAATATTGGTTTAGGATAAAAAAAACCCTCACTTTCAAGCCTCACTTCATCTAATAATTCTTCAGCCCAATCCCTTAAAGGTCCTCTCAACCACTCATCAATTGGAATACTGAAACCCATTTTAGGGCGATCAATAAGTTTATTAGGAACATGTCTCTCAAGCACCTGTCTTAATATCCATTTTCCAGTCCCATTTCTAATTTTCATAGAAAGAGGAAGCCTTGCCGCAAACTCTACTACACGATGATCTAAAAATGGAACTCGTGTTTCTAAAGAAACACCCATTGCAGCTCTATCTACTTTGGTTAATATATCATCAGGTAAATAACTTAGCATATCAAGATACATCATTTGTTCTTCGAAGGATGAAAAATGAGGTATATCATTAGAAGTTAATATTGTTATAGGCTCGACTGATCCTTTCACGACTGATGTTGGTGCATGCCAATGAGAAGTTAACCTATTATATATTTCATTTTTTGAATCTGCAGTTAGAATCCCCGCTAATTTATGCAGTTTGTCACCCGAATGCGTTACACGAAAGCTATTTGGTAAGTAGTTAAAAATTGAATTTAAAAACTTTTCACTATTTCTGGGTGGAATAGATAAGATTCTATTTGCAATAAATCTACTAAGCACTTTTGGAATTTTTTTTGTTTTATTATGAACCTTACTTGTCCACATATATCTATTGTAACCTCCAAATAATTCATCACCTCCATCTCCAGATATTGCAACAGTTACATTTTTTTTAGCTAGTTTCGAAACTAAATAAGTAGGTATTTGTGATGAGTCAGAAAAAGGCTCACTATATAAGCTCGGAAGCAAAGGAATGACCTCCATTGCATCTTTATGAGAAATATACAACTCGTTATGTTCAGTTTTAAGATGTTTTGCAACTAACTTTGCATATTTTGCTTCATTATATTGCGTATCTGAAAATCCTATAGAGAATGTTTGTATTGGCCTTACAGATTGTTTTTGCATAAGAGCAACTACAGCAGAAGAATCCACGCCTCCAGAGAGAAAAGCCCCTAATGGAACATCAGATAGCATTTGACTTTTAGTTGCACTCATTAATAAGTTTTCTAAATCATTAATGGCATTATCATCTGTCCCAATAATTGGATTAATTTGCCCATTTAAAACAGTATCTCTATAAGACCAGTAATTTGAAACCTTTAAATCCACTAATGTTTTACTTAAAATATTATTCATTGATAATTTAACAATTGTCCCTGGAACAACTTTACCAATTCCTTGATATATTGAGTATGGTGCTGGAATATAACTATGTCGAAGATACAAAGCTAAAGCATCTCTATCAATAATATTTTCAAAAGATTGATGAATAGACAAAGAATTTAAATCAGACCCAAATAAGAATACTTCATTTTGCCATCCATAATATAGGGGCTTTTCACCTATACGATCTCTAACAAGATATAAATCCATGTTTTCAGAATCCCATAAAGCAAAAGCAAACATACCAACTATATTTTTTAAAGTCTCATCTAATCCCCACTCTTCTATGCAAGCAAGAATAGTTTCTGTGTCAGATAAACCCTTCCAAGAATATATTTTTGTTAATTTAGATCGAAGCTCAATATGGTTATAAATCTCTCCATTAAAAGTTAAAACAAACCTACCACTGTGAGAAATCATTGGCTGATGGCCTGCAACACTCAAATCCAATACTGAAAGTCTTCGATGAGCAAAAGCCAGGCCAGATTTACTATCACTCCAAACACCAAAATCGTCTGGTCCTCGACTTTCTAGTTGATTTGCCATTGCTAAGGCTTGGGAATCTAAATCAGTCTGAGAAGCCTTAGAATCATAAAACCCTGTAATTCCACACATAACTCTATGAAACCCTGACTAAATTAAATAAACGGGATCTTGTCAAATAAATACACATATCAAATATTAATTTTTTTAAAGATTGATTCAGGGATTGAGCAAATAATTTTCATAATAATTCTCCAATACCAAGGAAGGTATACTACATTTTTTCTTTTATCGAAAGCTTTAATAATACCTTTTGCAATTATATCTGGCCCAACCCAAAGAACTCCTTTTTTAAATGATTTTGTCATAGGCGTATCAACGAAACCAGGCTTAACTGTAAGGACCTGAACCCCATTATCATTCAGTCGACCTCTAAGTCCTTGTAAAAAAACGCTTACTGCAGCTTTAGAGGCACCATAAATATAATTACTCTTACGACCACGATCACCCGCAACTGAAGTAATTACAATAATAGATCCATTATTTTGTAACTCGAATTTATTTGCAGAAAGGGTAAGAAGTGAAAGCACGCTAAGGCAATTTGTATTAAACTCATGTAATGTAGTAGAAAAAGAATTTTCACAATTCTCCTGGTTCGGTAATGAGCCATAAGCAACAAATAATGTATCAATACCATCCATAAATGAATCTGCAGCTTGAAGCATTGAATTATGTTTTTCAATATCAGTTAAATCCAGCACTTCATAGAAAACTCTATCAGCTCCAAGAGCCTCTAAATCATGACAAACTTCAATCAGTTCTTTTTTAGATCGGCCAACAAGATAAAGTCGGTAACCTCTAATTGCAAATAACTTAGAAACTTCCTTTGCAATTGCAGAGGTGGCTCCTGCAATAATAATTTTTTTCATATATCAACTCCAGTAACACGTCTCCAAAAACTGGAAGAAAACTCTGGATCAATAAAATCTGAAAATTCTTGCCAAGCTGGAAACAAAGTTTGAAAGGTTTTTTTAGACATTCTTGAATCCTTCGCAGGGTAAATTGCACCATGAGACTCAATGACTAATTTATCTAATTCATTTAATAATTTTAATAATTTTTTACCCTTATTTGGAAAATCCAAAGCAAGAGTAGTTCCATGTTGAGGAAATGAAAGCATACCTGGAGACTTTTTTTCTCCAAACACTTTTAAAACTGAGAGAAAAGAACCTTGTCCAGAATTTGAAATTTTTTCTAGAATTTTTTCAATAATATTGCATGCATTTTCATTAGGAATTACACATTGATATTGCAAAAAACCTTTTTTTCCATATATTCGATTCCAGTTTCGAATTGAATCTAAAGGATAAAAAAAACTATAAACATGCTGTTGTTCTTTTTTACTTTTTAAACGACTCTTTAGAAAGAAAAGTGTATTAAAAAACCTTAATGAAGACTTATTAATTAAAGAAAAATAGGGAGTAAAAGGAAAATTAAATACTCTTGGAATTGATTTTTTAATTTTACTATGAAGATTAGTATTGTGGTTTGCTCGGATAAAAACCCCTTTTCCAAGATGTGGCTTTTTAGCAAGACAATCAATCCATGATACTGTGTACTCAAAACTTTCATTTGATGCTTTTGAAAGTGCAAAAAATTCTTCAAGATTATCAAAGCAAATTGTCTCAACATCTAAAAACTCATTATTAATCGGCTTTAAAGAGATTTCTGCCCATACAATAACTCCTGTAAGGCCCAATCCACCGATCGTAGCAGAAAAGAAATCTTTGTTTTCAACATCAGAACATTGAAGTCTTACTCCATCTGAGCGCAATAATTCGAAACTCCTAAGATGGCAACCAAATGACCCAGAGCCATGATGATTCTTACCATGAATATCATTAGCAATAGCGCCTCCCAAGGTTACAAATCGAGTTCCAGGAGTGACGGGTAAAAACCAGCCATGTGGCATAATCAATTCTAAAATATCAGCGAGTAATAATCCTGCTTCACATTTCAAAATACCTTTTTTTGAGTCAAAGTGAATAATATCATTAAGATCTCGAGTATCAAGTAAAGTGCCACGATCATTTAAACAAACATCGCCATAACTTCTTCCATTACCATAGGGTAGAAGTTTTCCACTAGTTAATTTATTTAATGCAATATAATTTTTAGAGTCTAATAAACTAATACTATGTTTATGATTTTTAAACTCGAGATAATTACCCCAAGAGCGATAATTATTCAGCATTAGTTAATTAGTTGTGCCAACCACATAATTATAAATAGAGAGAAAACTGAAATTAAGCTGGCTTTGTCTTTTAAAGCAAAAAGAACAGGATCATCTTTGATTACTCCCCTTTGTACTAAAAGCCATAAGCGGCTTATCCAAAATAATAAAATACACAGTCCAAACCAAAGAATACCTGGAGTTTGATAAAGAACTGTGATTTCTGGGCTATTGATATATAAAGCAAATACCAATACTGCTAATAAACCTGAGCTAATTCCAATAATTAAAATAGTCGGCATATCATCAAACGTATAACCCCTTCCATAGGATGATTTGTCTCCACTTAATTCTTTTATATTATTACTTACAAATAATAATTCAGAATATCTCTTTACAAGAGCTAGGCTAAAAAATAAAAACAAAGAGAATGCCAATAGCCAATATGTAATATTAGCATCAATGGCGGCACCCCCTAAAACAATTCTTAAAGTATATAGGCTTGATAAAATTACTATATCTATTATTATTTCTTTTTTTAAGAACAAAGAATAAAGAATTGCGATAAATAAATATAATAATAATAATTGAAGAAAAATTAATGGAAGAGAGCTGGCAATTATCAAAGCAATAGTAATTAAACTAATCATCAATATAATGGCATTTTTAACTTTGAGCTTACCAGAAGCCAGTGGTCTATTTTTCTTTGTAGGATGTGTTTTATCAGATTCTAAGTCAATCAAATCATTTAAAACATAGTTTGCAGAGGCCGCCAAACTGAATGCAAAAAATGCCAAACATAAGCTAATAAACGAATCTAATTCGTTATATCTATGGGCCGCAAAAAAAGGGACAAAAATTAAAATATTCTTTGACCATTGATGAAACCTCAAAGCTGCAAACAATATTTTTAAATTTATTACCATATTATAAAAATTTATAAATTAGATTTTTTTAAATGTTACATATTTGTGGCCAAAATAGCTAGAAATCGCTGGAATTAAAATTCCAATAAAATGTGCAACTTCATACTTATAAGTATCATACCCTACTGAAGGGAAAAAATAATCCGCGAGCCATCTACTTACCATCCATGTTAAGAATATAGCTACTATATTAACTAAAACAAACATAGCTGATTCATATCTAATTTTATTCCCACTATCTTTAAATACAAATTTTTTAAAAAGTGGCAAAGCAACCAACATTCCAGTTATGTAAGAGAGAACAACTGCGACTTGAAAAGAATAAAACTCACTATAGATAAATCTACTAGAAAAGTTAATAAGGGCTGCAAAACCACCTGTTATAAGAAAAATAATGATTCTTCTATACTCGCTCATAAACAAACCCTTAAGGCTTAACTGTTATAAACAGATCAGACACATTATTACAATTCAATTTCTTTTGATTTAAATGATCATAATAAATATTTTTTTGCATTACTCGCCAACCTCTATTTGGGACAATATCTTCATCACACAGATAAAGTGTATTAAATTTTTGTGCAAGTAAGGCCCAATTATCACTACTATTTTGAAGTTGCCAGAGACCTACTTTACTTGTTACAATTACGTCTGAATTGATAATAAACCCTGAAAAAAATGGCTTTGTATAAATACTATCAATCTGAAGAGAAATTGACTTCTCTAGGTCTTTAATAAACTCATCTGAATTAAGATATATCTTTAATAGTCTAAAAAATTTTTCTTGCACAAGAATTCCAGCCTGCATCGAAGGAGAAATATGATATTGATATCCCATTTCATGACTAGCAGATTGAATCGGCATTTTTAAAAAAATGGAAGGAACAGCAACGTGCATTGAAAGAATTGAAATAGCTAATAAGTAATTCATATACCTAGGAAAATTTTCTGATGAATAAATTAGAAATATAATCAGAGGAATTAATAAATACTCAACTTCATCTGGAAGCAGAATTATACGAATAGAATAAACTATCAAAGCACACTTGAAAAGAGTGCTTAATGGGCTACCACTAAAAGATATTGCAACATTTTTACCAAGGTTAAGTTTACTCTTTTTGAAAAAAATATAAATTAACAAAAATGGTAGGTATAAAAGTCCAAATGCATTGATAAGGCCTGAAATTATTCGGGAAAATTTAATTGCATCATAGCTAAAAGAAATAGGTGAAATGGGCATTGCAATTGAATGTGAATAATAAAGTATTATATAAAATATGAAAATTAGACCAAGGGAGAATATCGTATTGAAAAAAATCAAATTTCGGTATTCTTTCCCACGTCTATATAGCAATAAACTGAAAAATATAACTATCGAAAAAAATATGCTATCTGGCCTTGTTATTACAACTAATATATTTAAAAATGACAACAAATAAATATAAAATTTATCATTCGAAGAGGTAAATTTCATATAGAAGTAGATTATCAGAGCTACAATTACCAGTACTTGCATTGTTTCCATCATGGCAGTTGCATTTAATAGGATTACAGGATGGAAGCATAAAGTTAAGAAAATAACCCTATCAAAACTTGTAAAAAAAGTTCTTAGAATTTTAAATACAATAAAAGAATAAGTAATCCAAAGAAAGTAAGAATATATATTAACTCCAGAAACATCACCAAAATAATAAAATACTGAGGCAATAAACTCATAACCTGGGACTCCATACAACCTACTTGGAAAGTAATTTCCAAATTGAATTGCCTGTAAAGTTAGAAGAATAGCATCTGAATCTCCATCTTCAGCCACTCCTAAAAAAATATTTTGAAATATCAAAATAGCAGAAAAAAGATATATTAAAAAAAGAAAAAAATTAGTAGTTTTCAAAACTGATTTCATTAAGATTCTCTAATATTTAAATTTAAAACTAGCATTAAACTTTCATTTTTTTAAATCTAAAAGAATCATGCATAGTTTTTAAGAAAGCAATTACTCCAATTGTGCAAATTAAAATATGAAAGGAAAACCTCATTCTATAAAGTGAACCAATATTTAAAATAAAGTAAGTTTGCATTAAAATAATTAATGTTGAAAGAATAAAAATAAAAATAACTTCAGGTTTTTTAATAAACCACTTAAATTGAATACAAGAAAATATAAAGAGGATGTAGAAAAAACTTACTTCAAATGCTGCAACTAATTTCATTGCAGCAGAGGATTTTGACAAGCTGGGTTGAAACCACTGAATAGGAAAAGGTGCGAAGAAGCCAATTTGGATTGCGCGAGGAAGGTAGGCTATTACATCATTTAAATCATTGAATCTGACCGATAAATCAACTGAGCTTGACCTTTTCTCTATAAGCGAAAATGATTGCCTTGTGTGATTTAAAGTTGCCATTACTCTTCCTTGAAGTATTAAAAATTCTTTAAGCAATGGTAAATTACTAAATCGTGCTATCTTTTTCTCATTGATAAGTAATCCATCTTCAATGCGATTTTCTTCAGTGATACGGTTTTGCTCAGCAATGCGATTTTCTTCAGTGATAAGGTTTTGCTCAGCAATGCGATTTTCTTCAGTGATACGGTTTTGCTCAGCAATGCGATTTTCTTCAGTGATACGGTTTTGCTCAGCAATGCGATTTTCTTCAGTGATACGGTTTTGCTCAGCAATGCGATTTTCTTCAGTGATACGGTTTAGTTCAGTGATTCGATTCTCCTGAGAGATACGATTCTCCTCAATGATAAGGTTTAGCTCAGTGATTCGATTCTCCTGATGGATACTATTTTCCTCAGTGATAAGGTTTAGCTCATCAATGCTATTCTCCTCAGCAATGCGATTTTCTTCAGTGATACGGTTTAGCTCAGCAATGCGATTTTCTTCAGTGATAAGGTTTAGCTCAGCAATGCTATTCTCCTCAGCAATGCGATTTTCTTCAGTGATACGGTTTAGCTCAGCAATGCGATTTTCTTCAGTGATACGGTTTAGTTCAGTGATTCGATTCTCCTCAGTAATACGATTTTCTTCAGTGATACGGTTTAGCTCAGCAATGCGATTTTCTTCAGTGATACGGATTTGCTCAGCAATGCGATTTTCTTCAGTGATACGGTTTTGCTCAGCAATGCGATTTTCTTCAGTGATACGGATTTGCTCAGCAATGCGATTTTCCTTAGCAATCCTATTTTCTTCAGCAATTTTGATATAAATATCACAACCCGAATCATAAATAGTCCCATTCAAACAATTTTTCTCATAAGTCATATAGGATGCTTCACTAGATGTCCCCCATTCTATTAAAACTTGAGTTTTTTGATAAGCCTCATTGGTAAAAACTACTATAGAAGATGCAACTAAATAAAATAGTAGAAAAGAAAAATTTATTTGTTTTTTTAAAAGCTTATAGTGAATGCAATATGCAGCTACAGCAAAAAACATCAAAGTCATAAGTGCATAAATCATATACTCTCTAACAGACCAAATTAGAATACTGCCAACAAAAAATGTAAAAAATGCCCTGAGATAACTTTGAACTGATGAAGCCTTCATTCCATAAAGAGTTGAATAAATAAGACTAAAAAAACCTAAAATAAAAATTCCATCTTTTCCAAGTTGAGACCACCATTGTGCAGAAGATGGGAAAAAAATAAAAGGAATCAGCGCTATAATAGACCATGACCTTCTAAAGCCAAGCAAGAGTAGAATATTTAAGAGAAGAATCGATGAAGTAGCATGAATAACTGCATTTACTGGAATCATAGCCCATAACTTAGGAGTAGTTAGGTTATAAACTAAAGATACTAGTCCATTTACTCCTGAAGTTATTCCACTAATAGCATACTCTTTTGATTGTGGTTTAATTGACCAAGCAGAAAAACCTTCAACATCAATCCTTGCAGAAACTTCAGAAGAAATACGATGGTAAGTTATTGCATCCTTTTCTTTTAAAAAACCCCCGCCCCAATGAGATTCACTTAGAAAAATGGGGAGAATTACAAACTGAATTAATAATGCACAAATAGAAATATAGAAAAGAACTAATGTCCAAATTTTGATTGTAGAAAAATTAATTATATAATTATATAATTTTAAAAAAATTAGCATTATTGTTACACTCTAGTCAATATAGTTATCAATAGTAATTATATATTCAATAAAAAGATTAAGAAAATAATTTGCTCTAAAAGGGCTAATAGGAGCTTATATGAGTTTTAATTGATCAAGATAATTTTGATGTGTTCCAAAGTTATATAATTTGAATAATTTGCCTAGCCTCCTCCTAGAAGTAGCTCCAGAGTTGTGGTAGTATCGTATATTTTTTAATACATTCAAGTTGTTAACTTTTTGATATTCACCACCTAGCTCATAAGGATGAAGATAAATCATTCCAGGCATATTACTTGCATTTAAAGACTTTAAGGCAATCTTATTAAAATAGTATGGATACAGTCTAAAGTATCCTCCACCAAGAACAGGAAGAGTTAGCCCCATAATTTTTCTTACTGATAGCGGCATTTCAATTAAACCATTCTTCATTTTATGGACAGATTTAATAGCGCCAGAGATACCATATAAATCATGTCCGCTAATTGGATAAATTGAAGAATCATATTTAAAGCCCGCATCCACTATTTCATCAAAAATATATAATGTTTTGTCATTAATAGAAAAGAATGGAGCTCTAAATCCATAGATTTTTTTTGAGGCAGCATCTTCTATAATTTTTTTAGAATCATTAATGTGCTGTCTTACTATATTTTTAGGGAGTAGATGTAAAAACTGATGATGCATCCCATGGGACCCAATTTCATGCCCATTACTAGCTATTTTATATACTAAACTTGGAATGTCTTTAGCTACTGATCCCAATATAAAAAAAGTTGCTTTTACATTGTGATAATTTAAAAATTCTAAAATTACATTTATATTATATGAAACCTCATCTAAACTTTTTTTAGATCTATTATAAATAGAATTATTATTTTGAATTGCGACCTTTCCCTCAATTGAGCCTTCTACATCAATAGATATTATATTTTTCATAATATGAGCTTGTCTAATTAGAGCAATAATTCTTATTGCTAGTTAATGAGAAACAACTACTAAGAAATCCCTTCCTAATTTATGAATAACAACATTTTCACCCACATCTTTAAATAATATTTCAAGCTCTTTTTGAGAATAAAGCCTTAAGTAACATCGACTTTTATATCTTACTTTTCTTTGCCAAGCAAGAAACCCTTTATCAGATGGAAAGCTAAATATAGAAACTTTATTGCAAACTGAAAAGACTGAGTTAACAAACTCTAGTGGCTTTTCAATATAATCCATTACCCCAACAATAATTGCAGCATCAAAGGTTTTCTTTGATTCCCATGTTGAAAAATCTGCAACACTCCAGTCTATCTTACTATCTCCAAATAGATCTATTTCAAGCTTTTGAGCAAAATCAATCATATTTTGAGAAAAATCTAATGCTGTAATATTATTAATATTCTTATTTCTCAATGCAATCGAATAGTCTCCAGGGCCACAACCAATATCAAGTGCACTTTGACATTCTGCATCAACAATTTCATTAATAGTTTGATTAAACCTAAGAGTCATACTCTTGCGAAACCATTTATTAAACAGTTTATCAGTCCAAGAACTTTCTTTAACTCCAATAGATGTAATACTTCTTGAAATTTTTGCAAACTCTTTTGTATAGTCATTAAAAAAACCTTTTACACTTTCATTCATAATACTCCTTATAGTAAATTACCAATAATTTCTACTTGTCTCTTAACGTATTCTTTTTCAATGTTATGAGATTCAACAATTTTTCGTGCTTGAGTGCCATATTTAACTCTCTTTTCTCTATCTTTTGATAGTATCTGGATTAACCTTGCTAACTCTTTATAATTACCTTTTTCATATAAATAACCATTTAAATTATCTATAACTATTTCTTTATTTCCTCTAATTTTAGTTGCTATAACTGGAAGTGATGCCGCTTGCGCCTCTAAAACTGATCTAGGAACGCCCTCCCTATAAGAAGCAGAAATAAAAATATCAGAAACAGCTAAGTAATCCTCAACATTATCAACTAATCCAGTAATAACAATATTTTTCATGTTGAATTGATCAATTATTAAATTTAGCTCAGACATTATCGAATTCTTCTCTTGCTTTATATTTCCACCAACAATTAGCAACTCAATTTCACAATCAATTTCAGAGATAGCTTTAAGTATATCTTCATAGCCTTTATTTTTAACAATTCTTCCCACACATACTAATCTAATTATATTACTAGAAAGGTTCAATTTTTTTTCATCACTTAACCTTCTAGAGCTTGTGTAGAATTTATCAATATCTACTCCATTGCCTATAGTTAAAATTTTAGATTTTAGTGATTTATCACTATCAATCATTAAAAGCGTGTCTTCATTACTTTGGCTCATTATAAAGTCTGATGTTAAACTCATTAATCTTTCTAAAAAAAATGTGATTTTATAAGCAAACTTACTTTGAGCATCATGAAAGTAAAACCCATGTGCTGTATAAACATTTAGTGGTTTTTGAGCAAAAAAACATGCAATTCTTCCAACAATACTTGCATTTCTATTATGAGTGTTTACAAGATCATAATTTCCTTGCTTAATTATTTTATACATTTTAAATATAGCTTTCAAAAATAAAAATATTGATGAAACTTTTGGGTAGTCAAAGTAAATTAATCTACTTAAATTTTTTCTAAGCCTTGGGCTTATTTCTTCTCCCTCGCAGATACAATCTACTTCATAACCCTTCAAAGTTAGCTCAATCACTAATTCACTCAAAAAAATATTTAAATAAAAATCAGTATTACATATTTGCAAAATTTTTAATTTTCTTTTGCTCATTTATGAGTATAAGAAGTTAATAAAAGATGGCTCATTGTCGTTAGTTAAAATTCTTTGTATTAAAAAAAATGTGTAATAAATTATTTAATAATTGACCACTGTATCAAATAAACTAGAATAGCTTTGAACAACATTTTCATGTGACCAGTATTTAACAATTCGTCTTCTTGTTAAATCTTTTCTTTGGATAATATTCTCTACACTTTCTTCCAAAAACTTATTAACAAGAACTTCAAAATTCTGCATATTTCCAATATCATCACAAACCCAACCAGTATCTCCAATGATTTCTTGGGTATCTCCAACATCATAGGAAACAACTGGAATTCCACAGGACATAGCCTCAATAATAGTTAGTGGGAATGCTTCTGCATATGATGCAGTAACATATAAGTCAAAAATATTAAGAAGTTCATGTATGTTTTGTTTTTCACCTAAAAGAATTACATGATCATTCAAGTTATACTTATTTATTTGTCTCATTAAAAAAGAATTCTCTGAGTTGATTAATCTTCCACATAAAACTAGTTTTAGATCATGGCCTTTACTAATCAATGAAGCAAGAACTACGAATAAATCTTTATGCCCCTTATTTAAATCAAACCTATTACAGCTACCTAAAACACAGGTACTATCAGATATATTTAAATCACGTCTAATTGACTCTCTAAATTTATTATTTGGCTTAAATTTATTAACATCAACTCCGTTTTGAATAGTCTTTAATTTTGAACAGTCGTACCCATTATTGATATGGCTTTTAGAAATATTATAAGAACATGAAATTATATATCTTGGAATTAGATGAGATAAAAATGCAACTAGTTTAAAAGCTACTTTTTGTTTATTTTTCATATCACTATAAGGCACTCCGTTATGAATACCCCAAACAATATTTTTTACTCCCGCAACTCCACCAATAATTGATGAGAGAAAATCAGCGTAGTATACTGATGATAATAAAATATCAGGTTTAAATTTTTTTAAGAAAAAATAAAGCTTTACAACAGAATAAAAGTTGTTAAAAATAGCAAAAATTGATTTTTTAACCCCCAAGGAATAATCATAATTATTCCCCGCATTTTGAGTGCTTAAGTTCATCATGACTACATATTTGATAGAATATTTATTTACATCAATAGAATCAGCCAACAATCTCAACATATTTTCAACGCCAGATTTTTCATCACTAGTTACTAAAAACACAATTTTTTTTAAACCAGTATTATTTTTAGAGATTTTTAGTTGTTTTTTCATTAAATAACTCTTCATACTTGAGAGCCCAATAATCTTTGGAAGAAGAAGAATTGACCTAATAAAACTATAAAAACTATCTCGATTTACGAAATCTTGAATTAGTTTAATTCTATTTATTGACTTTAAAACAAGATTTTTATTGGTAATGTAATATTCACTAAGTATCTCAATTGACTCGCTTACACCCTCTTCTTTTTGAATAATGGTAAGATTGGAATCATGTAATCGATACCTGCAACAAACTTCTTGAACTACATTAATTCTGTATTTTTCTGCAATTTTAATAAACATGTAATAATCTTCAGCTTGGACATACTTAGTAATATTAGGCGCAATAAGTGATAATTTTTTTTTATTTATTAATGCAGATACTAAGTAGATATAATTTTTTTCAATCATGTCTTTCAGAATAAATCCACTTGGTAGAATCATATTTTTTTCTTGAGTTCTGACTATAATTTTATTATTTTTTTTCTGAAAGATTTCTGACCTACAATATACTAGCCCAATTTCTGGCCCAATTTTTCGAACTTGTTTTTCGAGCTTATCTGCAAACCAAATATCATCTGTATCTAGATATGCAATCCAACTCCCAGAAGCTTTTTTCAGAGCTAAAAACCTAGCTTCTCCCAGAATTGTATGTCTTGGTGCATAAAAATATTTAATTCTTTCATCTTTATATTTGGTAATAATATTTTTACTTTTATCACTAGATTGATTGTCCCAAAAAATTATTTCAAAATTTTTATATGACTGATTTATCACGCTATCAATTGTTTCCTTAAGGAACTTTTCACCATTGAAGCAATTTATAATTACACTTATTAGTGGGTTGTCTATTTCTTCTACAGTCAATTTTTTTTTCATAATAACTTTATTAGTTCTTTGCAAACATACTCAATATCAGACTTAGTTAAATCAGGGTGAAGAGGTAATGACATTAGTTTAGGATAAATCTTACTAGTAACACTTAATTCTTTATTTTTAGAGTCTTTAAAGAGGCTTAAAGTATGATTTGGTTGGTAGTGAATCCCAGTTTCAATGTTCTTCGACAATAACTGCTCTCTGATATACGATCTTTCACCTGAGTGAAGGATTATTGGATAAATATGTGGAACAATTTCTGTTAAGTTACTCAACACTCTGTCTATTGGAGCACTTACTAATATTGAATCATAAATCGTAGCTAGTGCTCTCCTTTTACTTGCTAATTCTTCAAAACGCTTTAGCTGCTCAATACCAATGCTTGCCATAATATTACTCATATGATAGCGCCAGCCTTGAGCCCTAACGTCAAATTCCCAGCTTCTTCTTCCTAAAAACCTATTATCAGTGTCTTTCTCAACACCTAGTAAACGAGCATCTCTAATTTTTTGAATAACTTTTTCATTAGAAGAAACTACACAGCCACCCTCACCTGAAGTAATATTTTTAATACCGTCAAAACTAAAGCATGCAATATCACCAAAACTTCCTACTCTATTACCTTTGTAGTTAGAACCAAAAGCATGAGCTGCGTCTTCAATAACTACTAATCCATTGGCACTTGCAAATTTATAAATTTCATCAAGCTTGCCTACAGCTCCTCCATAATGAACTGGCATTATTGCTTTAGTATTTTCTGTGAGCCTTTTTTCAGCATCTCGCCAATTTATGCAAAGAGAATCAGGTTCAACATCACAAGCAATAGGCTTGGCTCCAGATGCAGAAATTGCTTGAAAGCTCGCAACATAAGTTAAAGATTGAACCAATACTTCATCATTAACTCCAATCCCAGAAGATTGAATTGCTAACTGTATTGCTGCAGTACCGTTTGCAACTACAACTGCTGGTCGACCAAAAAAATTAGTAAGATTTTTTTCAAACTCCTGCACTTCTTGACCCATTCCCAGAAACTCCCTGTCTAGAACATTACTAACAGCTAGTTTTTCCTTAATCGACAAAGAGGATTTAGATAGTTTAATCATCTGTTATTCAATATTTTAAGTCGCAGTCTTTTAAGACTTTAATTTTTTAAAATTCACTACACCTTCCATGGGGCCTTATTATTAGCCCACAACTCCTCTAGATGATCTCGATCTCTTTTTGTGTCCATGCACTGCCAATAATCATCATGAAAATAAGCCATTAATTCGCCCATTTCTGCAGCTTTCTCTAAAGGTTTCTTTTCTAGTACAGTTGTATCATCTGCAATTAAATCAAAAAACTCTGGTTCAATTATAAAAAACCCACCATTTACCCATCCTCTTGTTGTTTGTGGTTTTTCTTGAAATGATATAACTTGTTGATCTTTAAGCTCAATTTCACCAAATCGAGCACCTGGATGAACAGCTGTAATCGTTACCATCTTCCCATGACTTTTATGAAATTTCAACAATTTAGCCAAGTCAATATTTGCCACTCCATCTCCATAAGTTAGCATGAATGGCTCATTCCCTATGTATGATTTAAGTCTTTTTAGACGCCCACCCGTCATAGTATTAATTCCAGTGTCTATTAATGAAACTTTCCAATCAATTGGGTCAGCTTCAAATGGCTCAACAACACCTGAGGATAAATTAATTGTAAAATTTACATTTAATGAATGGTACTGTAAAAAATATTTTTTAATAACTTCAGCCTTGTAACCTAGGGCAAGGTAAAAATCCTTATGGCCAAAATGAGCAAATATACTCATAATATGCATAAGCATTGGCTTACCACCTATAGTAACCATTGGCTTAGGTGTTTTATCAGTATACTCTGACAATCTGGACCCAAAACCTCCTGCTAAAATAACTACCTTCATTTAAAATACTCCCAATTATATTTAAATTTACTTAAATTAACTTTATCGACTTCATACGGATCATGGCATATATCAGCAATATTTAAAATCATACTTTCAGTAGTTGCAACTCCCTGAAAGCCAAGCCATAACATTGGTGGCACTGAAAGACGAAAATAATTACTTCTAGATAGAATTACTTCCTGAAATTTGTTAAAAGTTAATGAATTTTTCCTGTCATCATAAATAACAAAACGAACCTCTCCAACTGGGACTAATAAATTCATATTCATTTCTTTGTGTCGCTTCCAGGCCTTGATCGAATTATACTTAATTGTTGAAAAGTAAACCTCTCCAAAACCAAAATATCCAGGGTCTTTATTTTTCATACCATGAAGAACATCACCCTCAGGAACTGAAATAACATCAAGTTCAGTAATTATTAATCCATCTATATTACTAACTTTTTTCATCAAAAAGCCCACTTAATTTTTTTTATTTTGGCTTTTTTTGAATACTCTTCAATTTGAGACAAAGTAAAGTTATAAGTATTTTTTTCACTTCTTTCATAGTAATTTTTGTACCACTCTACAGTCATCCTGACGGTGTCTTCAAACTTCAATGTTGGAGTCCACTCTAAATCAAACAGTGCTTTATCACAATTTAGTTTAAGAAGGCCCGCTTCATGAAGATGTTTTTCTGATACAGATATATCATTCCATCGAACATTTTTCCAGTAATTTGACATTTCATCAATTAACTCACTAACTGAGTTATTTTGATTACTTGGAGGGCCAAAATTATAAGCTTCGCCATGTAATTTTGGACTCTCATATAAATCTTTTGCTAAGGCAATATATCCACTAAGTGGCTCAAGTACATGTTGCCAAGGCCTTGTAGCCTCAGGACTCCTAATTTCAACAATCTTTTTAGCAGACCAAGCTTTTATGCAATCTGGAACAATACGATCACTAGCCCAATCCCCACCACCAATAACATTTCCAGCACGAGCAATGCCAAGGCGAACATTAGAGCTAGAGTCTCTAAAAAATGATTCCATATAGCTTTTAATAGCTAATTCAGCCATACCTTTCGATGCGCTATATGGATCTTTTCCTCCTAACTTGTCAGTTTCCCTATATCCCCAAGACCACTCCATATTATCATAAGCCTTATCGCTAGTAATCATTACAACAACTACTTTTTTATCTATCTCCCTTACTGCATCCAATAAATTTGCTGAGCCAAGGGCATTTGTTGAAAAAGTTTCAAGTGGATTACTATATGAAGATCTGACTAAAGCTTGAGCTGCCAAATGGAATATAAAATCTGGCTGAGATTCTTTAACTATTAACTTCAAAGCTTCGCTATCTCGAATATCTAGGCGAACATCATTAACTTTTTCAGATAACTTTGAAGAATTGAAGTTTGATGGCTCAGAGGGGATATCCCTAGAAAGACCAATAACATTTGCGCCTAATGAATTTAACCAAATACTCAGCCATGAACCTTTAAATCCAGTATGCCCAGTAATTAAAATCTTTTTATTATTAAAAAAATTATTTAAATCCATTCTATATCTCAATATTCATTAAGTTCTAAAAATTTACCAGCATTACCAATATAGGGGGTGTATAAAAAATTAATATAGTTTTCAATATTATCTTGATTAAAAAACTTACTTACTGTTCCATTCAAAATCCCAATTGCTAGCGATTCTATATCAAAAACCTTTATACGATGGTCCCATTCATGAAAATATATTAACCTCTCATCAAAATTATTTCCAAAAAAATCAATTTCAATAGACTTAACTCCAAATATTAAAGACTCAAGCCCATAAGAGTTATCATTAAATAAAATAAAGTCGTATTCACGAGAGAGATTGTCATTATTAGTTTGAGTAACAATAAAAAAATTTGCAGGCAACTCACTTTTAAAATTTTTAGCATAAATTTCATGTAAAGGATGAAACTTTAAATGAATAATAAAATCAGTGCCTCCAAAAACTTTTTTTAGCTCATTGATGATAAGATCATATTGAGATATATCAACTGAAAAAGCATAAAGCAACTTTCTACTATGATAATCAATTTGATTGCTAATAATATATTTATTATCTTTAGAGGGATGATCAAAGCGCATAGCTGCATATGTCAAAATTGATGATCTATAGTATGCCTCTTCTTTAAGTAACTTTGTAAAAGCATCTCCAACAGTTAAAATAAAGTTAGGTTGGTTTTGATTTTCTTTATCTATTTTAGTAGGATAGAAATTAAGAAATTTTTTTGAAAAACCACTACTTTGATAGCCTATTGTAGTGATATTATTTTTAGCAAATATATTACAATAAACCTTTTCCCAAGATTGATTTTCAAAAACATAAATAAATTTCGAAATCTTTAATTTTATAAGTTTCTGCGCTATATATTTTTCTTGGAAAGCAAGGAAAGACCTCATCTCAATGAAGTCTCTTCTAAGAGAATTATTGATATCACCAACTATATTTTTTTTTCCTAGCATATAGTTTCCCTCAATTTTCAAGAAGCCTGATGAGAGGAACTCATAAAATAATTTAATAATATCTATTATCGACAAAAGTCCTAGTGGCAATACCTGGTCATTTTTCAATTTACATTTAAGCAGTCTCCAGCTATATCTATAACCTAGTGGTTGAAAAGCTTGAATTACTGAGCTAGTTTTCCTAAGGTCATCTGGCATATTTCTAAAGTATTCATCTCTAATATTACCATCAATAAATGACTGTGGAACTAACCAACTTCTAATATAAATACTATTAGGCTTTATTTCTGGGGCTCTAAAGATTATAGACAGCAAAACCATATTCATGAAATGCCAAATTAGACGAAAAGGGAGGACTAGAAAAGGTACAAAGTCTATTTTATTGTTATTTGGCTCTATGCACTTATGAAAGAGATCTGTTACAGCCTCTTGTCTGCTAATAGTTGGACTAGCTATAGCAGCAAAAGAAGTAGAGTAATCTTTTGCTACATGAGATATGACTTCATTATATTCATCATAGCTCTTAGATTTTTCATTACCACTTTGTGAGGCTATCATATTTAAAAAATTAAGAGAATTTCATAACGGCTTCTGCAAGAAGAAAATCTTCTAAAGTGTCAATATCAATAGATTCAAATTTTCCTACCTCGTACATCTTGGGATTAACTCCAATTCTATTATTCTTAGCGTTTTTAAAAGATAATCTTGAAAATGCATATAAATTTGAGTTTTCTTCGAAAATTGGTGGTAAATCTTGAGTTCTAATTAATTCATTTAAACTATGATTTATTGGCGCACCAGACTTAGAATAATAACGCGACATTAGTTTAGTTACAGTAAAAACTGAGTCATACTTTAAAATATTTCTAAAGTAAGTATCAATAGCATCATCAATTGTTCTACTTTTTAGCAGAGGATTAGTGCTGTGAGTTTGAATAAAGTACTCTCCCTCAACTTGACTCATATCATAAGAGATTATCTTATTCATTTCAACATAATCACCAGAAATCTCATCAGGCCTCTCAATAATCTGAATATCATTGAAATTAGCTTGGATATCTGCTGTGATTTCTTGACTATCAGTATTAATTATAATTTTTTTAATAGACTGACATGATTGTAATGTACTTAAAACATGATGATAAAGGGGCTTTCCATGAAACATTCTTAAATTTTTATTAGGGACCCTTTCTGAGTGACCCTTCATTGGCATTAATGCAATTACTTTATTATTCATAATATTTTAAAAAAAATAATTAATAAGAAGTTACTAGAAGATTAAGCTAACTTAGGCTAGTTTATTATTCTGAACTATACTATTAAGATCGTTCGTCCATATTTCCAACAAATCTATCTCTTTATGCTGAACAATTCCTTCTTGTGCTAAAACTTTATACAACTCTACCTGGGCCTCACCTTTAATTGAAGATAGTTTTTTCTTCATATCAAGCAAATTACAAGTTTTAACCATACTTATATAGCAATCGATTTCATCTTCGAAATCAGTAATTAAATTATGTTCATTTCTATCCTGATAAACTGATGGTCCAAAAAAGCCTAAATGCAAATCAAATTCCCACATAAGTCTTTGTGCAATATAGGATCTTAAAATATCACAAACTCTAAATCTAACATGGACTGGTAAATAAAGAAATGGAAATGCAGAGCTACTCCAAAATGTATTTTGAGAGTTAAAAGGACAATACGAATCAGCGCTTAAGTGGACTTTAGGCTGATCTGTGAAATTGACCTGATCACCCAATATCAATCTATAAATTGCATCAACATCTGGATCTTTATCTACTACACCCTGCCAAACTCCAATATCAACTGAATCAGAAGTCAATACTTGTAAATTACTTTCAGTCTTGATGAACTCTAAAGGTAGCCCTCTTGGCCATATAAATTTATCTGTAAAGTACTTATAAATATTAATAAACCGATTATTATCAACTAAATTTTGCGAGTTTTTAAACTCTGGTACTGTCCAATTCTTATCATAAGGCGAGTTATCATCATCAGTTTCATATATTACTTGGGCACCATGCTCAATAGCATATAAATAACCAATATTTTTTCTTGTATAAGTATTTTCTGGGCAATGCTTTATAAAGTCATAATTTAAAGACATTTGCTCTTCCAGTGAAAGAAATTTTATATTGTCAGAGTCTTCAGTATGAATAGACTTTTTATCTCCAACTATAAGAATATGCCAACCAGAGGTACTTGCCCAATCACATATAGATTTTGTTAATCCATTAATACTTGTAATAACAATATATTTTTTCATCTAGTTCCTAAATTTGAATAAGTTTAGAAAATTTTATATTAAAAAATTGTTGAAAATCATCTTAAGAATAAAAAAATATTTACAAGAATATTTAATAAACTAATAACCAGTATTTTTGGCAAGCCAACCTTGTAGAAGACTTTGAGATTTTTGGTAAGACTCAGGGATACCAATATCAATAAAATTGCCGGACATAATTTGACCATATAAAAAATTATCTTCTAGTAATTTTGGCAAAATAACATCCTCAAAAGAACATGTTTGAGGAAAATGCATATCAACAAACAACTGTTTATTAATAATATAAACGCCTGAGTTAATTAGTCCTTTTTCAAATATTTTTTTTTCTTGATAGCCAATTATTCTATTGCCATCAAGAGTTACACGGCCATAACGACCTGTATCATCTAACTCCTTTAGAGCCATAGTGCAAATACCATTCATTGTATTATGCAGTTTTAATAATGGACTAAGACTGGTAATAAAAATAGAATCACCATTAAATACAAAAAAGAACTTGTCTTTTATAATTCTAGCGGCATTAATAAGCGCACCTCCAGTTCCCAGTGGCTCATCTTCAATAATATATTTTATTTTAAGACCAAATTTATCTCCCTCATTGAAGTGGTCAACAATTTTTTCATGCTTATAGTGACAAAGAATTATTACATTCTCTATGCCTTGACTTTTTAAATACAATAAAAGATACTCTAAAAAAGGCTTTTGATTAACCATTGCCATGGGTTTGGGGATACTACCTCCTATCGTTTCTACTAATCTTGTCCCAAAACCACCTGCCAGTATTAGAGCTGTACCAATACTCATTTAATTTTTCTTAATGTATCATAGTTATTATCAAACCATTCTGCAGTTTTTGTTAACCCCTCTTGTAAATTATACTTCGTATGAAAATTAGAGCTATTAAGCACACTAAGGTCATATGCACGATAATCCTGACCATTTGGCATCTCACTGTTAAAAAGAACTTGGCTTGGCTTGAGCGAATATATTTTTGTTAATTCGTCTACTACATTTCTAATTGAGTGGATTGAACCACTTCCAAGATTAACTGCCCCATTTAGTTTTTTCATTATTGCTAGCAATCCCCTAGCTGCGTCCATACTATACAAAAAATCCCTCTGAGCAGAGCCATCACCCCAAATCTCTACAGTACCACTAACTTTTGCTGCATCATGAAATTTTTTAACTAAAGAGGGAACAACATGTCCTTCATTAACATCAAAAAGATCATTTGGTCCATATAAATTTCCACTAATCACAAAAGCAAACTCCATATCATATTGTTGCTTATAAGAAATAAGTTGTGTCAACATGGCTCTTTTTGAATGGGCATATGAATCTTCTGATTCATGCGGAGGACCAAGAAAAACCATACTTTCGATAAGGAGTTTTTCTGGTGATGGGAAAGGATATACACATCCAGAGCCCATTGCAACTATCTTTTTACATTTTGACAACATTGCAGCATGAACTACATGTGTATTTATAAGTGTATTTTTATAAAAGCTTTCACCTTTTCTATTTTTATTGCCAATTATTCCCTTTACAAAACCGGCTAAATGAAAAATATAGTCTGGTTTAATTTTTTTAAATACTCTATTAGTTTGGTCAGAATCCAATAAATTACATTCAGCACTTGAAGGGTATTGGATATTTTTAAAGCCCTGGCTTTTTAAGTAGTAAATTAAAGCTGTGCCAACCAAGCCACTCCCACCTGTTATAAGTATATTGTCTTCTATATTCATAATTATCTATTAATTGGCCAATTACCTATCTTAATTTCATTTCTCCAATACTCGTATAAATCATTCATCGTTTGAAGAAAATCTATCTCTGGTTTCCAGCCCGTATGTTTGCTAAATTTAGTTGTATCAGGAACTTGAAGATCTGCATCAATTGGTCGCATTCTAGAAAGCTCCGCTTCAATCTTAATATTTTTTAACCCACTTATTTTAATTAAAGCATCAAGCACTCCTTTAACTTTTACAACATGAGTCCCTCCAATATTGTAGTAAGCTCCTGCAATAGGGTTAACAGTCAATAACATGTGATAAGCCCTTACAGCATCTCTAACATCTGCATAAGTCCTAAGAGACTCTAAATTACCAGTCTTAACAACTGGTGGAATTAATTTTGCTTCAATCATTGCTAATTGCTTAGCAAAAGTGCTTTCTGCAAAAACATCCCCTCTTCTTGGACCAGTATGCGTAAACATTCTAGTGGTTTGAATATGTATTCCAAAAGCTTCAGCATAATATCTCCCTAATAAGTCTGTACCAACTTTTGAAATTGCGTATGGTGAAGCTGGATGAAATGAACACTCTTCATCAATTGGTAAGTTCTTCGCATCAACCCTACCAAAAACTTCTGATGAAGCGCAGACATGAACTTTTGCGTCAGAGCAAACATTTTTAATTGATTCAAGCAGCCTACAGGTGCCTAAAATATTTGTACTTAATGTATCTATTGGAGCTATAAAACTGGTTTGTGGGTAACTTTGTGCTGCAAGATGATATATATAATCAGGGGATGCCGATGTTAATGCCTGGATAATTGATGATGTATCATTTAAGTCCCCATAAATTAGTGAGATTCTATCTTTTTGATTAATTCTATTAGAAAGGTGTCTTAAATTTTTTAAATCATCATCCCACCTTAAAAAACCAAATATTTCCCAATCTGTATTCTCCAAAAGATAGTCAGCTAAATGTGAACCAACCATGCCAGTTATTCCTGTAATAAAAACATTAGACATTTACTTAAACTCCATATTATTGTGCCCAAAGAATTTTTGGACCTGATGTTTCTATTTCAAATGAAGTGGAATAATTATTACTCAACTCCTTAAGAATATTATTTTTCTTCTTTTTATCAAAAACTAACAAGAAAAAACCCCCACCTCCAGCACCTAATAACTTACCACCATAAGCTCCCGCATTTAATAGTTTTTCATACAGATTATCTATATAAGGACTACTTATAGTCGAACTTAGAGATTTTTTAGCAACCCAATTTTTATGAATTAACCTACCAAATTCACTTATAAATTCATCTTCTGTTAGAGAAGTTTTAAATAACTTGTCAGCCTGATTAGTTATCAATTGCAAATCGTGTAAATATTTTAATTTACTATCTGATTCAAAAACCTTCTCATTTTCTAAAGATGCATAGACCTTGCTAGAAGATCTTTTTGAATTCAAATATACCATTAAGCATGAATCTGACAGGATTTTAATTCTATTTTTGGTAAGAATATATGGCTCTACAGAAAAATCATTATTGTTAAAATTAATTCTATTAAGCCCTCCAAAAGAGCAATGTATCTGATCTTGCCAACCACCCATTAAATTGCATTTAGTTCTTTCAATATCAATCGCCTCTCTTGCTAATTGATAAGGCTGCTTGTATTTCCCAAAAGATGTATGACTTGATAACAGAAGTCCAATTGAAAAAGCAGATGAAGATGCTATACCTGTGCCAGATGGAAGGTCAGCATAAGAATGTATGTCTAAAAAATAATTAAAATCTTGAGGGTGCAATGAATTAATAATTTCTTTTGCAATTACATGCTGCAAATCATCAGCAGCAATAACATTTTCCACACTACTATATGATAACTTAATTCTATTATCAAAAATCTTCTCTAGTATGCTCAGTGAAACATAGCTATATTTATTAATTGTTGTTCCAATAACACTGCCTCCAAATTGATTGAAGTAACTTGGAAAATCTGTTCCACCACCAAAAAAGCTAACCCTGAAAGGAACACGAACTGTCACATGCTTATTCATAATATTGATTCAAAATATTTAAAAAAACTTCCTAATAATTTTTCCTACTTTACTGAAATTAATCAGTAAATGATAAAACTTCCAGAAGTATAAGTAGGCTACAAAAAATATTTTCTCTTTAGTTGTGCCAACAATTTTAAAGTCTTTATGAAGGTTAAATTTTGCAAAATAATTTACCCCTCTATCATAACTTTGTTTCATTTCACTTTTATCCAGAAATGATTTAATAATCAAATTATTTTTATCTACGATACTTTCAGTCTTTTTATTAGTAGAAGAGTTTTCAATATCAACATTTTTATACTTTTCATCCTCTTTATAATTACGAATTGAGGCGACTTGCGTTTTATAAATCAAGTTTACCCAATTTGAAGAAAAATACGCTAAAAACTTAATTTGAGCAATGCCTTGAAATCGACCATTAAGTTTATGATTAAAAAATAACCCCTCTTTTTCTTTATTCATTAGAGAGTCGCCATCAATGAAAATGATGTCTGATATCCATTCTTTTGGATCATAAGAATAAAAAACCTTCTTATTCAAAAAAAACTCAAAAAATTTATAAAGATAACCACTATAAACTTTTCTCAGAGGTTTTTCCTCAGGCTCTCCAAACTCATTCAATCTAGACAAGATTTCATTTCCCAGGGGTTCTTTGTTTGCAAAGTCATCTAATGAATTAAAAGAAAGCATTGGCCACGATATTCCACAAATATCTTTTTTATAATTATTTATAATCTCTTCTAAAAAATTATTTGAAAATATATTGTCACAATTTGTCCATAAAACAATATTTTTATTTGTCTCCAGCAAAGAAAAAACATTATGAACCACCTCAGTCCAACTATAACGATGATCTTCAAGACTTGATTGAAAAAATTTATAATCAATATTTATTTTCTTAAGATATTGCTCCACTGAAGTCTCTTTAAAATTAGTGACTACAAGAGTATAGTTGGTATAAGTTTGATTAAGTAATGACTCTAAAAAAGCCGCTTGAATCTGACTATTAATACCACCATCAAACTCTCTAAATGTTGTGCAAATTAATATTTTACGCACTTAATAACTCTTTACTTTATAGTTAAAATAAACTTGAAAAAAATTGTCAAAATAACTCATATTCATAAGCCTCTAATTTTTTGGAAAGGCCATACTTTTTCTTAAAAAAACAGAGTCAATTGAGTATGCAATCCACTGGTATCCTTCCGCTATTTTATTAAATAGCTCATTTTTATTAGGATCCACAATATGAATTCCACAAGACACACCTTCTTGATTACACATTTTTTTTATTTTATTTATAATATCTAAAAAATCACTATTTTCAAATTGGCCTGTTATTCCCATCGATGCAGATAAATCATATGGACCAATGAATATTGAATCTAAACCATCGACACGCAATATATCTTGCAAATTATCGATAGCTTTAACATGTTCAATCATAGCAACTAAAATTGGCTTTTGTGCCTCACTCGAATAAGCGTCAAACCTTTCTCCAAATAAATTTCCTCGAGAAAAGCCAACCCCTCTTGAGCCAGCAGGTGGCCAGTAACTTGCATTTCTAATTTTAATCAACTGCTCCGCACTCTCAATCATGGGAATAATTATTCCACCAGCTCCAGCATCAAGGGCATGCTTACAATTTTCCGGACTTCCCTCAGATATTCTCACTATTGGCAATGTATTTCCTAACTCCAGAGCTCTAAATAAATCTGGTAATTGATGATTATCAATTGCACCATGCTCCATATCAATAGCAACCCAATCATAGCCAGAATTTCCAATAATTTCTGCTATTGAGCTATCAGGAATTTGCATCCAACTTCCAATAGATGGGGCTCCATTCTCTAGCTTTTGGCGAATTTCAATTATCTTTTCTAATCTGTCTAGCATTTTACAAAATCCTCAACAATATTTCCTTGAAAGTTTAAAAAAATAGCCTTATTTGAAGGGTGCACCCTTAACAAGAAAGGAATTTTAAAAGCATCTGCAGCATTCATATCTGATTTTGAATCTCCAACAAACAATGTATCAATTGGATCTATATTATACTTTGAAAGGGATATTTTAATTGCTCTGCTTTTAGAATTTGGAGAGCCAAAAATATCAAGGAAACAATCATAAAGCCCTAAGGCATGAATTATTTCTATCATCTCATCTTGAGGCGTTCCAGATGCCAAGATAAATTTTTGATTGTAAGGATTATTTCTTAATAATTTCTCTACACCAGGAATCCAATTAGAGTTAATAACAGCTTGAAGAACAAGCTCTTTAAACTTCTCACTCAACTCTAATATCTTATCATTAGTTGGCTCAATATTAGCCCAGCGACAATATAATGGAAACTTTTCAAACCTAGTCATGCCTCCCTCTGTTAGGTTATGATGCAAAATCTTATTTTTTATTTCTGGGCCATAAGACTCAAAAAGCTTAACAAAAGCATCTATCTTTATTAGAGCTGAATCTTTTATGACACCATCAAAATCCCAAAAAATTAACTTATATCTTTTTATATTCATTTTTAACATTATTAATTACTAAACCTGCTATTCAAGAAATGCTATTAATACAATTATCTTTGCATTTCATACTCATCGAGTGGAACTCTATTTTTTAAGGATTCTGATTTGAAAAATCTAATTACCTCTTTAGTAGCCTCAATTTCCATATTAGTCCTACAATCTATTGACATTGATCCCATATGCGAAGTCAACAAGCAGCGCTTTATTTCAGCAAGTTTTCCATTATAAGGCTCTTGATTAAAAACATCAATTGCAACACCACTTAAATGACCTTTTAGCATTACATCATATAGGTCATGTTCATTAATAATTCCACCTCGAGCTGTATTAATTAAAACAGCGTCCTTTTTCATGGAAAGTAATTGTTTTCTCTGAATCATATTATTTGTTTTTGAAGTTAATGGGGTGTGAATTGAAATAAGATCTGCATCCTGGTATATTTTATTTTTATCAACCCAATTGATATTAAACTTATCATTAAGACTAATATTTGGCTCAATGTCATTAACTAAAACTTCACCAATATCAAAGCCTTTAAAATGGTTCAAAAGAGTTGTACCAACTCGACCTACTCCAATAATTCCAATCTTAACTTCAGCCAACCTTCTTCCAAAGATTCGTAACCAAGAGCCTTCATGCATATTTGAATTGGAAACATGCGTCGACCTAAGTAAAGACAACATAAGGCCTATAGTTAATTCTGCTACAGCAGATGTTGGGGCATCAGGTGTATAAGAAACTGAAATTCCTCTTTCTTCTGCTGCTAATAAGTCTACACCGTCTAAACCAATTCCAACTCGTGAAATCATTTTGAGTTTAGGGGCCTTATCCATTACTTTAGAACTAATTTTTTCTGTTCCTGCAATTATTACATCAAAATCCTGAACCATCTCAGAAAGCTCATCCTCTGTTAGCTTTTTATTTAATGGATTTATTAGATAATCGATTCCAGAACTCTCAAGAAGATCTATAGGAGTCCGATTTTTATCTCCAAATGGAACGGTGGTAATCAAAGCTTTAAACATGGCTTCCCCAAAAAAATAGTCAAAATATAAATCTTATAGCCATAAACAAATTCTAGGTGTTGATTTGATCATAAGTAGAAATATTTAAAATGCCTTTATCGCCCAACTCAATAATCAAGTCGCAATTTCTAAGCGTTGTTAATCTATGTGCGATAATAAATATTGTTTTATCACTATCCATTTTCTCAATAGCATCCATTACCACTCCTTCTGTTTTATTATCTAAAGAGCTAGTCGCTTCATCAAAAATAATAACATCAGTATGGTTGTACAATGCACGAGCAATACCTATTCTTTGTCTTTGCCCACCAGACAAACGAATACCCTGCTCTCCAACCATTGTTTCAAATTTATCATCCCAACTATCAATTAATTCAGAAATTTGTGCGCTCACTGCAGCTTGATTGACACGATCAAAGTCAATTTTATTTTTAGGCATGCCAAACGCGATATTTTCTTTAACACTGTTATCAGATAAGTAAATATTTTGAGGAACATGAGAAATATGCTCTTGCCAACCAAAAACACTATCACTATTAATAACAACATCATCAACAATGAGCTCGCCTTCACTTGGACTTATAAGGCCCATAATAATATCTATTAATGTACTTTTACCTGATCCAGTTTTCCCTATTATTCCAATTCGGGAGCCTTTATTAAAAGTAAGATTAATTCCTGATAGAATATTTTGGTCTTTATCTGGATATTTAAAACTAACATCTCGTAACTCAATTTTATTTTTAAAAACTACTGGTTCAAATTTTTCTCTTTCAAACTCATACTTTAAGGGTTGATCCAATAAATCCAAAATATCTTGAAGTGACTCTCTTGATCCTTTTAATTGACTAACAGCATTATATGCACCCTGAAGAATGGGAAGACTTCTTTGTGCACCAAGGGCGACAACACCAAGAATTGGTAAAGCCAATGCAAGATCCTTACCAGATATAGATAGAAAAACTGCAAGAACTGCTATTGCTATCATACCCAGTGATTCAACAATATATCTAGGGCTAGAGCCAATAAAGATATTATTACCTAATGCTTTTCGAACAGGTAAATCAGCCTTATGGAATATTTGACAATAATATTCCTGGCTCTTATTGATAATAATATCTCGAATACCCCCTAACCCCTCCTGAAGAACTTTTATCATTTTTACTGATTCACGAGCAATTTTTTCACTATTATTTTTTAATCTTCGGTGAGTAAGTAGAATAAAAATAAAATAAATAAGTCCAAATCCAAAAACTGTAGCCAAAGAAGCAATTGGATTAACAGAAAAAAGAATTAAAAGAACAAAAAATAACATCAATAAAGCACTTGATAAGTTCAGTGATGGAAGTAATACCTCATAAGTTACAATATTTGTCTTATTGACAACACCGCTAATTACCTCACTTCCATTACGATTTGTATGGACCAAGTATGGCTGATATAGTGTTCTTCGAAAAATATCAACACTAATATCTGCTCCAGTTGAAAAAGATAAGCGTGTTGTAAGATATATAAGTAAAACTCTTATACAACCAGCTATAAATGCTGCAATAATAAATGAAAGAGTTAGTGGGACTAATAATTGACTCGAATCTGTAAAACCAAAATAGTCAATTATGAAATGCATTTGGGGCAAGTTAAAAATGTATTCAGGAGAAACCAATACTCCTAAAAAAGGCAAAACAGATCCAATGCTCACAATTTCGGAAATTGCGGCCATAAACATAACTAACAACAAAAATATGTGCTGCCTCTTCCGTTCTTTAGAAAGATGATGCCATAGTCGCTTGATTAATTTGATATGAGATAGATCAATCAACATAAAAGTAAAGTTTAAAGAAAACCGAGATAGAATCGAAAAAATTTATTTTACATTAAATAATTTACTTTCATGTTCTAGCTTATATGTAAAAAACTATATTAAAATCAATACAACAGAATTTATCATAAACTATTTATGCCCTACACTAGCATTGACTTTAATAATTCAACAGTCTTAATAACTGGAGGAGCAGGTTTTATTGGAAGTAATCTTGCACTTTACTTTCAAGAAAAATTTCCACTATCGCTTATTGTCATATTTGACTGCTTTCAAAGTGGAGAAACTCTTGATAATGGAAATCTAGTTAGTTTTGGACACTACAAAAATTTAATAAGTTTTACTGGGGATATTATTTGTGGAAATATTAATAAAAAAGAAGACTTAGAGCAATTAAATGAATATAGTTTTGATTATATTTTCCATCATGCAGCAATATCTGATACAAGAGTATATGATCAGGAGTTAATGATGAGAACAAATGTTAATTCATTCTACGATATACTGACGATTGCTAAAAAAGATAATGCAAAAATTGTCTATGCTAGCTCTGCAGCTGTATATGGAAGTTTGCCATCACCACAATCAGTTGGTATAGAAAGTCCGGAAAATCCGTATGGTTTTAGCAAATTATCAATGGATCAAATTGCTCAAAATTTTCAAATCAAAAACCCTGATATTCAAATAGTTGGGCTTCGCTTTTTTAATGTTTATGGACCTGGTGAATTTTATAAAGCCAAAACATCATCAATGGTCATTCAGCTGGGGCATCAAATATTAAGTGGCTCACCTCCTAGATTATTTAATAACTCAAATAAAATCTTAAGGGACTTTATATATATTAAAGATGTAATTCAGGCAAATATAAAGGCCTGTAGCCCTTCAAGATACTCTCTATATAATGTGGGAACTGGAGCACCTCGAAGTTTTCAAGATATAGCTGATATATTACAAAATGAGCTTAAAACTAACCTTGGAAATGAGTACTTCCAGAATCCATATAATAACTATCAGCTCAATACTAAAGCTGATATAAGCAGAAATAATGAACTAAATTTTCAACCAAAATTTAGTTTAGAAGAGGGTATTAAATCCTATATTCCCTATATTAAACGTATGCACAATAAAGATTATTTATGAAAAAATTACAAGGAAAATCACCAAAAATTTTAGTTATTGGTGATTTAATGATTGATCATTACCTTTGGGGCAACTCTGAACGAATTTCACCAGAGGCGCCTGTGCCAATTGTAAAAATTCATAGTGAATCCACCCTTCTTGGTGGCGCTGGAAATGTAGTAAATAATTTAAATGCCTTTGGTGCTAATATTAATATTATTAGTGTCTTAGGAGATTGTGACAATTCTACTATTTTAATAAAATTATTAGAAGATATTAACATTGACACAACAAACTTAATTATAGAGAAAGGAAGAATTGCTTCTAAAAAAACACGGATTATTGTTTCAAAACAACAGGTTGTTAGATATGATCGAGAAAGTATAGATGAAATAAATACTCAATCACAAAAAAAACTTCTAGAATATTTTAAAAAAAATGTAGAAAAATATGAAATTATTATCTTATCTGATTATGGCAAAGGAGTGCTTACTTTTAATTTGACTCAAGCATTGATTGATTTAGCAAATAAATCTGGCAAAAAAGTACTAGTCGACCCTAAAGGATTAGATTATTCAAAATATAAAGGAGCTTATTTACTTACTCCAAATTTAAAAGAAGCGAGCGAAGCCACTCAAATAGATATTTCAAATAAATCTAGCTTGAATAAAGCAATTACTCTCCTAAAATCTACGTTTGAACTTGATATATCTATAATTACACTAAGTGAAAGAGGTGTGGCATTATATGACAAAGAGCTTCGAATCCACCCTGCAGAAGTAAGAGAGGTTTTTGATGTAACTGGGGCTGGTGACACAATAATTGCTTCTCTTGGTTTTGCCTTAGCTTGTGATTTAGATATTGACAGTGGAGTAAAATTTGCTAATCTTGCAGCTGCAGTTGTTATAGGAAAGATTGGAAGCGCTAATGCAACGCTTAATGAAGTTATTAATTTTGAATCAAGTATCAATAAATCATCTAGTAAACATCAAATTAAAAATCTTAATGAAATTGTTTTCTTAACAAAAGAATTAAAAGCTAAAGGGAAAAAAATAGTTTTTACAAATGGCTGCTTTGACTTGCTTCATATGGGTCATATTAAATACCTAGAAACAGCCAAAGGATTTGGAGATTGTCTCATAATTGGTCTTAATTCTGATCGCTCTGTAAGCGCTTTAAAGGGCTTAAATCGTCCTATAAATTCACAATCTGATAGGGCACTTATTCTAGCTGCACTAGAGGTGGTTGACTATGTTGTAATTTTTGATGAAGACACTCCTTATGATCTTATCAAGGCTATCAAACCCCATGTCCTTGTCAAAGGTGGAGATTATGACAATATGGATGTTATAGGCCAGGATATTGTGGATGAATTAAAAATAGTTAAATTTATCAATGGTCATAGTTCAAGTAAAATTATTAATAAAATTAACCAAAAAAAATAGTTATGCAATCAATTATTAGGCATGAGTTCCAGTCTCACTTAGAAGTAAGTTCAAAAACTTTAGACTCTTTAGCTGAGTCAATTGAAGCTGCAGCAAAAATATGCATTAAAAGCCTACAAAAAGGAAATAAAATATTAATTTTTGGTAATGGTGGAAGTGCAGCAGACGCGCAACATTTAGCAGCAGAATTAGTTGGTAGGTATAAAATTAAACGAAAAGGCCTAAAAGCAATTGCTATAACTGCAAATACTTCAATTCTTACTGCAATTGGAAATGACTTTGGCTATTCAAGAATTTTTGATCGTCAAATTGAGGCATTAGCTTGTAAAGGAGATGTTGTAATAGGAATTAGTACAAGTGGAACTAGTGAAAATGTAATTAATGCACTTAAAGTAGCAACTGACCTTAAGTGTAAAATTATTGGTCTCAGTGGAAATTCTGGTGGGACAATGAATGATCTCTGTGAAGTTAATTTAGTTGTTCCCTCAAACGATACTCCTAGAATTCAAGAAATGCATATATTTATTGGTCACACTATATGTGAATTAATTGATCGGGAATTTCAAGAAGTCAACTAATCAAATCTACAGCACTTAGGACCTCACGTGCTTTAATTAGTTTCATACAGTTATGATGACCTAATGGACAATTTCTTTTCATACATGGTTGGCAAGTTAAATTTTTCTTAATAATAATACTTTTTTTATTTTGCCACTGGGAGGTTTCATTATCTTGAGTTGGGCCAAATATTGATATAGTTGGAATCTTAAAAACTGCTGCAATATGCATAGGCCCACTATCACCTGTAATAAATAAATCAAGATTTGAAATTTGATCTATTAGCTCTTGAACTGAGGTTTTGTCTGCTAAATTTTGATAATTAGTAACACTTTTCTTAATCAAGAAATTTTCAATATCTAATGCAATCTCTTTTTCACCAGGTCCACCAAAAATAATAATATCAAAATGATTAGATAAATCAACAGCCACCTTAGCAAATTCTTCTGGATACCAACGCTTTGAGCTTCCATAAGAAGCTCCTGGATTTATACCTAAAAGTTTTTTTTCCTCAACTGCATATTTCTTATCTGAATGTAATATTAATTTACCTGGAGAAAAAACTACTCTGAGATTATCATTTACAAAATTATTGTACTTTTCAACTTGATGGCCTTTATTATATTTATTTTTATCAAATTGATATTTATTCTCAGCAAGAATAAATAAACTCATACACTTAGAGCGGAATGAGCCTCTAAAAGAAAAATATATTTCAAATCTACCAAAACTTTTCACAACTCTATACAAATCAACATATTTTTTATCTAATATATATGTTTTAACAACTTTTGGATGATTTTTTATTGCCTCAATAGCAACATATGAACCTATTAAAGTGACCTCTGGATTATCAAAAGAATTCAAAAGGTTTTCAATAGCTGGGGTTGCCATAATAGCATCACCAAGCCAAGTAGGAAGTTCAATAAGAATTTTCATTAAACTAACTTATAGTGTTTTTTACTTAGCTCTAAATTTAAATATTTTTCTAGCTTTATCATCAGTCGGTGTTTTTTTTGTTTATTTGTCAATTTGTATAATAAGTCTACTTGATATAGGCCAGTATCATTCACCAGCCAATCCAAAATAACTTTAGGATGTGTTCCTTTAAATTCATTGATAATTAAATGATCCATTTGAGAGTAATCAATTTTCTCTGGTTGGTTTCCCCAATACTTTTGTACTTTACTACTCTTAAGATTCATTTGATCTTCACTCCTCACCCATCCATAATGGAAGCAACTAACTCCAGTATGTTTGGCTCTTGGATATCTTCCTTTTTTATTTGAGTCTAATACAAGCCAAAAAAGTCCATCAGGAGCATATGATCTAACTGAGTTTTTTATAATTCTAGCTTCAGACCTATACCAACCTGGAGAATTTAGAATGCTGTTACTATTTCCATAAAAATGATAAAAATCAAAAACTAGAGCCTCTACATTTGAATCATGTAAATAAACTTCCATTGAATTCTTTATTCGTTCTAGATCTTTTTCATGATAAAGTTCGTCCGCCTCAATATAAAAAGCCCAATCACCAGTACAATTGAATTGTGCAATCATTTTTTGCTGGCCGTAAACATAACCTCGATCTTGCATTGAATCATTCCATTTTGATTCAATAATACGAATTTTTTTGTTATTAATTGATTGTATAAGCTTTAAAGTATCATCTTCACTTTCACCAACATTAATGATAAATTCATCAACAATTGACAATATTGAATTTATTGATTGAAGAAATGGATAGCCTAGTATCTGTCCATTTTTAATAAATGTAAAAGCACTAATTTTCATTATCTTTAATTGAGTTGATTCCATTTTCACACCAAAATATATTACTACTTAATGTTTGTTCAAGTATGGCATTATTCTTATCCAGCAGTACCCTAGTATTTTCATGGTGCCATAAATGATATTGTATCGCATTAAATCGAATATTTTTTCGTCTAATTCCACTATTTAATAGACGGGCAGCAAACTCACTATCTTCTCTTCCCCAGCCTTCAAAATCATTATTAAAGCCATTTATCTTTATGCAGTCTTTAGCATAAAAAGCCATATTACAAGACTTAATCCCCCGAAGATGCTTATTTTTATTTGTAAATATTTTAGATAGCAAAGTAGAATGAATTGAGTTTTTTCTATTCGTTAATCCAGATGAAAATGGAGAAAAATTGATTTTTTTTTCTTCTATAGCAATATTAGAATGTATCTCTGACAATAAAACTCTTGAGCCTTGAATAAAATACCCTAATTCCTTACTAGAAAGATGATCTTGAATGAATCTTGGGTGCAATATCATATCCCCATCGATCAAAATAATATAATCTCCTGAAGCTTTTATTATTGCTTTATTTCTAGATCTAGAGGCCCTAAAGCCAATATCCTCTTGCCATGAGTGAAAAATATTTATATTAGAGTTATTATTAAAGTTAGTAATCAAATCTTTTGTTTCTTCCGTACTTCCATCATCTGCAATAATAACTTCATCTGGAAGAATTGTTTGATTTTTAATGCTTTCAAAAACTAATAATAATGACTCCGGCCAATTATAGGTAGTGATAATTAGCGTAAGTTTCATTAGCTGTATAGTTATTAGATAAAATAAGAGGAAATTATAAGCCATTTATCCTTCGAAAGAGCTCTATGCAAAATCAATCACAATTTTCTCATGTTCCTAATTTTACTGACTATATGAAAATAACAGTAAAAACTATCACCAATTTTTTTGATGATGACTTTAAGAATATAACAGCACTTGATATTCCAGCCGGCAATGGATTGGTTTCCGACGAGTTGAGAAAACTTGGGTGTGAGACTACTTCTGCCGATATTAACGATGAGTTCTCTCATTATGTTCAAGCTAGCATGGAAGAACCATTACCTTTTAAGGATGAGAATTTTGACGCAGTAATCTGTCTTGAAGGAATTGAACATGTTTTGCACCCTGAAAAATTATTTTCTGAACTAGCTAGAGTCCTTAAAAAAGGAGGATTATTAGTTATTTCCACTCCTAATGTTCAAAATTTTTACTCTAGATATCAATTACTATGCACTGGGTATCTTTTTCAATTCGACCCATTTGATAAAATCCCATTAGAAGCAGATCAGATTGGTGATAAGGGTCATATTTCTCCAGTTTTTTACACTCAACTCAGATATTATTCAGATCTTCACAATTTGACTATTCTTCAACCTGATGGTGGTCGGTTTAAGCGAATAGTAGCTTTTCCTTTATTTATTCCTTTTCTTTTAATTGGATATTTTTGGTCAATAAGAGATTGGAAAAAAACTAGTGGAGATGATAAAAAATTTGAAATTATAAAACATCTTTTTAGTATCAAATTATTATTTTCAAGATCTTTAATATTTAAGGCGGTAAAAAAACTATGAAACTATCTGTTTATATTATTGCATTTAATGAGGTAGAAAAAATTCGAGATTGTATTAATAGTGTTTTATGGGCTGATGAAATTATTGTAGCTGATTCATATAGTACAGATGGTACAACTGAAATAGCTGAAGAATTAGGAGCAAAAGTAGTACATATTCCTTTTAATGGTTATGGAGAATTGAGAAATACTGCAATTAGTCATTGCACAGGAGATTGGATTTTTAGCCTTGATTCAGATGAAAGGTGCACAATTGAAGTGCGTGATGAAATTATTAACCTAATTGATAACCCAACTTTTGATATATATCGAATTCCAAGAAAGAATTTTTTTATGGGAAGATGGATAAAGCATTCAGGCTGGTACCCTAACTATAGGCAACCACAGCTATTTAAAAATGGGAGAATGAACTATACCTTAGACTCAGTTCATGAGGGATATATTAATAATAGTAAAAAAGGAATTGGAACTATTAATAATATTATTTGGCAATTTCCCTTTAAAAACACTGAAGAAGTAATTCATAAAGCTAATCGATACTCTACTCTAGGTGTAAGAAAATTAAACGAAAAAGGAGTTAAGGGAAGTATTTTAAAAGCTTTTTTGCATGGTGCCTGGTCCTTTGTTAAGCATTACATTTTTAAACGAGGTTTTTTAGATGGTGGTCCAGGATTTGTGATTGCATTTGGGAATTTTGAAGGCACTTTTTATAGATATATTAAGTTAATGGAAATGCAAAAAAACTGGAACCCACCCAAAACTAAGCCAATTAAAAATACTAAAGAATGATAGTACCAGTAATCTTATCGGGAGGAAGTGGGACTAGACTATGGCCTCTATCCAGAAAGCTTTATCCAAAGCAATTTATAAACTTAGTTAATGAAGCAACTTTATTTCAAGATACTATTACCAGGCTACCAAAAAATATCTCAGATCCACTTATTATCTGCAATGAAGAACATCGCTTTATTGTGGCTGAACAGCTTAGACAAATTTCTACTGAAAATAAAGGCATTATTTTAGAACCAGTAGGAAAGAATACCGCACCAGCGATAGCTATAGCTGCTTTTAGCTTATTGAATAAAGGTGAAGACCCTTTACTTTTAGTGTTATCTGCGGACCATCTAGTAGAAGATATTGAAAAATTTCATGACTCAATTAATATTGCTAGCAAAATTGCTGTAACTGGAAAAATGGTTGCCTTAGGAATCAAACCTAGCAAGCCAGTATCGGGTTATGGCTATATTGAAGTTGATAATTCAAATAAAAATGAATACTACAACATCATATCATTTACAGAAAAGCCAAGTCATGAAATTGCCAAAAAATACTTAAGCTCGGGGACTTACTATTGGAATAGTGGAATATTTTTGTTTAAAGCATCGGCATATCTCAAAGAGCTAAAAAAATATGAACCAGAAATTTATTCTATTTGCCAAAAATCTTGCGCTAAAGTCCTAAAAGATTTAGACTTTATTCGTATAGATTCTAAAGAATTCTCCAAATGTCCAGATAAGTCAATTGACTATGCGGTAATGGAAAAAACAAAATCTGGAGTAGTAGTTCCTTTCGATGGAAAGTGGAGTGATGTAGGCTCATGGGATGCATTATGGGACTCAAAACCTAAAGATGGTAACAACAATGTGTGTGAAGGCGATGTAATCCTTAATTTCGTTCAAAATTCATACATTCATAGTTCGAATCGACTTATATCAGCTCATGATCTTACAGATATAATTATTATTGACACTCCAGATGCATTACTAGTCTCAAGCAAGACAAATTCTAAAGATATCAAAAATATCGTTAAAAAACTCCAAAATAAAAATAGAAGTGAACTAGATAATCACCGAAAAGTATACAGACCATGGGGTTACTTCGACTCAATTGACTCAGGAGTTGGGTTTAAAGTTAAAAGAATATTTGTAAACCCAGCCGCAAAGCTATCGTTACAAAAACACTTGAAACGTTCAGAACATTGGGTCGTTGTTAAAGGAATTGCTTTAGTAACCTGTGGTAATAAAAAATTTCAGTTAAGAAAAAACCAATCAACTTATATTCCAAAAGGTGAAGTACATAGACTTGAAAATTATGGTGATGAAACGTTGGAAATAATTGAAATACAGACAGGTGAGTATTTTGGAGAAGATGATATTATTCGAATAGAAGATGATTATGAAAGGTATTAGACATCAAAAATAAAATATTATAAATTACCCTCTTCTATCTTCATATTTAGTTAGAATCTTTGCTAAAAATAAATAAGGCAATGTCCTGTGATTGATCGGTATTCTAGGGAGTTGGTGAGCATTTGATTGATAGTGAGCCCTACCTCTAATCATGGTTGTAGCATTGAGATAGCCTGAATTTTTAGTCATTTTACTAATTAAATTATCAAAACGGCCAAAAGGATAACAAAAATCAGTTATTGCTACTTTGAATTTTTTTTCTAAATCCGCCTTACAATCACTTATTTCTTTTTGAGCTTTTTCTTTAGAGATAGAAGTTAAATCAACATGAGTTTTAGTATGAGCCCCAATATCTAAACCAAGATTTAACCATTCATAAATTTCATTTTCAGACATTAATGGACTCTGGGTAATTTTTTTATCAAGATCCCATGTATTAGAAGAGCCAATACTTCCACTTACAATGAAGCATGTAGCAGTAAAATTATATTTATTTAATATTGGTGCGGCATTAATTAAGTTATTTTTATAGCCATCATCGAACGTAATTCCTACTACTTTTCCATGCTTATCTCCATCCAAATAAGGTTTAAGTTTTTTTAAACTTAAACCTTTATAGCCTAACATCTTCAGCATCCACATTTGGAATTTAAATCTATTAGTCGGGACATGCAAACTTCTCATTACAGTTGATTTTGGCATCGACTCAATACTATGATACATCAAAATAGGAATACTAATATTTGACATTATTTACTTACTCTTTTATTAATACGCTGTTTTAAAATTGTAAAAAATGATCTCTTAATTTTTACATTTTGAGCTAGTCGAACTTGTTCATCAATATTTAAGGTCTTATTTTTTTTAAAAAAATGAGACAAAACACTTTTAGCATGCTCCTTCTTTCTAGAAGTAGAATATAAGCTAACAAAATTTTTACCTTCAACTAGTTTGTATTTTTTTAATAAAGTTTCAGAAAAAGAAAAAGGCTCAATTGTATGAGATGGGACTATATCATGAAATTTGATCATAAGTTTATCGGCCCAATCAAGACTTTGCCGCATATCAGCAGTGATGCCCATCATTAAGGACCCCCACATAGCTGACTTTCTGCTTAACTTATAATATTCTCCATCAATATCTATTTCTTTGCCTTCAAGATTTTCTACATAAGTAGAGAATCTCTTTCTATCATAAATCAACCCCTCATTTAGATAAAACAAAGCTTGATTTGATTGTATTAAATCAAAAAGAGGCAAAGGAGATTTATGAAAATATGTATCTGTATCAAAAAATAAAATTTTATCTGAGCCTTTTAAGTTTAGAGTATCCATTGCAAATGCTAACCCACGATTTTTTATGCGAAAATGATAATGACCATTTAAAGACCATTCTTTTTTTTGCTTTTGACTCATCAATAAAGTTTGAATTGGATAATCTAAAAACGCCTCAGGTTTTTCAGTCAACACAACTAATTCAATTTTATTTTTAGCTAAAATCCAATGCTTAAAAGTTAAGAGACTAAAAATAGCACCGTCATAATAAGTTTGATCTTCTCCATAAACTATGTATAAAACAACCTTTCTTGGGCCTCTTAAAGTATCAATAATAATAGGAGTTTCAGTTTTATTTTTCAAGCTAAGATGCCAATTTTTAATTTCGCTAAAAATAGTATTTGGGTCAATTTCATCTAAACAGTCACTATTGCCATGATTATCATTGCAACCAGCTTTACCACAAGCAACACAAGGCATATCTGCTTGAAAAATTGTAACCCCTCCGTAAGTTTGAATAGGTTTATCTTGACTTGCTGACAATTTTAACTGATTAGACCAAGGCGACCACATTTTCAAATTTGTTGGACCAAATATTGCAAAAATACGCTTATTTTGTGATGATGCGATATGCATATTTAATGTATCCATGCCAATATATCCTGAGGATAAAGCACTTAAAACAAAAAACTCTTCAAGTGAAGTTTCTGAAATAAAATCATAGATATTTGGCAATGAGGGGAGTGTATGTTTTATATCTAAATCAATGGCACTATTTCCACCAGTAACTATAATAGTTATTCCCAAGTTATTTAATTTTGACAAGAGAATATTCCTTAAATGCTTAGGATAAATTTTATAGCGATACTGAGTTGATGCATGAAATATCATAAAATTATTAATTTTTAAAGCATCCAATTTTTGCTGGATATTATATGAAGCCTTTTTAGAAACTTTAATATCGTATAAAATATTTTCAAAATTAATTTTTAATAAATTTAAAGGTTCAAGATTATTTCTTAAGATATGTCGAGAGGTGTCAAAATAGTAATAATGGGTAAGTAGTATTTTTTTCCACCAAGATTTTGTCCTATCAACCTCAACAGCACTAATAGATTTTTTTCCTGCTAATAAGGCATAAAAAATACTCCTATCACTTGCAGTTAAATTTATACTTAAATCATATTTTTTGAAAATCTTAAAAGCGAGTTTTTTTTCTTGCTTCCATCTATGATCTTTTTTATCTTTATATGAGAAAGTGAAAATATTTTGTACATTAGGAAGAAGCTTTGCAACAGCATAAGTATCTTCATTAATTAATAAATCAATACGTGGTGATTCATAATGCTCATATAGTACTTTAATCAAAGAAGAACTTAAAAATACATCTCCATTAGAGCGTTGAATAATGATTAATATTTTGCTAAGTCTTTTCAAAATTTTTATAAAGAAATGAACTAAAAAAAATGAACATTAATGAAGTGTAATGTCCTAGAAGGTAAGAATCACTCAGCATCATAACTAGAAATAATAAAGGCAAGGTCACTCCAGCATCCCTGACAAGCTTGATTGGAGAATTACTAGAGTACTTAATTTGATAATAAAAAATACTTAGCATGCTAACGAGACCAACTATCCCTAGTTGCACCAAAATTAAAGTATACATATTATGAGGGTTTGTAGTATTTGGAGCAGATGGGGAATTTATTTGGTTAATTTTTTTATATTCTTGTGGAAAGTCACCCGTACCAACACCAAATAGGGCATTCTTTTTAATCACTTGAAAAGAATTAATTGCAAAATTAATTCGCAATCCCAGAGAAGAAGATTTTACTTCTGAGTAATTAATTACCTGAGTTACCGCCAAATTAACTCTTTTTTGAAAAAGGTAACTAGTTTGATATGCACTAAAAAATACTATTGGTATAACAATAAAGATTACAACAAGTGATTTAACTCTTTGTTTGTCTAAAATTTGAAAAATTAGTATTGACAACATTACAAAAAATGTAACTTGGCCAGCCCGTCCTCCAGTAATAAACATGTTAATTGTCATACTGATTGCAAAAAAACTATAAATAGCAAATACAAAATTTGTTATCTTTTTATTAAAGAACAATTGATGAAGAACTAAATATATGGCAAATGCTAAAATTGGATTATAAGAAATATGACTCATAAATGGAGTTGGATTTTCAACTGATGCATTTTTAAAAGGCCCAATTATTTCAAACCAAACTAAGTAAGATAAAACCTCAGTAATCGAAATTGCAAGTAAAAAAGCCGAGATATACTTGTCAATATCATTTTTTCTTACTATCGTATACAATATTGGAAGTAGGCCAATAAAGTACCACATTTTATGAAGAATATGTAAGCCCCAACTCAAATCTTGAGTCCAAGCTAATCCAATAACATGAAGACCGAAAAATAGTATCGATGCTAACAAGAATTTATTATTAATAATTTGATTAAATTTTATCTTATACTCTCCAGAAATAGCCCAAAGAACACAGATTAAGACTATAACTAAATTTGCGCCAAAAACTGTTAATGGGAGTAAAAATGCAAGAGATAGCAATAATACGTAGTATGTTTTAACTAGATTAAAACTTCCTGACATGAGATTCCTCTAAAATTACCAGTAAAATATAAATAAGATTATACTTGCGTTAATTTATGTCTATAAAAACTATTTTTCTTGATCGAGATGGAGTCATTAACAAGGAGGTTAACTATTTACATAAAATCAAAGATTTTGAATTTATAGATGGAGTTTTTGAAGCTTGTAATTATTTTATAAAACTTAATTATCAAATTATCATTATTACAAATCAATCGGGAATATCTCGTGGTTACTATAATAATGATGACTTTCAAGTTTTGACAAATTGGATGATTTCTGAATTCCAAAAAAATCATATTGATATATTAGATATATTTCATTGCCCGCATTTGCCTAATTTAAATTGTAACTGCAGAAAGCCCAAGCCTGGAATGTTGTTAGAGGCAAAATTAAAGTATGATATTGATATGAAAAATTCATGGATGATAGGCGATAAAGAGGATGATATTCTTGCAGCACTTAGCTCTGGTGTAACTAATACTATTCTTGTTAAAAGCGGCCACAAAATTCATGAGGATAACTCTAAAGCAAAATATATCCTTGAATCGATTCTTCAATCAAATCAAGTAATTATTCGCTAAATATTTAAAAAAATTAAAGCCTACCAAGTAATTCTTTGGAAACTTGAGAAATCTCATTAACATTAATCTCTCGAATTGAATTATCATTTTTATCTATTTTGAATGGATTGACTTCAGATTTAGACTCAATAATTCTATTAATTTTAGTTACATATGAGTTTCTATATCCTGGTGTTGGCCCATATAAAGTTATTGAAGCTATGTTTAATGCCCAGGCTATATGAGTAGGTCCAGTATCTGACCCTATGACAAGATCTACCTGCGAAATTAATGATATTAGTGAATCTATAGAGAGCTTTTCACATATATTAACGCTAGGAGCCTGAGCTTTTATTTTCTCAGCTATAACTTTTTCTTTTGAGTTTCCCCAAATAATAAGAAAATTAGCGTCTATTAAAGTTGTTAAATTGGCTAAACTAGCTGCTGGATAACATTTTGACTGATGAGAAGCGCCAGGAATAAGAATAATATTTTTTTTATTACTTGAAAGATTATTTTCAGAATACTTTTGACTTGCATACAAAAAAAGAAGCTTATGCTGAATTTTTTGTTTACTCTCATCTAAACCAAGGGCAAATATAATAAGTTCAAAATTACGCTCAATGACATTTTCATCATAATTAATATTAAAAGTTTTATTATAAAAAATTGAAGCAAGGCCCTCTCTAATTGATTTTTTATCAAACCCTAAAGTTACTGGAGAATAAATAAGGCGCGAAATTACTGCTGACTTTATTAAACCTTGCATGTCTATAACTAAGTCATAGGAGCCAAATTTTCGAACTCTGTTCAACTCCTTAAAAAGCAAGATAAGAGATTTACTTTGTTTAGCTTTTTTTAACTGGACTGAATGAACTATATTAATATCTGGATGATTATTAACTAAATCTTTATAGGTTTCATCAACTATCCAATCAATCTCGATTTGTTGATTATATTTTTTTATAAATTGCAAAACAACCATAGCGTGAATAATGTCACCTAATGCTGAGAGTTTGACTATAGCTATTTTCATAAAAAAGTATTTTACAGTGGCATTCAATTTAAAGCAGTAGATATTAAATTAAGCTTTTAATGATATAATTTATAAAGCTTAAACTACCCCTTCAACTGATATAAATGGATACTCAAAATAAAGAAGTTAGGCCTACTAACTTTATACGTAATGTTATAAATGAAGATCTTTCGTCTGGTAAACATTCGCATATAAAAACACGATTTCCTCCTGAACCTAATGGTTACCTTCATATTGGCCATGCAAAATCTATTTGCCTTAACTTTGGAACAGCAGGAGATTATGATGGATATTGCAACTTAAGATTTGATGACACTAACCCAACTAAAGAAGATATAGAGTATGTCGATTCTATTAAAAAAGATGTTGAATGGCTAGGATTTAGTTGGAATGGTGAAGTTAAATTTAGTTCAAGCTATTTTGACATGTTCTATAAATATGCTGAAGAATTAATATCCAAAGGATTAGCATATGTATGCTTTTTAAGCATTGATGACACTCGTAAATATCGAGGAACTCTCAAGGAATCTGGAAAAAATAGTCCATATCGTGATACACGTATTGAGGAAAATTTGTCTCTACTTAGAAAAATGAAAGCAGGTGGATTTAAAGAAGGTGAGTGCGTACTTAGAGCCAAAATTGATATGTCTTCGAGTTTTATATGTATGCGTGACCCTACTCTCTACCGTATTAGGTTTGAAACTCATCATCAAACAAATGATGATTGGTGTATTTATCCTATGTATGATTTTGCTCATTGCATTGGCGATGCTATCGAAGGCATAACTCACTCAATATGTACCCTCGAATTTCAGGATAATCGAAGAATTTATGATTGGACTTTAGAAAACTTAGATGATTTTAATATTGCTAGTCGCCCTCATCAATATGAGTTTTCGCGCTTAAATCTAGAGTATGCAACAACATCAAAAAGAAAATTAAAACTCTTAGTAGATAATAATCATGTCAATAGTTGGAATGACCCCAGAATGCCAACTATTTCTGGACTGAGAAGAAGGGGATTCACACCTGCCTCGATAAGAGATTTTTGTGACCGTATTGGAGTTTCAAAAGTTAACAGCTTGACTGATATTTCAATTCTTGAATCCTCAATTAGAGATGATCTTAATAATATTGCTCCTCGCTCAATGGCTGTTCTTAATCCCATTAAACTGGTAATTGAAAATTATACTAAAGGAAAAATTGAATCACTTAAAGCTCCAGTGCACCCTCAAAAGAAGGAAATGGGAACCAGAGACATTTTTTTTGGTCGTGAAATATACATTGATAAAGAAGACTTTATGGAGGTAGCACCAAATAATAAGTATAAACGACTAGCTATAAATAAAGAAGTTCGTCTTAGAAACTCTTACGTTATCAAAGCCACTCATTTTGATACTGACAAAAATGATAATATAATAACTATCTACTGTACTTATGATCCTAAAACCTTGGGAAAAAATCCTTTAGATGGACGAAAAATTAAAGGTGTTATTCATTATGTGGAATCCAGTAAAGCTGTACGTGCTGAATTTAGGATCTATGACCGTCTTTTCTTAGACTCTAATCCAGCTAAATTTGACGATCTATCCTCTTCAATTAATCCCAACTCTCTTGAGATAAAAAATGGATTTATAGAGCCAAGCCTTTTAAATGCAAAAGCTGAATTAGCCTATCAATTCGAACGGGAGGGATATTTTTGTAGAGATAGTGAATCGAGCGGAATGGTATTTAATAAAACAATTGGGCTTAGGGATACCTGGAGTCAATAATCTATTTTTTGGATCCAATCATTCAATTGCTTTACTTCAGAATACTTCGTTGTATCAGTCTGAAGAGGTGTAACTGAAACAAAGTTATTTGAAACTGCATGGAAATCTGTACCCTCTGAATTATCAGCTTCCTTCCCATTTTCACCAATCCAATAAAGAGATGTGTCCTCTTTATCCTTTATACTTGGCTCAGACTTATACCTGCTTCCTAACCGAGTGCTCTTAATACCCTTAATTTCATTAAGAGGAATATCTGGAACATTAACATTAATAATAGTATTGTAAGATAGTTCAGCTTTATCAATTTGAGTAACCAATCTCTTAGCAATTTCTCCTGCTGTTTCAAAGTGATTACATTCCCAACTAGCTAAAGATATTGCAATTGACGGAAGTCCTAAAAACCGCCCTTCTATTGCTCCAGCAACAGTTCCAGAATAGATAGTATCGTCCCCCAAGTTTGCCCCAAAATTAATACCAGTAACCACTAAATCAATTGATTCCTTTATGAAGCCACACAATGCCAAATGAACACAATCAGTAGGTGTTGCATCTATTGCATAAATATTTTTATCAATTTGAATTGGTTTTAATGGCCTTCCAAGAGTTAACGAGCTACTTGCTGCAGACTTATTCTCACTTGGAGCAACAACAATTACTTCTGCAATTTCACTTAGTGATTTCGTGAGCTGTTTGATGCCTTTAGCTTGGTAGCCATCATCATTACTTATAAGAATTCTCATTAACTAATGGTTAAAGCAATCTTATCTTTAATAACACCTACTTTAACGGTACCACCAGAGCTTAACTTACCAAAAAGAAGCTCATCAGCAAGAGGCTTACGAACCTCTCTTTCAATTAGTCTCATCATTGGACGAGCACCCATCATTGAGTCATAACCATTTTCTGCAAACCATTTTCTAGCTGCATCTGAAACGATCAATGAAACATTCTTTTTTTCAAGGACGTCTTCAAGCTCAAAAAGAAATTTGTTGACCACATAGACAACAACCTCTTCATTAAGTTTATTAAAGTAAATAATTTCAGATAGTCGGTTTCTAAATTCTGGTGTGAATATCTTTTTAAGCTCTCCTTCGTAATCAAGGGAATGATCTTGCTCATTAAATCCTATTGAGGCTCTTTGGACGTTTTGAGCTCCAACATTAGAAGTCATAACAAGTATCACATTACTGAAGTCAACTTCACGGCCATTAGCATCAGTAAGCTTTCCGTGATCCATGACTTGTAATAGGATATTGAAAATATCAGGATGTGCTTTCTCAATCTCATCCAATAAAAGAACCGCATAAGGATTACTATTTACTGCCTCAGTTAATAGACCTCCTTCGTCGTATCCAACGTAACCAGGAGGAGAGCCTATAAGTTTAGAGATGGCATGTCTCTCCATATACTCAGACATATCAAATCTCAATAATTTAACACCCATAATCCTTGAGAGCTGCTTACAAATTTCAGTTTTACCAACTCCTGTAGGGCCAGCAAATAAAAAAGAGCCCATTGGCTGTTCAACTGGAGAAAGTCCAGAGCGAGAAAGTTTTATAGCAGTTGATAAAGACTCAACAGCGTTATCTTGGCCAAATACACCGAGCTTAAGATCACTCTCTAGACTTTTAAGTAAAGACTTATCATCACTAGTAACTTGGCGCGAAGGAATGCGGGCTAATTTAGCTACAATATTTTCAATATCAGGAACACCAATATTGACTTTACGTTTTGATTTGGGAAGTATTTGCTGAAGTGCTCCCACTTCATCAATGACGTCTATTGCCTTATCTGGAAGTCGTCTATCGCCTATATGACGATGCGTTAACTCTGCTGCAGAAACTAAAGATGCAGCTGAATATTTAACTTTATGATGAGCTTGATAATATTTTTTTAGACCATGTAAAATTTTAATTGTATCTTCAACTGAAGGTTCCTCAATATCCACTTTTTGAAAGCGCCTTGTGAGCGCATGATCTTTTTCAAAAATCTTACGGTATTCATCATACGTTGTAGATCCTATGCACTTAAGTGAGCCATCCGCTAGAGCTGGCTTAAGAAGGTTAGATGCATCTAAAGATCCACCAGAAACACTTCCTGCACCAATTAAAGTATGAATTTCATCAATAAAAAGCACTGAATTCTTATCTTTTTCTAAATCAGAAAGCACTGACTTTAATCGCTTTTCAAAATCACCCCTATACTTTGTGCCCGCAATTAGTACACCAACATCTAGAGAATATATAGTTGTATTTTTTAGAATTTCAGGAACCTGTCCATCTACAATCCTCTTAGCTAAGCCTTGAGCAATTGCAGTCTTACCAACTCCAGCCTGACCAACAAGTAACGGGTTATTTTTGCGCCGTCTTGATAAAATTTGTACCGTTCTAAGCACTTCTTCTTCCCTGCCAAGCAGAGGATCAATTTCACCAAGTCTAGCTTTTTCACATAAATTAGTTGTAAAAGATTCAAGAGAAGACGGCTTAGCTTGTTTATCACCTTCAACTTTTTTTGTTTCTTCAACTGGATTATCAGCTAGATGGGAAGAAATCCCTTCCATAACATCCAATCTGGAAATATTATTTAATTTAAGCATATAGACAGCATGCGATTCTTTTTCAGAAAAAATACTGACAAAAACATTCATTGCGTTAACAGAATTTTTTTGAGCAGATTGAGCCTGATAAACACTCCTTTGAAGAACTCTTTGAAAGCCTACTGTTGGAACGATATCTATTTCAGCATCTTCAGAGATAATAGGAGTATGTGAGTCGATATATTGATCAAGTTCTGCGCGAAGTTCATCGATATTGACTCTCCTTCCTCGAAGAAATACAATAACTTCATCCATATTAAGAAGGGCTAGCAATAAATGTTCTACCGTTACGAACTCAAGGCGACGATTTCTAGCCTCAGTCATCACCATATTAATCTCTTGCTGTAATCCTTGTTCAATCATAAAATACTGTTTTTGTTATTAGTTCAATTAATAGTTAATTTTAACATCACTATAAGCAATTTGAATCAAAATAAAATTCAAATTAATCTTAAATAAATAGTTAGATAGATCTCAATTTACTTTCAAAATCTTCCCTGTTATGATAACCACCACAAAGTTGCCGATACCCTGTCAAAGAAGAACGTGCATGAAGAAGTCGCCAATTATCAAAGGTTAATACTTTTCCAGGATTTAACATAAACTCAAATTGGCGACTTGTATCATTTGCTAGATTATGAAATATTTTATAAGCATCATAAAACTTAACCATTAGATCGTTTTCCAACCTAAAAGGTGCGCGGTCATGATTATTAAAACTTACTTGAATAATATCACCATTTTCATTGATACGGAATAAAGGTCGATGCGCCTCTAAATAAGTATCTGGCTTGATATAGCGCCCAGGAATATTAACATTACACAGAATATTAAATGCCTCAGGATACTCACACCTCATCTTTTCTGCAATTGCAAGACCGTCTATTAGTTGATTTTCACCACCAATAGAATCTCTTTTTATGCAGTGCAAAGTTTGAAGTCCTGGAGCATCATGAACATATGTTCCATCTGTATGAGGCTCAATAGCTAGAGACGTAAAAGCAGTATCATCAGGATTTTCAAGCTTATTATCCCAAACAGAAAAGCCTCCAAAAATAGAGTTTCTAATATAAGCTATTCTCTCCATAAGTTCTTTTGTTATCTCTGGAGTTTCAGGGGTCTCTATGATTAAAGCAAAGCCAACTCTTTGAATGTGATTTAGCCAAGTTTTTATTCCTCCATCACTCATAAGCTCCTGATAGGTTAGTTCAGGGAAGTCTTTAATTTCATTTGAGGAATTCCATACATTGGAGGAATTCAATGCATATGACTGAGGAAGGCTTGGCACTGACATAGTTTGAAGTAATTTAAAAGAAAGACTGCTTTCAGACTGATCACTCCATCGAATAAAAATACTTTCAGAAGAGCCATCAATCCATATGTCATTGACAGTATTAGTAAGTTGCTCACTAAATGAATCAATTTGGCGCTGCTTTGTATCCGGATGTAAATCTTCTTTACTTTCGCTATGGTCTCTAAGCCAAAACCAAGGATAGCAACTCAAGGAATCATCATTCCAAAAAACATTTAAGCCCTTATCTAATGATTCAATAGATTTGATTAACATTTTTTTTCCTTATATAAATTTATACAGTAATAAAATTTTATCATCTCAATAGGCGCTAAATTAAAAAAAATTATATACCTAGCTCCCTTAACACAGCCATCAATGGCTGATCATTTTCTCTAGAATAGCCAATCACTTGTTTAACTTTTGTTTGCGCAACATCATAAGAATATGACCCACATACCGCTTCTCCATCTATATGAATTTTAAGCATAATTGCTTCAGCAGCTTGAAACTCTTTATGAAAAAATATCCGTAACACATCTACTACAAACTCCATTGAAGTGTAATCATCATTTAGCAAAATAACGTCAAAACGATTTGGAATTTTTAGTTTTTGCTTTACAATTTTTAAATTAGCCTGACTCATTTGATTAGCTAAAAGATTTTTTTAACAATAAAATTATTGAAATAAGCATTACAACAATAGATGGTAATATAGAGCTCAAAAGAGGGCTAAAATCCAAACCTAGTGCCATTGCGCTAGCAACTCTTGATAACATTTCAAATGACAATCCAAGTGCAACTCCAAAAAATATTTTTCTCCCCAAGGTTATATCTCTTGAAGATCCAAAGATGAATAACATTGCAAGTAAAATCATTGCAATAAGAGTTATAGGTTGAATTAAACGCTTATAGAGTTCTACCTCAAAAACTCCTGAGCGTAATTTATTATCAGACAAAAATCGAATCTGCTTAACAAGGGTCCAAGTTGAAAGATCCTCAGGGTTTTTTTCTAAACTATCGATTAAATCCTGATCAAATGAAACTGTCTTATCATATGAATTTCGCTCTTTTAATGAAATACTATCAAAAAAACTTGACTCATCAACAGAAAAAATCTCAGTGCCACTCATATCTAAAGAATTATCGTCAAATAAAGCATTTTCTGACTTAATAACTCTTTCAATCTTATTAAATGAATTAACTTCAATAATGGTGATGTCACTAAACAATGTACCATTGATATTTTTATTAACATTAATAAAGTTATCACCATCTCTAATCCAAAAACCTTCTTGATTAAAGGATGCACTAGAATTTCCCATAGCATTTAACTTGCTACTTTTAGCAAGATTACTTGAAATTGGAGCTAAAAACTCTCCTACACAAACGAAAAAAAGTACAAAGATAAGAGAATTTTTTAAAGTAAGTAATGTAATTTTTAATATAGAAGCACCAGACACCCGGAAAATAAGAAGTTGTCCGGTTGAAGCTAAGTGTCCCATACCTAAAATACAACCCAATAATATTATTGGCGATGCTTGCTTATAAGCAACTTCTGGTAACTGAAGAATAATATAAGTAAACGCTGAAAGGATTGTATAGCCATCTTTTCCAACATTATTTAACTCTGCTAAAAAGTTAAAAAAACTGTAGATACTAGTCCAAACCACAAGAACAATTATTGTGTAGCTTAAAAGTGTTTTAGCAATGTAACGATCTCTAATTTTCATTAAAATATAAAGTATTAATAACTGTTTTTAAAAGCATATCTTTTATGACTAACTTACAACAAAATAAAATCTTGATAAT
>Ga0209482_1000228_pt1 | contig 51449 bp, 47 predicted proteins | sample CoawatmetaG10DNA_FD_187512 | JGI IMG/M metagenome (GOLD analysis project Ga0209482, IMG submission 187512) | Marine microbial communities from the West Antarctic Peninsula - Coastal water metaG104-DNA (SPAdes) (version 2) | ecosystem: Environmental > Aquatic > Marine > Coastal ...
TTCTTTAAAAGAGAAGCTAGACCCAGTGATGGAGAAGTTTTAACAATGCGTTTAGTAGACAGAGTTCTTAGACCGTTATTTCCAAAAGACTATCATTCTGAAGTACAGGTAATGATTCAATTAATGTCACACGATGAAGATGTAATGCCAGATGCTTTAGCAGGACTAGCAGCTTCTGCTGCTATTCAATTAAGTGACTTTCCTTTTGAATGTGCAATCTCTGAAGCTCGTGTAGCTAGGATTGATGGTGAATTTGTCATTAACCCAAGTAGAGCTCAATTAGCTAACGCTGATATTGAAATAATGGTTGGTGCTTCAGCTGATTCAGTTATGATGGTTGAAGGAGAAATGGATGAGTGTAGTGAGGAGGAAATGGCAGAGGCAATTAAATTTGCTCATGAATCTATAAAAATTCAAATTGAAGCCCAAGAAAGGTTAGCTGATGCAGTAGGCAGAAAGCAAGTAAGAGAATATGAAACTAGTGATGAAAATGAAGAATTAGCAAAAAGAATTCATGATGCTTCTTATGACAAATGTTATGCCATAGCTAAAAAAGGAACTTCTAAAGCTGAACGTAGTTTAGCTTTTTCAAATTTAAAAGATGAGATTAAAACATCTTTTAGCGAAGAGGAAATTGAAGAGCACGGAAAACTAATTGGAACATATTTTAATAAATCTCAAAAAGAAGCTATTAGAGAACTTACATTAAGTGAAGGAGTAAGACTTGATGGAAGAAAAACTGATGAAATCAGAGATATATGGTGTGAAGTTGACTATTTACCTTCGACTCACGGATCAGCTATATTTACAAGAGGAGAAACTCAAGCTTTAGCAACTGTTACCTTAGGAACATCAAGAGATTCTAACAAAATCGATATGCCTTCTTTTGAAGGTGAAGAAACTTTTTATTTACACTATAATTTCCCTCCTTTTTGTACTGGAGAAGCACGTCCATTAAGAGGAACATCTAGAAGAGAGGTAGGACACGGTAATTTAGCTCAAAGAGGTCTAAAAGGAATGATTCCAGATGATTGCCCTTATACGGTAAGAGTTGTAAGTGAAGTACTTGAATCCAACGGTTCTTCTTCAATGGCAACAGTTTGTTCAGGAACGATGGCTCTTATGGATGCTGGAGTTCAATTAACAAGACCCGTTTCAGGAATAGCTATGGGATTAATTTCAGATGGCGACAGATATGCAGTTTTAAGTGATATTTTAGGTGACGAAGATCATTTAGGTGATATGGACTTTAAAGTTACAGGTACATCTGAAGGAATTACAGCATGTCAAATGGATATTAAAATAAAAGGTCTTTCATATGAAATCTTAGTAAATGCATTAAAACAAGCTAGAGATGGTAGACTTCATATATTAGATAAAATTTCTGAAACCATTGAAAAACCAAATGAAGATGTAAAATCTCATTCTCCAAAAATGGTAACTAGTAGAATCCCTAATGAATTTATTGGTCCGTTTATTGGCCCAGGTGGAAAAGTGATTCAAGAATTACAAAAAGTTACTGGATGTACAATAGTTATAAATGAAGATCCAGAAACTGAAGAAGGAATTGTTGAAATACTTGGAACAGATCAGGAAGGAATTGATTCCGTTCTTACAAAAATTGAATCCCTACTATTTAAACCAGAAAAAGGAAATACTTATAAGGTTAAGGTAATAAAAATACTTGATTTTGGAGCAGTGGTTGAATACTTAGATGCTCCAGGAAATGAAGTTCTTTTACATGTAAGTGAAATAGCATGGGAACGTACAGATAATGTTAGTGATGTTCTTAAACTTGGTGACGAACTTGAAGTTAAATATTTCGGGGTAGATCCTAGAACTAGAAAAGAAAAAGTTTCTAGAAAGGCATTATTAGAAAAACCTGAAGGATATGTAGAAAGACCACCAAGACCACCAAGAAATGACAGTAGAGATAACAGAAATAGAAATAATAGGTAAATTAATTTATCTATTATTTAATAAAAGTTGAATTTTTTGTAACCATTATATGCTTTTTAACGTATAATAAATTTAAGCCCTATAAATGAGACAATTAAAAATTACAAAACAGGTAACTAACAGGGAAACAGCTTCCTTAGATAAATACCTTCAAGAAATTGGAAAAGTTGATTTAATTACAGCTGAAGAAGAAGTTGAGTTAGCTCAAAAAATTAGGGCTGGTGATGAAAGAGCTTTAGATAAACTTACAAAAGCTAATTTAAGGTTTGTTGTTTCAGTAGCTAAGCAATATCAAAATCAAGGGTTAACGTTACCAGATTTAATTAATGAAGGTAATTTAGGACTTATTAAAGCTGCTAAGAGGTTTGATGAAACAAGAGGTTTTAAATTCATATCATACGCAGTGTGGTGGATTCGCCAATCTATTTTACAGGCATTAGCTGAACAGTCTAGAATTGTTAGACTTCCTCTAAATAAAATTGGATCTATTAACAAGATTAATAAAATGTATGCTTTTTTAGAACAAGCAAACGAAAGAGTTCCATCGGCTGAGGAGATTGCAAAAGAATTAGATATGACTATTTCTGATGTAAAAGAATCAATGAAGAATTCTGGAAGACACGTTTCAATGGATGCTCCACTAGTTGAAGGAGAAGATTCAAATTTATATGACGTTTTAAGAAGTGGTGAATCTCCGAATCCTGATAAAAATTTATTGCATGAATCATTAAGAACTGAAATTGAAAGAGCGCTTGAGACATTAACTCCAAGAGAAGCAGACGTTGTTAGGCTATACTTTGGTTTAGGGGAAAAACATGCTATGACATTGGAGGAAATTGGAGAAACGTTTGATTTAACAAGAGAAAGAGTTAGACAAATTAAAGAAAAAGCAATTAGAAGACTCAAGCATACATCAAGAAGCAAAATCTTAAAAACCTATTTAGGCTAAAATGAATTTAATAGCACCGTCAATGCTTGCTAGTGACTTTGGTAATCTCAACAGTGAGATTACAATGGTTAATAATAGTAAAGCAGACTGGTTTCACATAGATGTGATGGATGGTGTTTTTGTTCCAAATATTTCTTTTGGAACTCCAATAATGAATGTTTTAAAAAAAAATGCAACAAAACCATTAGATGTTCATCTGATGATAGTCAATCCAGATAATTATATTGAGAAATTTGCAGAACTAGGCAGTAGTGTTTTAACAGTTCATTTTGAAGCTTGTACTCATCTTCACAGAACTATTCAGAGAATTAAGAGTCATAATATGAAAGCTGGAGTAGCAATCAATCCGCACACTCCTATATCGTCTTTAGAAGCAATTATTAAAGAAATAGATTTAGTATGTATTATGAGTGTAAACCCTGGTTTTGGAGGGCAATCATTTATTGAATCAACTTATCAAAAAATAGAAGATCTTAAATCACTAATTAATAAGCACAATTCAAATGCTTTAATTGAAATAGATGGAGGTGTAACATCTGATAATGCTAAAAAGTTAGTTGAAAAAGGGGCAGATGTTCTAGTAGCTGGAAGTTTTGTTTTTAAATCTGATAATCCAACTGAAACAATTCATACGCTTTCTACTTTAATAAACTAATATCTCGTAAATTTTATTTAATTTAAATATATAGATGCAAATTTATGTACAACGATTCTATTAATGTAATAGGCTTAATGAGTGGAACCTCTTTAGATGGATTAGACATTTGCCTAGTTTCATTTCAAAAATCTAATTATTCAAATTATAAAATTATAAAATCAAAGACCTATAGTTATAATGAAAAGTGGACTGAAAAATTAAAACAAAGTATTTTCTTGAATAAACAAGAATTAAAAAAAATAGATATTGAATACGGAACTTTACTAAGTAACTATATAAAAGAATTTATTAGCGAGTTTTCAATCGATAAGATAGATCTAATTTCATCTCATGGCCATACTGTTTTTCACGAACCAAATAAAGGAAAAACTCTTCAAATAGGAGATGGAGAAATAATTAGTAAAATTATAAAAACTGATGTAGTTTGTGATTTTAGAACTCAAGATATAAAGTATAAAGGACAAGGGGCTCCGCTAGTCCCTATTGGAGACCTTGATCTCTTCTCTAATTATAGAATATGTCTAAATCTAGGAGGTTTTTCAAACGTATCAATCAAAACTGACAATACCATTAAAGCTTTTGACATATGTCCTGTCAATACAGTTTTAAATTATTATTCTAATAAGATGGGACATGCTTTTGATAAAGATGGAGAATTATCAAAACAAGGAACTATTCATTTAGATTTACTGAAACAACTAAATAAAATGAGTTTTTATAACAAAACAGGACCGAAATCACTAGGAATTGAATTTGTAAAAACTAAAGCCATTCCATTAATCGATTCTTATAGTCTAACTTCTATAGATGTCCTAAAAACCTATATAGAACATATTTCAGACCAAATTAACAAATCTATTGGTAGTTATTGTAATGAAATAATTTTAGTAAGTGGTGGAGGTACTTATAACAATACTCTAATCGAAACCATTAGAGCTAAAGTGAAATCAAAAATTGTTATTCCTGATTCTAAAATTATAGATTATAAAGAAGCTCTGATTTTTGCATATTTAGGTCTACTAAAGAGTAAAGAGAAAATAAACTGTTTAAAAAGTGTAACAGGTGCGATAAAAGATCACTCTTCCGGTAAAATATTTAAAAAGTAAAATCTGTATCTAATTTTTTAAATTCGTGGATTTTAATATTTTTCCATTTAACCTTTATCCCTCCACCATCATGAATTTGTAATACTATTCTTCCATTTGCCTTTCCAATTTTTTCATCTGAATAAGTAATCATTTGTTCTCCATTAAGAAAAGTAGTTACAGAATCACCATAAACCTTAATAGTTAATTTATTCCATTCATTCATTTTAAGAGAAGAGTCCTTGCCATCAATAGGCTTTACAAGCCATCCTCTACCATAAGATTCATATACTCCTCCTGTAAACTTTCCTGGTTGTGCAACTTCAACTTGCCAACCACTCACTTTGGTTCCCTCAACAGTAGATCTAAAAAACACTCCACTGTTTCCGTTAGATTCTTGCTTAAACTCAAGATTTAATACGAAATTTTTATAAAAATCCTCTGTACCCAAATAACCATATTGAGCATCTGGTCCACTTTCACACACTAGAAGTCCATCTTCAACATACCATTTTTCTGTACCATAAACTATCCAACCATTTAGGTCTAAACCGTTAAACAATTCTTTGTAGTCTAGTTTCTTTCCAGTTATCTTTTTGGTGTCTTCATCAGTTGAAATTAGATCAGGTAAAAACCATCCAATTAATAGACCAGTAGCTGCTAATGCTAATATAAATTTTTGACTTTTTTTCATAATGATAAATAATATTGATAAAAATAATTAAATTATTCATAATTTAAAAGAAATTAAGTTTTAAAAATCCTTAAAATGAATATTAAAACTTGTTAAAAATAATTATGAAAAAACTAATAATTTTATTTTTTATAAACATATCGTTAGTAAATTATTCACAAACACGTAAGTTGTTTTTTTTAAACCCACCAGATACTCATGTAATATCCTCGGATCTTCATATTCATACCGTTTTTTCTGATGGTGAGGTGTGGCCAAGTATAAGAATCAAGGAAGCTAGAAGAGATAGTCTAGATTTAATCTCAATGACAGAGCATTTAGAGTATTTAAGTTATAAAAATGATTTAAAAATAACAGACAGAAATAGGTCATATAATATTTCTAAAGCACTATTGAAAAAAGACGAACCCTTAATCATTGTAAATGGCTCAGAAATAACCAAACCAATGCCACCTGGACATTTTAATGCAATTTTTGTTAAAAACAAACAAGGGGCATTTGTATTTTGGAATCACCCCAACTGGATAGAAAATAGAGATGATGGAATTGCAAAATTTGATGAGATACATCAAAGGTTGTTAGAGAAAAAATTATTCCATGGAATCGAAGTAGTCAATGAACATACTTATTCAGAAGAGGCATTAGCACTAGCATTAGACAATAATTTAACAATCATGGGAACTAGTGATATTCATGGATTAATAGACTGGACTTTTGACAAAGAAAAAAAACAGCATAGACCAATTACTTTCATATTATCAAAAAATAGAACTATAAAAAGCATAAGAGATGCTTTATTTAATCAAAAAACTTTTGTCTGGCATAGAGACATATTAATAGGAAAAGAAGAAAATATTTCGCCGGTTGTTTCTGAAAATTTAAAAATAACCAGCTTAGGATATTATAAAAAAATAGTTACTATAAAAATACAAAACAAGAGCGTAGTCCCTTTTAAATTAAGATACCTTGGCGACTACACTTTTCATAAAAACAGTTCGATTTTAGAAATACCAGCAAGAGGTGAGTTATTGGTAACTATCAAAACGAAAGAAATTTTAACTTCAATTAAGATGTCTTTTGAAGTTTTGAACGTAATAACAGCTCCAAAAAAAAATCTAGTAATTAAAAAGAATATAAATCTATAAAATAGATCTCAGTCTAATTTTAAGGCTACTATCATTTATCAACTCAAAAGAAGCTTCACTAAATTTAGGTCTTCTAAAGTTTCCTACCTCATTATTTGAAAATCCATATTGTTCCTTTGGAATTCCAAGGAAATTATAATCTAATTTATTATTGAAATTACTATCTAAATAAACGGATATTAAATACACACCCTTAGGTAATTTAATTGATTTTTTAAAAGTACCTAAACCTACTCTTTCCTTAAAACCAATAAAAACATTAGTCTTAGTATTTATATTCTTTCTGTTATGATCATTAAAAAAAGTAGAGTTATTCCAAATTGCTATAAATAAATTTCCTGATTTTAAAATTTTAGCTATCTCGATATCTAGAACGAAATCAGTTGAGTGTGATGATTTTGATTCATTGATGTCAATATTACTAATTTGATTTTGTGCATCAATTATAAATGGAAATATTAAGAACACAATAAATAAAATTATATTTTTCATATAATAATTTTGAAATGATTTTAATATCTATAGTGACCCAGAGAGGATTCGAACCTCCAACCGTCAGAGCCGAAATCTGATATTCTATCCAGTTGAACTACTGGGCCATTTTATTAATTGAGTTTAGCTCGAACTATATTAGAAATAGTTTTTCCATCTGCTTTTCCAGATAATTTTGAAGATGCCATTCCCATTACCTTGCCCATATCTTTCATTCCTTGGGCATTAATTTCTTTGATGATATCAGAAATTATTTTTTCTATTTCATTAGAGCTAACCTGTTCTGGCAAAAACTCCTCAATTACTTTAGCTTGATTAATTTCAATTTCAGCTAAATCATTTCGGTTCTGTGAAATATAAATCTCTGCACTTTCTTTTCTTTGCTTAACTAGTTTTTGAAGAATTTTAATCTCATCTTCCCTAGCAATATCCAATGAAGCTCCCTTTTGAGTTTGTGCTAAAAGAAGAGCTGATTTAATAGCTCTTAGTGATTCTAAAGCTCGAACATTTTTCGCTTTCATAGCAGTCTTAATAGACTGTGAAATTTCATTAATTAATCCCATGAATTGTATTTTAAAATTAAACTTAATCTACATTATCATGTAGAAATGAATTATTAGTTCTTAAATTGATTTCTCCATTAGAATCTTCACTAACACTTGTTCTAGAAGTCTTTACAGATTCCACATCATCTAAACTTATACCAGCTCTTTTAAAAGCAGGTTCATTTTCCATAGAATGAATATTATTAGCTTTTGAAAAATTGTAATTATACTCTTTAAGTTTAATTTTCCTTTCTTCTGTTCTTTTTGAAAGACCGTCTGTAATAGAGCAGTTTATAGGGTTAAAAGCTACTTTGTTTTCTTTTTCTGTGGAATTATTTAAATCTTTTTCAATAATCTTAACAGGTTTTTCGTAATCATCATATCCAGACTTATTAGTTTCAGATCCATTAACTTGAGTTACTGGAATAATATGAATCGGATCATTAACTTCAATTTCATTAATATCTTCAATTAACTCATGAATTATTTTATCAGAAAATTCATTTTTATTAGTCTTTAATGGCATATCAAAATCTAGTGAAACCTGATCATTTGGGTCAATATATTCCGGATCATTAACTTCTAATTCAGTAACATTAATTGAGATATCTTCAATTTCAATCTCATCTTCATTAACTTTTAAATCAAATTTAACTTCATCATATGAAACCTCAATATCATTTAATTTAACCGAACTATCGTAATCTTCTTTTTCTAAATCATTTGAATCTGAGTTTGAATTTGATAAATTATCATCATAATTAGTATTTTTAAAATCTATATTTTCTGATGCAAAGTCAAATTGAAGAGGTGTTTTTTTATTTATTTTAAATTTTTGAACAACTTCACTACTGCCATCCAAACTATGAATAATTTTTTTAGGCTCAGAGTGAATTATTTCTTCTTGTTGGTTTGGATCAAATCCAGTAGCAATTACTGTTACAGAAATGGAGCTTTCAAGATTTGAATCTTCACCAATACCCATAATAATATTAGCGCTATGACCCGCTCTCTCTTGTATATAATCATTAATTAAACCAATTTCATCTATAGTAATTTCTTCTTTTCCAGAAACAATTAAAAGTAATACATTTTTTGCTCCAGTAATTCTGTTATCATTTAATAATGGGGAATCTAGTGCTGAAGAAATAGCTTCAATTGATCTTTTTGATCCAGCTGCTACAGCAGAACCCATTATTGCATTTCCACTATTAGATAACACTGTTTTAGCATCTTTTAAATCAATATTTTGGGTGTAATGGTGAGTTATCACTTCCGCTATTCCTCTTGAAGCTGTCGCAAGTACTTCATCTGCTTTTGCAAACCCTTCTTTAAAACCTAAATTTCCATAAATATCTCTAAGCTTATTATTATTTATTACAATAAGAGCATCAACTTGTTTTCTTAACTTATCAATACCTTTTTTAGCTTGATCCACTCTTACTTTACCCTCAAAGTTAAAAGGCATAGTTACTATTCCAACAGTGAGTATATCCATTTCTTTAGCTAGCTTAGAAATTACTGGAGCAGCTCCTGTTCCCGTTCCTCCTCCCATTCCAGCTGTAATAAAAACCATTTTAGTATTAGTTTCTAACATTTTTCTCAGATCATCAAAGCTTTCTTTAGCAGCTTGTTCTCCAACGTCTGGATTAGCTCCAGCACCTAATCCCTCTGTTAAAGAAATTCCTAGTTGAATTTTGTTTTCTACAGAGCTACTTTCTAAAGCTTGAGAATCTGTATTACATACTACAAAATCTACTCCTTTAATACCTTTTGAATGCATGTAGTTAATGGCGTTACTTCCACCACCACCAACACCAATTACTTTAATTACATTACTTTGATTTTTAGGTAAATCAAAAGGTAAATTATTAATTTCTGGATTTAATTGCATAGTTATTTTTTTTATTCTGCGTTATCTAAAAAGTTTTTTATAGAGTCTGTAAATTTTTCGAAAATAGTTAGTCTCTCCGTTTTTACTGAACCATCTTGATTATTTTCTAAATCTATATTCTCTTGTGGCTCTTCTTCCTTAATTTCATTTTTGCGACTTACTTTAGTAGAGTTCATTACTAAGCCAACAGCTGTCGCATACATTGGACTTGATATTTCGATAGAATTATTGCCCGCTAAATGTTCACTAGGATATCCTAGTCTAGTGTCCATACCAGTTATGTATTCCACCAATTGCTTAAGGTGTTTCAATTGACTTCCTCCACCTGTTAAAACAATACCAGCTATAAGTTTCTTTTTTTGATCGTCATGGCCATAATTTTTAATTTCTATAAAAACTTGTTCAATAATTTCAATTACTCTAGCATGAATTATTTTTGACAAGTTTTTAAGAGTTATCTCTTTGGGTTCTCTTCCTCTTAAACCAGGTATAGAAACAATCTCATTATCTTTATTTTCTCCAGGCCAAGCTGATCCAAATTTAATTTTTAATAATTCGGCTTGTTTTTCAATTATTGAGCACCCTTCTTTAATATCGTCAGTAATAATATTTCCTCCAAAAGGAATTACCGATGTGTGTCTAATTATACCATCTTTAAAAATTGCTAAATCTGTTGTTCCTCCTCCAATGTCAATTAAAGCCACTCCGGCTTCTTTTTCTTCTTTATTCAAAACAGCATCAGCTGAAGCAATAGGTTCGAGAGTAATTCCTTCAAAATCAATTCCAGCACTTTTAATACATCTTGCAATATTTTTAATTGAAGAGACTTGACCTACCACAACATGAAAATTAGCTTCTAATCTACCTCCAAACATTCCAATTGGTTCTTTAATTTCACCTTGTCCATCAACTTTATAATCTTGAGGCAGAACATGAATAATTTCTTCTCCAGGAAGCATAACTAATTTATAAACTTGATTAATTAACTGTTCTAAATCATCTTCGTCAATAACTTGATCAGAATTTGTTCTAGTTATGTAATCACTATGCTGCAAGCTTCTTATATGTTGACCCGCAATACCAACTATTACTTTTTCAATCTTTTCTGAAGAATTTAATTCAGCTTCAGAAACTGCTGCTTGAATTGACTGGATGGTCTGAGTAATATTGTTAACAACTCCTCTGTGAACTCCTAAACTTTTAGATTTTCCGATTCCTATAATTTTTAACTTATTGTACTCATTTAATGAACCAATTAATGCTACAATTTTTGTAGTACCTATGTCTAATCCAACAAATAAATTATTTACTTTCATTTTATATTTTTTGAACAATTACTTGATTTTTAAAATTCAAATTAATTGATTTTATACTGTCTAATATTCCTTCACTATATACTGATCTAAAAAAAAGTTCATAATTTTTAAATTTTGATTTATAATTTTTAAAGCCATTTATTTCAATAACATATTTAAATCCATTAACATAAAAAACAAGATCTTTATCAACAAGCTCTAAACCACTAATATGTTTGCTTAAAAACATATTGTTTTTAACGTAATTCCCTAACGAACCTAATTTTCTAAAATAAGATGAATCTACATTACTTAATAATAATGGAATACGCTGAGAAAAAACATTAGATAAAGGCATTTTATTCCCCTTAGAATCAATATAAAAATCACCCTTTAAAACTCTCAAAACAGGACTTTTTTCTTCTAATATGATCCCTAATTGACCATCTAAACCTAAAGAAGCCTCGGCAGAACTTATAAAAGCATTATCTAAAATTATTTTTTCAATATTTACCAAATTTAAATCACTTTTTAAAGATTCTTTAGAAAATAATTTACTTTGTTTTAACATTTTATTAACCGAATCAATTGTTATAAATTTAAGGTCAGTATTAATAAAATTAATATGTTTAAAATCAATTTTTCTATTCTCGTTTTTAACAAAACTAAAAGCAGTTAAAAACACCACTAAAAACATTAAAACCAATATTTTAAATAAATTATTTTTCATATTAATTTAGAATAACATCTTTAATTTTATATACTTCGTCTGAAATATCACCAGCTCCCATTATTATAAAAACATCAGCTTTTGAATCTTTTACCACCTTTTTTAATTCTAGTTTGTCTACCAAATTTTTATTAATATTATTAATTTGATTTAAAAGCTTATTAGAATTTACTCCTTTTATTGGCTCTTCTCTTGCTGGATATATATCTAATAAAGTCACTTCGTCAAATTTTGATAAAACTTGAGCGAACTGATTCATGAAATCTTGAGTTCTTGAATATAAATGAGGTTGAAAAATTGCCATTATACTTTTTTCAGGATAAAGAGATTTTACAGATTCATATATAGCTTTAATTTCATTTGGATGATGAGCATAATCATCGATTAATATTTTTGGTGATCTCAAAATATAACTAAATCTTCTTTTAACTCCTTTAAAAGTGTTTAAAGAATTCACTATTTGTTCATCATTGATTTTCAATAAACGCCCAATAGCAAAAGCAACTAATGCGTTACAAGCATTATGCTTTCCTGGCATATTGAACTTCACATTAATACTGTTTTCTTTTTCATAAACAATATCAAAAAAAGTTGAACTTTCATCATTCCTGTAATTAATTATTGAGTATTCAGCATTTTTATTAAATCCGTAACTAACACCATCAATAGGAACGTCATAATGTTTAAAAAGAACACCATTCAGTTCTAATTTACTCGCAAACTCATTAAAAGATTTTTGTAATTCAGAATTTGAATTATAAACATCAAGATGATCCGAGTCAACTGATGTTATACAAGAAATATTTGGATTTAATGTTAAAAAAGATCGATCAAACTCATCAGCTTCAACCAGTATAACATCGGAACCATTTTGAATAAAATTACTGTCATAATTCTCAGAAATTCCACCAATAAATGATGTAAATTTTATATTATTCTCATATAAAATATGTGATAATATTGTTGCAGTAGTAGTTTTTCCGTGTGTTCCAGCTATAGCTATACAAAACTTATCTTGTGATATATAACCTAATATTTCAGATCTTTTAAGAACAGTAAAGTTATTATCAAAAAAGAAGCTTAATTCTATATTACTTAACGGTATAGCAGGTGTATAAATTATTAGCACTTCATTATTATCATTAAATTCTTCAGGTATTTCCGACAAACTAGAATCATAATGAATTTTAGCTCCAAGATTTGAAAGTTTTTTCGTTAAATCAGTTATTGTTTGATCATAACCTGCCACTTGTTTTCCATTATTTATAAAATATAAAGCAATTGAGGACATACCAATCCCTCCTATACCAATAAAATATATTTTATTATAATTTTTATACATCGCTTAATGCTTTTTCAATAAGTTCTACTATCTCGTTAGTTGCGTTAGGCTTTTCTAAAACTTTAATTTTTTTGGATAATTTTAATGCATATTCATTGTTTGAAACTAATTTTTTCAAAACATCAAAAAAATCTTTTTCTAGATGTTTTTCTTCAACCATTTCTGCTGCATTATTTTGTTTAATAAATAACGCGTTTTTAGTTTGGTGATCTTCAGCTAAATTAGGAGATGGAATAAATATTACCGGCTTACCTACAATACATAATTCAGAAATAACACTAGCGCCTGATCTGGAAACAATAAAATCCGCGGCAGAATAGACTGAATTCATATCTTTAATAAATGGCTGAACATTAACTTCATTAGAATTGTGTTTTTTATATTGATTATAATATATTTTTCCACATTGCCAAATAATTTGGATTTGCATAGATTTAAAAAGATCAATATTATTTGAAATGAAATTATTTATTTTTTGAGCTCCCAAACTACCACCCAAAACCAATAAAGTTTTTTTTGATGTACCCATTTTAAATTGTTCTAAAGATTCATTTTTAGATTTAAAGGGATTTCTAATTTCTTTTCTAATAGGATTTCCAGTAAAAACAATTTTACTTTTTGGAAAATATTTATCCATATTTGAATATGCAACACATATTAAATCAACTGTTTTAGATAATATTTTATTTGTTAATCCAGGGTAAGAGTTTTGCTCCTGAATTAAGGTTGGTATCTTTAGTTTCGATGCTACAAACACTAATGGACCACTAGCAAAACCACCTGTACCTATAACAAAATCAGGCTTGAACTTGTTAATGATAAGAAATGATTTTATTAAACTACTGATAATTTTTAATGGTATCAATAAATTAGAAAAATGTAATTTCCTTTTAATTCCACTAATCCAAATTCCCTTAATTCTATATCCACTCTCTGGAATTTTTTGCATTTCCATTCTTTGACTAGATCCTACAAATAAAATTTCTGATGATGGAAATTTCTTACATAATTCATCAGCAATAGAGATAGCTGGAAAAATATGACCTCCTGTACCTCCACCTGATAACAAAAATTTATTCTGTTTCACTTAAAACATTTAAAGGGTTATTATGATTAATATTATCATCATTTGTTCTATTAATACTTACACTTAAAACTATCCCAAGAGCTAAAAAAGTCATCCAGATTGAAGTTCCTCCAGTGCTAATCAACGGCAATGGTTGCCCTGTTACAGGGAATAGCTGAACAGCTACGCCCATATTTATAAAGGCTTGGAAAACAATAGGCAATCCAACACCTAAAGCTAACAACTGCCCAAATACCGTGTAAGATTTATATGAGACTATAATTATTCTAAAAAGCAACAAAGTGTAAAGTAATAAAATTGAAATAGCTCCTACTGTACCATACTCCTCTGTAATTATTGCATATATAAAGTCGGAAGTACTTTGAGGTAATAAATTTTTCATTGCACTTTTTCCAGCACCAACTCCAAAAACTGAACCATTTGCAATAGCAGATTTAGCTCTAATTATTTGATAGTTAGATTCAGAACTTCCCTCTCCTATGAAATTATCAATTCTATTAGTCCAGGTATCTACTCTGTTAGGCATCAAATCAGGATAGCTTTTAGCTAGAAAAATAAATACAGATAATAGAAAAATTCCAGAAAAAATAATCCCTAACAAATATTTTACAGGATATCTCCCTATAAAAATCAAAGTTAAGATCATCATAAAGATCATTGCTGCAGTAGAAAAGTTTGAAGGAAGAATTAAAAAAATAATTATTAAAATTGGAGTCCAAAGAGGTAAAATTGATTGAACAAAACTTATTTGTTTATTATAGTTTTTAGATAAATAAAAAGATGTGTACACCATTAAAATTACAATGGCCATTGAAGAAGGTTGGAAAGACAGTCCAACTACTGGAAGTTTAATCCACCTACTAGCATTAGCTCCTTCAATAACATTTCCTTGTAAAGCAGTAAAAAATAAAAGTATAATAATAATAGGAAGACAAATAATAGATAATCCTTTAAAATATCGATATGGAATTAAATGAGTCCCATACATAATCAGCATTCCAATAAACACTATGGCAATATGTTTTATTATATTAGATAAAATAAAATCGTTTCCAAAATTTGAACTAGCACTATAAACTGGAAGAAATGAAAACAAAGCTAATAGTGAGACTATTGTCCAAATTATTTTGTCACCATGAATTTTATCTAAAATTAATTTCATTATAATCTTCTAACTGCTTCTTTAAATTGATTTCCTCTATCTTCAAAATTTTTGAATAAATCGAAACTTGAGCACGCTGGTGAAAGTAAAACTGATTCTGTTGGTTTTGCAATTTGATAAGCCATTTTAACCGCATCACTCATACTTGTAGTTTCAAAAATTAATTCAGTAACTGATGAAAAAGTTTCTAATAATTTCTGGTTTTCTAAACCAAGACAAATTATAGCTTTCACCTTCTCTCTAACAAGAGGTAATAGTTCATCATAGTTATTTCCTTTATCTACACCTCCAGCTATCCAAACAGTAGAACTTTTCATTGAATCTAAGGCATAAAAAACAGCATTAACATTAGTTGCTTTTGAATCATTAATATATTTAACCTTCTGAATTGTCAAGACATGTTCTAACCTATGACTAATAGATTGAAAATTTCCTAACGATTCCCTTAATTCTTCATTAGAAATGTTAAGTAATTGAGCTACAGTTGCAGCTGCCATGCTATTTTGTACATTATGCTTTCCCTTGAGGGACAAACTTTCAATTGGTATCATAAATTTGTTTTTATTAATATTTGATTTAATTATATTTTTTTCAATATATATTTGATTATTACAATCTGTTTTTGAAAATGAAAATGAAATTTTATTAGAATTAATTTTTCTGCTATTTAATTCATTAATGATTTTTAAATCGTCTGAATTGTAAATTAAATAATCCGATTTTGAATGGTTTATAACTATATTAAACTTTGAACTAATGTAATTGTCAAAATTGTTCTCATACCTTTCTAAGTGATCAGGGCTAAGATTAGTGATGACTGCTATTTGAGGCTTAAAAGTTTTAACACCATCTAACTGAAAACTACTTAACTCTAAAACAATAAATTCATAATCTCTGTTTGCAATTAAAAAGGAAAAGCTATTACCAATATTACCTGCAACACCCACATTTAATCCAGAAGACTTTAGAATGTGATAAATTAAGCTAGTAGTCGTAGTTTTTCCGTTTGAGCCTGTAATACCGATAATTTTTGCGTTTGTAAATCTTGATGCGAATTCAATTTCTGAAATAACAGGGATATTATTAATTCTTATTTTATTTATCAAATCAGAGTCATCTGAAATGCCAGGACTTTTAACTATCTCGGTTGCATTTAATAGTTTAGTTAAACTATGACTTCCTTCCTCAAACTCAATATTGTTCTCAATTAATATATTTTTATATTCTTTTTTAATTAGATTATTATCAGATAGAAAAACTTTAATTCCTTTTTTGGAAGCTAAATAAGCTACTCCTACTCCACTTTCACCACCACCTAAAACAACTAAATTATCATTCATGATTATCTAATTTTTAGAGTTATTAATGAAAGGATTGCTAATAGAATTCCTATAATCCAAAATCTTACAACTATTTTACTCTCGTGATATCCTTGTTTTTGAAAATGATGATGAAGTGGAGACATTAAAAAAATCCTTTTACCAACTCCATATTTCTTTTTTGTGTATTTAAAAAAACTAACTTGGATTATAACGGATAATGTTTCTACTAAAAAAATTCCACATATTAGTGGAAGTAGCAACTCTTTTCTTACAATAATTGCAATAACTGCTATAATACCACCAATAGTTAAGCTTCCCGTATCACCCATAAAAATTTGAGCTGGAAATGCATTATACCATAAGAAACCTATTAATCCGCCAATGAAAGCAGAAATGAAAATTACGATTTCACTAACACGTGGTATATACATGATATTTAGATATTCTGAAAAAATTATATTTCCAGAAACCCAAGCAAAAATCGCTAATGCAAGAGTAATTATAACAGATGAACCTGCAGCTAAACCATCTATTCCATCTGTTAAATTTGCTCCATTAGAAACTGAAGAAATAATTAAAATAACGAAGAATACAAACACAATCAAACTTAACAATTCCGATTCTTCAGAAATCCAGGATGTAAAATATGAATAATCTAATTCATTATCTTTCAAAAAAGGTACAGTCGTTTTAGTAGACTTATATTCAATATTATTTATTTGATTATTTAAAAGAGATTGATCTTTAATAGTCACATCAGGATGGAAATAAAGGGTTACACCAACAATAAAACCTAAAAAGATTTGTCCAATTATTTTGAACTTTCCTTTTAATCCATTTTTATTTTTTTTGAATACTTTTATATAATCATCCAAAAAACCTATAAATCCAAGCCACAATGTTGTAAATAATAATAATATAATATAAATATTACTGACCTTTGAAAATAATATTACAGGGATAATAGTAGAAATAATAATTATCAAACCTCCCATTGTTGGGGTTCCATCTTTTTCTTTTTGACCATCTAAACCTAAATCTCTTACGGTTTCCCCAATCTGTTTGTTTTTTAAAAAATTAATTATATTTCCCCAATCTGTTTGTTTTTTAAAAAATTAATTATATTTTTTCCATATTTAATAGAAATCATTAATGAGAAAACAAATGCTAATGCGGATCTAAATGATAAATATTTAAATAGCCCTGCTCCTGGGATTTGGTACTGCAATTCTAAATATTCAAATAAAAAATAAAACATATTGTTACTTGATTTTTAATGATTTAATTAAAAGTTTTTTATCATCAAACTTTTCTTTAATATCTCCTTTGATTTGATATTTTTCATGACCTTTTCCTGCAATTAAAATGACATCATTTTCTTTGGCAATTTTGCAAGCATACTTTATTGCTTCCTCCCTGTCAATAATTTTTGAAACCTTCTTTAAATCACTATCATTAACTCCTAACTCCATTTGATCAATAATAGTTTTAGGATCTTCAAACCTTGGATTATCAGATGTAAAAATAACCTTGTCACTTAATATGGCTGCAATTTTACCCATTAATGGCCTTTTGGCTTTATCTCTATCTCCACCACAACCAATCACTGTTATCAAATCTTCTTTATTATTTTTTAAGGCAATTAGCGTTTCTAAAATCTTTTGAACGGAATCTGGGCTATGAGCATAATCAATTACTCCTATATTTTTTTTATAAATGATTTTTTCAAATCTCCCATCTGCAGAAGATAGTGAGCTGATTTTATCTAAGATTAATTCATCTTTATAATTCAGCAACCTTGATAAGCTATAAGTAGCTAAAATATTATAAGCATTAAATTCTCCAATTAATTTTGACCAAACCTCTGAACCATTAATTATTAGCTTCATTCCATTAAAGTCTTTTTCTAAAATTTTTAAAGAAAAATCTGCGCTTGACTTTAATGCATATTTAAAAACCTTTGCCTTTGTGTTCTGCGTCATATACAAACCATTTTTATCGTCTACATTAACTAATACTTTAGAAGATTTAGGTAATGAATTTAGAAATGACTTTTTAACATCTCTGTACTGTTTAAAAGAACTATGGTAGTCTAAATGATCATGTGAAAGGTTTGTAAATACTCCAACATCGAAGTTTAAACCATGTATTCGGTGTTGATCAATAGCGTGTGAAGACACTTCCATAAAACAAAATTCCACTCCATCCTCTAACATCATACTAAACATTTTATTTAAGCTCAACGGATCTGGTGTTGTTTGAGTTGACTCTATTGTTTTATTATTTATTAAAATTTTATTTGTAGAGATCAAACCAACTTTATTTCCTAAAAGACCAAAAAGTTGACTCATTAATGTAGCTGTAGTTGTCTTTCCATTTGTTCCTGTTACTCCAACTAATTTTAATTTAGAGGTTGGATTATTGTAATAATTTGATGAAATGATAGCTAAGGCTATTCTACTATCTTTTACAGTTACGTAGGTTATTTCTTTATTTATAATTTCTGGAAAAGTTTCACTTATTATAATTTTAGCTCCGTTATTAATAGCGTTGGGTATAAATAAATTTCCATCTACGCTATTTCCTTTAATTGCAATAAATAAATCATTAGTAAAAATTTTTTTTGAATCAAACTCAATCTTATTAAAATTAATTTCTGTAGATCCAGAAACTGAAACAATATTTACTTTATATAATATGTCTTTTAATAATTTCATGATAACTCTAAAACAATTTTTTTGTTTGATGAATTTTGAAATATTGTATGCTTTTTAACTAACAACCCCTTTCCTTTAAATTCAACGGAAAAACCTAAATTTTCTAAATAAGGTAAAACATCGCTAAAATTCTTTCCATTTATTTCTAAATTTTCTAAACCCTTAGAAATCTTTAATTCATTTATTAATAAATCATTTAATTTTTGGTCATCTAATGGGTTTGTTTTTATTAATTCGGGTGTTAGAGAGTATAACTTATCAGCAATTTTTTTAAATACAGGCGCAGCAACTGCTGATCCGTAATATCCTTTTTTCTTGTTTGGTTTGTGAATCACAACTATACAAGAGTATTTTGGTTTATCAGACGGAAAATATCCAACAAAACTTGAAATATATTGGACATTCTCTGTATTATAATCTACTTGACCAGTTCCTGTTTTTCCTGAAATTTTGTAATCATTAGATCTAATATTATATGCTGTTCCACCTTTATCATTAACTACACTCTCTAACATAGATCTTACGGCTTTTAATGTTTTTTCTGAGCAAATAGATGGGTTTAGAATAACTTTTTTCATTTTAGAAGTTCTTGATGAAAATGAATTTACTTTACTTAGGAAAACAGGTTTTACCATCACACCATTATTTGCTACTGCATTATAAAAAGTCAATATTTGTAGAGGTGTTAGAGAGACGCCATATCCGTATGCCATCCATGGTAAAGACAAGCCACTCCAGTCTTTATCTTTAGGGTGAGGGATTTTAGGTTTTGCCTCTCCTAAAATAGGAAGATTAAGTTTTTTATTTAATCCCATGTTGTATAAACGATTCGAAAATTTTTCTGGATTATTAGAATATCCGTCATTAATAATTTTAACTATTCCAGTATTTGAAGAAAATTTAAAAACATCATTTACAGAAATATTTCCATATCCCCCTTTTTTAGAATCTCTAACTTTACTTCCATAAAATGAAAGTATACCGTTTTCAGTATCAATCATTGATAAGGGATTAACAATATCATCTTCTAGAGCTGCCATCATAGCCATTAACTTAAACGTAGACCCAGGTTCAAAATGTTCTCCAACAGCGTAGTTTAGTTTTTCATAATATTTACCCTCTGATGTTCGCCCTAAATTTGAGATAGCTTTTATAGCTCCCGTTTCCGTCTCCATTACTACAACAGAACCATGATCTGCCTCAAACTCTTCAAGTTGACCTAGAAGAGAATGATGAGCTATGTCTTGGAAACCCACATTAATGTTGGTAACTATGTCTGAACCAGGCTTAGGATCAACTCTACTTTCATTAGAAATTGGTTTCCATTTTCCGTTTGAAATCTTTTGCATTAATTGGGAACCATTTTTTCCTCTTAGTATTTTTCCAAATGCATGTTCAAGACCAACTCCCTTATATTCATTAATTTCGTTTTTACGCTCGTATCCAATCGTCCTTTCAGCAATTTTATTTAAAGGATATTCCCTATAATTCTTTTTTTCTACTATTAATCCTCCTCTTACCCCTCCCATTTTAAACAATGGCATTTTTTTAATTTCATTTAATTCACTTATAGAAATACCTCTAGCAATTAAATGATATCTTCTATTTAAATCCTTACTAGTTTTTAAAGAATTGAAATAAAAATCAAAAGATTTATCAAGAGTCTCTGACAATGCCTGAGAAAGCGGATTTATGTATTTTTTGAAGTTACTTTTTGAGACCGTTACAGCGTCAAAATAGATATTATAACTAGTAGAAGAAGAAGCTAGTAAACTGCCATCTTTTGAGTAAATACTTCCTCTTTTTGGAGTGATTGTAAAACTTTGAACTGTTTTTTCAATTGCAATTTTTCGATATTTATCACCCTCTATAAATTGAATGTGAAAAATTTTATATCCAATACCTAAACCTAAAATAACTAATATACTAGCAACAAAATAAAGCCTGTACAAGAATTGTTTTTGATTAGTCAACATTATTTTATTATTATTTTTTTAGGAGGATTAGTTGAGCTTTTTATTTTTCTAACTTTCATAATGGAAGCAACATTGGATTCCATTTTTAATTTCATTACTTTTTTTCTGTTTTCGATAAATTGACTTTCCAGAACTGAAACTTTGTTTTTTACATCACTTATTATTATTATTTTTTCATCTACTAAATGAGAAGAATAAATCATAATAAAACATAATAAAAAAAGAAAAATTACAAATTTGAAATTCTTTTCAGAACCTTCTTCAACTAAAAAAGTACCTAATAATATATTTTTTAAATTATTACTCATAATCTTATTGCTGTCCTAAGTTTAGCGCTTCTCGCTCTGTTGTTTAATTTAACTTCCCGATTAGATGGAACCTTAAACTTAAATAACTTTTTGAATGGTAAGTTTGTTTTTCCAAAATCGTCTTTAATTGGTTCAGATTCAAAACAACCATTTTGAATAAATCGTTTAACTAATCTATCCTCTATTGAATGGTAAGTAATTAAAACTATTGTACCCCCTTTTTTTACTACATCAGGTAATTGAGATAACATTTCTTTTAAAGCATCTATTTCGCTATTTACCTCAATCCTTAAGGATTGATAGATTTTAGCTAAAATTTTATTTTCATAACCCTTAGGCAAAAATGAACTTAATAAATTATTTAATTGCTTTGTTGTTTTAATCTGATTTTCAGATCTGAATTCCACAATATGCTTAGCAATAGCTCTTGAATTTCTTAAATCTGCAAAGTCAAAAAAAACTCGTGCTAAATCAGACTCCAAGTAATTATTTAAAATATCTGATGCTTTTAAATCAGCATTTTTATTCATTCTCATATCCAGGTCTGAATCGTATCGTATCGAAAACCCTCTTTCAGGTTGATCGAATTGAAAAGAAGAAACTCCAAGATCAGCCAAAACACCATCTACTTCTTTATGTCCATAGTAATTTAAATTCTGTTTTAAATGCTTAAAATTCTGATTGATTAATAACAACCTCTTGTCATCAGCTTTATTACTTATAGCATCTGAATCTTGATCAAAAGCCACTAATTTCCCGTTTTTACTTAAAAAATTTAAAATTGAATTTGAATGGCCACCACCACCATAAGTTAAATCCACATAAACTCCATTTTCATTAGTACATAAACTTTCTATAGATTCATCAAGCATTACTGGTTTATGATACATCACTATTTGAATTACCCATTACACTTTCTGACAATTCACCAAAATCGACTTGGGTATCATTGATCACTTCCTCATATGAGTTTTTATCCCAAATTTCTATGATATTAACAGCAGAAGTGAGCACTAATTCATTTTTGGAGAAATAAGCTTTTAGTAAATCTTTAGGGATTAATATTCTTCCACTATTATCCAAATCAACTATTCTCACACCAGCTGTATAACGTCTAATGAAATCGTTATTCTTTTTAACAAATCTATTAAGCATGTTAATTTTATCCATTGTAATTTTCCATTCTGCAATAGGGTGAAGCTCTAAACATGGTTGAAAAACAGATCTTTTAAGTATAAAACTTTCACTTAAATTAATCCCAAGTTGTTTTTTTAAAGCAATAGGAAGCATCAGACGTCCTTTGACATCTGCCTTACACTCATATGTTCCAATTAAGTTAATCAATGAATAATTTTTGGTTTAACTCAAATATATTGAAATTTTACCACTTTTTACCACTTTTTACCACTTTGTTAATAATTTAATATAAGTGTATTTTAAATAAGATAATGTATTGATAATCATTATATTAAGTAAATATAGTTTTAGATTTTATATCAGTTTTTCATTAAAATTTATAATTACTAATTACCTATATTTGTACTAAATATTTTTCCTTACATGAAATTTAAGCAACAATTTGAAGGTGGTGGTTTTAGATATTTAAAAGAAGGTGAAGGTAAGCCTGTGATAATTTTACATGGTTTAATGGGGGGGTTAGGTAATTTTGAAGGATTTATATCTCACTTTCCTAAAAAAGGATATCAAGTGTTCATGCCTGAATTACCAATCTACACGGCTTCTCTTCTGGACACTAATGTTAAATATTTTGCAAAATTTATAAATAATTTTATCAAATACTTAAACCTAGACCAAGTTATTCTAGTAGGCAATTCTCTTGGTGGTCATGTTGGATTAATTCATTCAAAACTATTCCCAGAAAATACAAAAGCCTTAGTCTTGACCGGGAGTTCAGGTTTATACGAAAATGCAATGGGAGATACATATCCTAAAAGAGGAGACTATGGGTTTATAAAGAAAAAGACAGAAGATGTTTTTTACTCTCCTAAAATAGCAACAAAAGAAGTTGTAGATGAAGTTTTCGAGTCAGTCAACGATAGAAGGAAAGTTATAAAAATACTAGCAATGGCTAAAAGCGCCATTAGACACAATATGGCAAATGATCTGCCTAAAATAAATATTCCTACAGCTTTAATTTGGGGTGAAAATGACAAGGTAACCCCTCCAGAAGTAGCAAATGAATTTCACAAACTTCTACCTAATTCTGATCTATTTTGGTTAAAAAAATGCGGTCATGCTCCAATGATGGAACATCCTGATGAATTTAATGTAATAGTAGAAAAATGGTTTTCTACAAAGGGCTTCTAAAATGGAAATTAAAACATCTGTTTTTATAAAAAGTAGCATAACAGCTAAAGATTGCCCCTCAAGAGAATTATCAGAATTCGCCTTTATAGGCAGATCAAATGTTGGTAAATCTTCTTTGATAAATATGCTTACCCAAAATAAAAAGTTAGCTAAGATTTCAGGAACTCCGGGAAAAACATTGTTGATTAATCACTTCTTAATTAACAACAGTTGGTTTTTAGTTGATTTACCTGGATATGGTTATGCAAAAACTTCCAAAAAAGAAAAAGAAAAAATCGAAAATATAATAGTAGATTATTTCACAAACAGGCCTTCTATTACATTAACTTTTGTTTTAATAGATATTAGACTAAATCCACAAAAAATTGATATTGAATTTATGAATTGGCTAAATGAAAATAATATACTTTTTAAAATTATTTTCACCAAAACTGATAAACTTAATAAAAATGAAAAGGAAACAAAAGCTGACAATTACATTAGTAAAATTATAAATACCACAAAATTATCTCCCAAATTCATAGTAAGTTCTTCAAAAAATAAAAGTGGCAGAAAAGAAATATTAAATAAAATTCAAAGTCTTAATTAGGAGGTAATTTAATTTTAAGATTTTCTGCGAAATAATCACAAAACTGCTTAAATGAATCAGTCATTTTTTCATTCTGAGTTGATCTTAAAAACGTATCACTCATACTAACTAATGTTTGGTGAAAAAATATATTCATTTGATCTAGAGGCATGTCTTTAGTCCACAAATCTATTTTAAGAGTTTCTTGAGCTTTATCATCCCAAACTGACACAAACACAGCTTTAGACTCTTCAGCCTTAACACCACCATCGCTTGCTGACCAAGAAATTTTTTCTGGAATTTTATTTTCATCTAATTCTACATCAAAAATTATTTTAGTTTTTTTCATTACTTTTTTGGTTTATAATTTGATTTTTTAAAAATTTTATAATAATCTTCTTTTATTAACTCTTCAACGCTAATACTATTGTTATTCATAAAAGAACTTACAATCTTAAATCCCAACCATTTACCTATACTCCCTGGTGACTCTTTATCAATATCTAAATTGAATTTGGAATAAGGCGAAATTAAAATAAATCTAGCTTTTAACTCATCATTAGTATTATATAAATATTCATTTTCAATGAAATAAGCCCAAATACTATACTCGTTATCATTAATCCATTCAATTTTATTTTTAGTAGTATGAAACAACAAATATTCTTCACTGTTAGTTAATAATAAATTATTAATAAACAGTATTTTACCATGATAAATCATTTCGGACAAAAGAGTTCTGTCTGAGTCTTTATTAACGTATTTTTCTGATAACTTAAGAGCTATATCATTTGTTATAAATTTTTTATTCATAGTCTGAGAAATATAATTAGGCATTTCTTCATAATACTTCTCTCCCAAATAAGAATCCAGTGAAATAAATAATAAAGAATCAGCATAAATAACTCTATTTGAATACTCTGATTGAGAATTTAACGTAAAAACCTTAGGGGGTGAAAAATTCGAAAATATTTTTTTAGAATTATCAAAAATCAATTCAATTTCTTTTGAAATTGTATCAAGATTATGAAATATCTTTAAAGTTTCATCATGTAATTCCAATTTTATAGAATCTTTTAATGAATCATTCCAAATTGACATTGGATATTCATTTGGAAAAAAAAAAGGATATTTTTCGATTAATAAAGGAAGTGATTGCTCACTTGAATTATGAAACTCATTTTCAAAACGAATAATTTCTAAGCTAGACTCGTTTTGTTTTTCAGAACACGACATTATATTTAATAAAAAAATAAATAAAATAACTTTGTAAATTTTAAAATCACTCATAAAACATTAATTTTACATTTAATACTCACATAAACATCAAAATTAGCATAAACTAAATCAATAATTCTAAAACATTTTATAATATAATTAATGAATTCATCAGAAATTTCAAAAAACATTATTAATTGGCTTAAAGATTATTTAGAAAACTCTAACACAAAAGGATTTGTGATAGGAATTTCTGGAGGAATTGATTCGGCATTAACTTCAACATTATGTGCTAAAACAGGCTTACCTACATTATGTTTAGACATGCCAATTTTTCAAAATTTAAATGAACACAGTAGGGCAACAGAACATATTAAATGGTTGTCTTCAAACTTCAATAATGTTTCTTCTAAGACTATAGACCTCAGTAACACCTTTGATTCATTTAAAAACTCAGTTGATGAAGTTAATCAAAGAAATAACTTATTATCTCTAGCTAATTCAAGATCTAGACTAAGAATGACTTCCTTATATTATTATGCTAGCTTGAATAATTACTTAGTTGTTGGTACTGGAAATAAAGTTGAAGATTTTGGAATAGGATTTTATACCAAATATGGTGATGGAGGAGTAGATATTAGTCCAATTGCAGATCTATACAAAACTGAAGTGTTTGAATTATCTGAATATTTAAATATTAACAAGGAAATTCTAATTGCAAAACCAACTGATGGACTATGGGATGACGAAAGAACTGATGAAGATCAAATTGGGGCAACGTATAGTGAACTAGAATGGGCTATGAAGCAAAAAGATTTTGGGAAGAATTCATTAGAATTTAAAGGAAGAGAAAAAGAAGTTTTTGATATTTTAATTAAGCTTAACAAACAAAATCTTCACAAGATGAGTCCAATTCCAGTTTATTTAATTCCTGAAGAACTAAAATAAATCAAATAACTCTATTTAATTTTTTAGAAAGAAGGGATTTCAGCTTATAATAATCATTAATTTCTTTAAGAATTTCTGAATTATCTGTGTTACTTTTCTTGGTCTCTGTTTGTAACTCTTTAACCTTTTCATTTATCAAGTAAGTTCTTAAACTTAAAATAGTCTCTGTCACTAGTTGACCCACAACTTTATTTTTAGCTTTCACTAATATGTCTTTACTAAGCCAATCATGTAACTGATATTGGTCTTCACTCATTAATATTGAGGTTACTTGATTTGACAGCTCTTCATCCATTGAGTTTAAAAAAACATCCAATACTAATTTTTCATTTTCTTGAAATTCTTCAATTATTTTTGCGTAAAGTATCTTAAAAGAATCGTTAGTGAATTCTATTTCATCTTGTTGAAGGTCCAAAAAAATCTTTTTGTAGACTATTGACTTCACTAATACCGGTTCTAATAAAACATTCCCATCATCATCATTTTTTAATATAAGTTCTTCAAACTGCTCTTCTTTATATCCGTACAATAATAATATCTCGATGATCTTTCTTTCTAATTCAAATAAAATATTAATTTTTTGAAGTTTTGAAGTTTTTTCGACTTTAGAAATTCTTTTTTTAGATATAGCAGGAATTTCATTTTTAGTTCGTTGAGCTAAAGAGTTGAATAATACTTCTTCTGAAACATTCATAATACTAGAACAATGTTTTACATAAAGCTCTTGTTTTATTCTGTCAGGTATTATGGCTATACTATTTACTATTTCATTAATAGTTTTTGCTTTTAAAATAGGATTATCCTTACTTTCTTTTACTAAAATAGAAGCTTTAAATTGTATGAAATCTTGAGAATTTTTGATTAAAAAATCATTTACTTCCTCAAAACTTCTATTTTGACTATAACTATCAGGATCTTCTCCTTCTGGAAAAGAACATACGCTAACATTTAACCCTGCTGATAATATTATATCTATCCCTCTTAAAGTTGCGTTTACTCCAGCTTTATCTCCATCAAAAAGCATGGTGATATTAGAGGTTAACCTTCTAATTAAGGTGACTTGATCTAAAGAAAGTGCAGTCCCAGAAGATGAAACAACATTTTTAATCCCCTTTTGATGAAGCTGAATCACATCAGTATAACCCTCAACAATATAACAATTATCGAGTTTTGCGATTTCCTGTTTAGCAAAATAAATACCATAAAGAATTTTACTTTTAAAGTAAATTAAACTTTCAGGCGAGTTTAAATATTTTGCAGTTTTAATTTCAGTATTTAATATTCTCCCTCCAAAACCTAAAATTCTTCCAGACATGCTGTGAATAGGAAAAATAATCCTCCCTCTAAATCTGTCAATTGATTTAGAATTTTGAAAAATTGTTAAACCAGATTTCTCTAAAAATCCCTTGTCATAACCTTTTTCTATAGCAGAATTTGAAAAATAACTTTGATCATTAGGAGAAAACCCAAGATCATATTTTTCAATTGTTTCGTCACTAAAACCTCTTTCCTTAAAATAAGTTAATCCAACTGTTTTACCTTGACTTGAATTTATTAAGGTATTTTTAAAAAATTCTTTTGCATATTCTGAAATAATATATAAACTTTCTCTTTCACTAGCCTTCTCTTTATCTATAGAATTTAGTTGGGTTTCTTCAATTTCTATATTATACTTTCTAGCTAAATACTTTATTGCTTCTGGATAAGTAAAGTGTTCATGTTCCATTAAAAAAGCGACAGCATTACCACCTTTTCCGCTACTAAAATCTTTCCAAATTTGTTTAACTGGAGAAACAACAAAACTTGGAGTTTTTTCATTTGAAAAAGGGCTTAATCCTTTAAAGTTTGATCCTGTTTTTTTTAACTGAACAAAATCTCCTACCACTTCTTCTACAAGTGACTGCTCAAAAACTTTATCGATTGTTGTTTTAGATATCAATTTATTGATTTTACATTAACAATTTAAATAAAAAAAATATCATTTAAGCAAAATGAATAATATTATATCACTCTACTAATACTCTCTTTCAATAACGTAATTAATTAACTTTTTTAAGCTCTTCTTATATTCACTGTCATCTAATTTTTTTAAATCACTTAATGCAGATTGATGATAAGACATAAGTTTAGAAGTTGTGTATTCTATTCCTCCTGTATCTTTTACATAATCGATGACTTCTTTGATTACTTTACTGTCTTTATTGTGGTTTTTAATTGAATTCATAAGCCATCTCTTCTTTAATTTTGAAGAGTTATTAATAGCATATATTATAGGAAGAGTTAATTTTTTTTCCTTTAAATCTACTCCGATAGGTTTTCCTATTTTTTTACTTCCATAATCAAACAAATCATCTTTTAATTGAAAAGCTATCCCTACTTTTTCTCCAAGTTTTCTAAAAAATTCGATTTTTTCATTTGACCCGTTCGAAGCAGCAGCTCCTAAGGCACAACATGAAGCTATTAAAGAGGCTGTTTTTTTTGTTATAATGTCAAAGTATGTTTGTTCATCAATATCCAATTTTCTTGCTTTTTCAATCTGTAGCAATTCTCCTTCACTCATATCTTTCACAGAATTAGATATAATTTTAAGAAGATCAAAATCATCATTATCAATACACAATAACATTCCTTTTGATAGTAAAAAATCGCCAACTAAAACTGCAATTTTATTTTTCCAAAGAGCATTCAAAGAGAAAAAACCTCTTCTCATATTACTTGAATCAACAATATCGTCATGTATTAATGTGGCAGTGTGTATTAACTCAATTATCGAAGCAGCTCTAAAAACTTTATCGCTAACAATTTCACTTGAAATTATTTTAGCACTTAAAAAAACAAACATAGGCCTCATTTGTTTGCCTTTTCTGTTAACTACATAATGGGTAATTCTATTGAGTAATGAAACCTTAGAAATCATTAGGTTAGAAAACTTTTTCTCAAAGAGTTCCATCTCATTTTTGATTGGTAATTTAATTAATTCTACCGTTTTCATTTAATGAATATACTTAATTAAATAATTTTTTTATTGCTTTAATTTATTAGCTAATTGCCCACAAGCCGCGTCAATATCTTTTCCTCTTGATTTTCTGATAGTGACTGGAATTCTATTTTTCTCTAACTCTGAAATATATTTTTTAATTATATCATCATCAGCAGGAATAAAAAAATCATTTTCTGTTTTGTTATATTCAATAATATTTACTTTAGAGGGGGAATATTTACAAAAACTCACTAAAGCATCTATATGCTTAGAGTCGTCATTAATTCCTTTCCAGACGATGTATTCATAAGTTACTGTTTTTTGTGTTTTATCACTCCAATATTTAACAGCTTCTTTTAAGTCAGTCAAAGGAAATTTTGATGAAAATGGCATTATTTTATTTCGAGTTTCTTCAATAGCGGAATGTAAAGAAACTGCTAAATTAAATTTAACATTTTCATCAGCCATCTTAATAATTAGTTTTGAAATTCCAGATGTTGAAACTGTAATTCTTTTTGGAGACATACCTAAGCCGTCTTCATTGGTAATCATTTCAATTCCTTTGATTAAATTTTTATAATTCAACAAAGGCTCTCCCATGCCCATAAAAACTATATTTGATATTGGTCTATTATAATAAAGTTTGCTCTGTAAATTAATAGTTGATACTTGATCAAAAATTTCATCGGGGTTAAGATTTCTGATTCTTTTTAACTTAGAAGTTGCACAGAACTCACAATCCAGACTACAACCAACTTGACTTGAAACACATGCAGTGGTTCTATTTTTAACAGGAATTAACACAGATTCAACTAATAGATCGTCAAAGAGCTTTACAGCGTTTTTAATGGTGCCGTCATTACTTTTTTGAATTTCATCTATTTTAATATGATTAATAACAAAATCTTTTTTTAAAACCTCTCTTAACTCTAAAGAAATATTTGTCATTTCATCAAAAGAAAAACAAGATTTATTCCATAACCAATTATAGACTTGATTTCCTCTGAAAGCAGGATAATTGTTGAATTCAAAAAAAGAACATAACTCTTTAAGACTTAAAGAACGTATGTCTTTTTTTAATTTCATAATAAGTTCTCTATATAATTAACATTGCATCACCATAAGAATAAAAGTTATACTTTTCTTTAATAGCAATAGCATAAGCTTCTTTTATAAAATCTGGACCAGCAAAAGCTGAAGCCATCATTAGTAATGTTGATTTCGGAGTGTGAAGATTAGTAATCATTGAATTCGCAATTCTAAAATCATAAGGTGGAAATACAAACTTATGTGTCCAACCACTATATGGATTTAATGTCCTAACTGATGAGACAGAAGATTCTAAACCTTTCATTGATGTTGTTCCTACTGCGCATATTCTTTTTTTATTTTTCTTAGCATTATTAATAATATCACATGCTTTTTGGTCAATAAATAGCTCTTCAGAATCCATTTTATGTTTTGAAAGATCTTCAACCTCTACAGGGTTAAAGGTTCCTAAACCAATATGTAATGTTAATTCTGCTAAATTAATTCCTTTGATTTCGAGTTTTTTAAGCAAGTGTTTTGAAAAGTGCATTCCAGCAGAGGGCACTGCGACAGCTCCTTCATGTTTTGCATATATAGTTTGGTATCTTTCTTTATCCGTACTCTCTACTTCTCTTTGAATATATTTAGGCAAAGGAGTTTGACCTAATTCAAAAAGAGCTTTACGGAATTCTTCATAAGAACCGTCATATAAAAACCTCAACGTTCTTCCTCTTGATGTAGTGTTATCTATAACCTCAGCAACTAGACTGTCATCATCACCAAAATAAAGTTTATTTCCAATTCTAATTTTTCTAGCAGGATCAACTAAAACATCCCAAAGTCTCTGCTCTTCATTTAACTCTCTTAAAAGAAAAACTTCTATTCTAGCTCCAGTTTTTTCTTTATTACCCATGAGTCTAGCTGGAAAAACTTTAGTGTTGTTTAACACAAAAGTATCTCCTTCATCAAAATAACTCACGATATCTTTAAAAGATTTGTGTTCTATAGTTTCTTTTTTTCTGTCTAAAACCATTAATCTGGATTCATCCCTGTGTTCAGAGGGATACTCTGCTAATCGTTCGTCTGGTAAATCAAATTGAAATTGTGAAAGTTTCATGTATGTAAATTTAGAAGGTGCAAATATACACTCATGAGACTAGCAAAGTCAAGTTTATTTAGATATAATTAAATTATTTTTTTGAAACTAAAAAATTCATTGCTTTTAAATGGTTCCAAAAATCAGGAAATGATTTAGTAACAACTCCAGGATTATTAATAATTATGGGCTTACAAACTGCTAAAGGAGCAAATGACATGGCCATTCTATGATCATTATACGTCTCAATTGAAACATGAGACTTCATCTCACTTGACTTGTTTAAATGAAAACTGTCTTTTGTGATTTTAACCACAGCTCCCAACTTAGTTAACTCTATTTTTAAAGCCTTCAATCTGTCTGTTTCTTTAATCTTTAAAGTATGTAGTCCGTATAAATCACAAGGCAAACCTAAACCAAAACATGTTACAGCTATTGTTTGCGCTATATCAGGAGTGTCAGATAAATTCAACTCTAAAGATTGTGTAGACTCTGGTTTAATATTATTTTTGATAAAGACAACATCATTTTTAAAAGTAGTTTCAACTCCAAGTTTTTTATATATCTCTACTAGCTTTTTATCTCCTTGAATAGAATTCAAACTATAACTGCCTATACTTAACTCTGAACCTTCAGAAAGAGCAACGATACTATAAAAATAAGATAGGGAGCTCCAATCAGATTCAACTTTCTGAATACTATTTTTAATTAAGTGTGTTGATTTAATTGAAATTTTATTTTCAAAAAACTCGCATTTAACTCCAATTCTATTTAAAATAACAGATGTCATTTCAATATATGGTTTAGATGTAATCGGTCCTTCTAAATTTATGGTTAAGCCATGCTTGAGAGACGGTGCAATAAGCATTAAAGCAGTAATATACTGACTACTTAACTCAGAACTTAAAAAAATCTCCCCTCCATCAAGTTTTTTCCCATTAATATTAAGAGGAGGAAATCCTGAATTATTTAAATAAGTAATATCTGCACCTAATTCATTCAGTGCTGTTACCAAAACTTCTATTGGTCTGTTTTGCATTCTGTCAGAACCTGTAATTTTAAAAGAATTATTCTTTTTAGTTGACAAATAAGCAGTTAAAAAACGCATAGCCGTTCCAGCATGATGAACATCTATCAAAGGGGAATCGTTTTTCAAATATTGTTCTAATACTTTAGTGTCATCGGAATTAGAAATATTTTCTATATCAATATTTTTAAATATATACTTTAAAATAAGCAGTCTATTAGATTCACTTTTAGAACCTGATATATTAAAAGAATGATTGATTGGAGTATTAGAATGTTCAACTAAAAAACTCATTATTATTTTTTTAGCTTAGGATTATTTTTGTGTCTTAAAAGATCTCTTTTAGTTTTAATTTTTAATTTTTCGTCAAATGCTTTTTCTAAATCTAAACCAGTTTGATTTGCCAAACACATTACGACAAAAATAACATCTGAAAGCTCTTCTGCTAAATCTTTGTTTTTATCAGATTCTTTTTCAGATTGCTCGCCATATCTACGAGCTATAATTCTAGCAACCTCTCCAACCTCTTCAGAAAGTTGAGCCATATTTGTAAGAGGATCAAAATAACGAACGCCATGCTCTTTGATCCAAACGTCAACTTCTTTTTGTATTTTTTTTAGTCCCATTGTATTAATTATTCTTTATTCTTTGAATCAATAAAGATAGTCACAGGACCATCATTTTCAATTTTAACTAACATATCTGCCCCAAAAACTCCTGAAAACGGCTTCTTATTAATTTTAATTTCAATTGAAGATAAAAATTCTTTATAAGTTTTATTTGCAAAATTACTTTTTGAAGCTTTTAAATATGAAGGTCTATTTCCTTTTCTAGTTGAAGCATGAAGAGTAAATTGACTAATTACAATTACATCTCCATTAACATCAATTAGAGAATTATTCATGACCTTATTTTGATCATCAAAAATTCTTAATTGAGAAATTTTTGTAGTCAACCATTCTATATCATTTGAGTCATCCTCATCCTCAATCCCTAGCAAAACTACTAACCCAGATTCAATTGAAGAAACAATTAAATTATCTACTTCAACACTAGCCTTTTTTACTCTTTGAATTACTACTCTCATTTATTCCCAATAATCTGTTCTATAATTACTTTTATCTTCTACTAATAAACTTAAATAACTTTTATACCTTGATTCTGAGATAAAACCATTTTTCAAAGCTTCTTTAATAGCACAATGAGGTTCTTTCTGATGAAGACAGTTATTAAACTTACAATTATGTTTATGTAAAATAAATTCAGTAAAAAAATCTCCTAATTCATTTTTATCTATATCTATTAATCCAAATCCTTTTATTCCAGGACTATCAATAATAGAGGCCTCAAAATTTAGGTCAAACATTTCCGCAAAAGTAGTCGTATGTTGACCTTGCTCGTTTATTTTTGAAATTTCTGTTGTTTTAAGAAATAAATTTGGATCTAATGCATTTACAAGACTTGTTTTCCCCACCCCACTATGTCCGGTAAAAATTGAAATTTTATTTAACATCAAATCTTTAACTGCTTGAATATTCATTTCTTTTAAAGCAGAAATCTTTAATGATTTATAACCAATTTGGTCATAAATACTCTCTAACCGATTAACTTCTTCTAAATCATTTTTTGAGTAATCATCTATTTTATTAAACAAAATCACAGTTTCAATTCCAAAAGATTTAGTAGCTACTAAAACTCTGTCAATAAATATTGAAGAAGTAGTTGGACTATTTGGAGTTACTATCAAAAAACAGCAGTCGATATTAGAGGCTATTATGTGCGATTGCTTAGATAGGTTAACGGATTTTCTAATTATATAATTATCTCTCTTCTCAATTTCATAAATAACTCCTTTAAGCTCTTTTGTATCAGTTATTTCAAACTTTACAATATCTCCAACAGCAATTGGATTAGTACTTTTAATTCCTAAAGATCTGAATTTACCTTTTATGTTACATTTATAAACCTGGCTACACTCTGTATGAACAGAATACAAATTCCCAGTTGATTTATAAATTCTTCCTTTCATTTAATTATTTGCTATTAATCACTTTTTCTTGATGATTTATGGACTCTTGATGAATCGCTTTGAACATTCGCAATACAAATTCTTCACTCAATCCTTTCTGCTCACCTTCTAAAATCATTTTTCCAAGAATCTCATTCCACCTTTTAGTTTGTAAAACTGCAACATTCTTTTGCTTTTTCAATCCACCTATCTTGATAGCCACACTCATTCTTTTTCCTAAAGTTTCTAGTAGACCGTGATCAATAACATCTATCTGAGTTCTAAGAGTATTCAACTTATTGTTATAATCCGCCTCTTTATTAGTGACTTTTCTTGTTTTTAATTCTTGCATCATTTCTACAAGTGTTTTTGGTGTAATTTGCTGTGCAGCATCACTCCATGCATTATCAGGATCTGTATGTGTTTCAATCATTAAACCATCAAAATTTAAATCTAGAGCAGTCTGCGAAATTTCTTGTAGAATATCTCTTCTACCAGCAATGTGAGAGGGATCACAAATTAATGGCAAGTCTGGAAATCTATTTTGTAATTCTATTGGCAATTGCCACTCTGGATTATTTCTGTATTTTGATTTTTCATATGTTGAAAATCCTCTATGAATAACTCCAAGTTTTTTGATGTTAGCAGAATACAATCTTTCAACCCCTCCAAGCCATAAAGACAAATCAGGATTTACAGGGTTTTTAACAAGAACTATTTTGTCTGTACCATTTAAAGCATCTGCAATTTCCTGTACAATAAAAGGGCTTACCGTTGATCTAGCTCCAATCCATAAAATATCAACATCATACTCTAAAGCCAATTTAACGTGGCTTGCATTAGCTACTTCAGTGGCAATTAACAATCCTGTTTCTTTTTTTGCTTTTTGAAGCCATTTTAGTCCAATAGCCCCAACTCCTTCAAACATCCCTGGTCTTGTTCTTGGCTTCCAAATTCCTGCCCTATAAACCGATACATCAGTATCTTTTAAATCATGAGCAATTTTCAGCACTTGTTCTTCTGTTTCAGCACTACAAGGACCAGCAATTACCAAAGGATGATTAAGTTTAAACTCTTCAAGCCAGTTTTTCATTTCTTTTTTATTTTTCATTTTCTAATTTATTACTTAATATATCTTTTATTCTATTTGTATCATTCAATATTGATGAAAGTTTATCAGCATCATTATTTTTAATTATATCTTTTAAATTATTTAAATTAGATACATATTCATCAATAGCTAAAACTAAATTTTTTTTATTCTGCAAAAAAATAGGAGTCCATGTTTCAGGAAGACTTTTGGCTAATCTTACCGTTGACTCAAAACCACTTCCAGCTAAGTCAAAAATATTTTTTTCATTTTTTTCTTTTTCAATAACCGTCTTTCCTAACATAAAAGAACTAACATGGGATAAATGTGAAACATAAGCGACATGAACATCATGAGACTTTGGGTCCATATAAATAACTTTCATATTTAATTTATCAAAAACATCCAAAGCAAACTTTTTTAATTTATCATCTGTTTTATCAAATTCACATAAAATATTTGTTTTACCTAAATACAATCCTTTATGAGCAGCCTTAGGACCAGAAAATTCTGTCCCAGCCATTGGGTGAGCTGCTAAAAAATTAGATCTTTTGTGATGATTTTTTAATATTTCACAAATAGATTCTTTAGTTGAACCTACATCAAAAACTAATGTGTTCTCATTTATTTTATCAAGGACCATCGGAATCACACTCAAAGATTGACTTACTGGCACTGAAACTAAAATTAAATCCATATTAAAAAGATTATCGTAAGAAATAGCCTGATCAATTAAACCTAAATTTAAAGCTTCTTTAAGGTTTAAATCAGAACTATCAATACCATAAATTTTAGAATCTGGAATCACTGATTTCACATCTAAGGCGAAAGATCCTCCCATTAAACCTAAACCAATGATTGCTATATTCATTTTTTTAACCTTTTAATTGCTTCAATAATTTTACTTTCTTCTATGCATAAAGAAAACCTTATGTAACCCTCGCCATTAGACCCGAAAATTGTTCCAGGAGCTATAAAAATCTTTTTATCTTTTAAAATTTGATCAATAAAATTTTCAGAACTTTTAATTTTTGAAGGAAGTTTTGCCCAAATAAATAAACCTTTTGACTCTTTATCAAATTCACAACCTAAAAGAGCGGCCAACTCCCAAATCAATTTTCTTCTTTTATTGTAAATAAGATTAATTGATTCAAACCAAGATTCCTTTAAGCTTAACGCCTTTATCGCTCCTTTTTGAATTCCATAAAACATTCCTGAATCCATATTACTTTTAACTTTTAAAACTTTAGAAATATTATCTTTTGAACCAATTAACATTCCTACTCTCCACCCTGATAAGTTAAAAGACTTACTTAGTGAATTTAACTCCATTGCAAATCCCAAGGAATTCTTGACTGAAAGCAGACTAACAAAGTCATTATTTAAAATAAAGCTATATGGGTTGTCATTAATTAGTAATATTTTATGTTTTTTAGCAAATAAAACTAATTCCTCAAATTGTTTTAAACTAGCCGAAGCGCCTGTTGGCATATGAGGGTAATTTACCCACATAATTTTTACTTTTGAAAGATCTTGATTTTCTAAAATTTCTAAATCAGGAAACCAATTATTTTTTTTTGATAAATTATAAAATATAGGTTTTGCTTCAACAAGCTTAGTTACTGACAAATAAGTGGGGTAACCAGGGTTTGGAATTAAAACTTCGTCTCCAGGATTTAAAAAAGCTAAAGAAATATGCATGATACCTTCTTTAGAGCCCATTAAAGGTAAAACTTCATTGTCAGGGTTACAACTGACTTTAAAAAATTTTAAATAAAAATCTGAAATAGCTTCACGAAGCTCTATAAGCCCTTGATAACTTTGGTATTTATGAGCAAACTGGTCATTTAAACTCACAGACAAAGCTTCAATCACTTCTTTTGAAGGAAATAAATCTGGACTGCCTATTCCCATATTAATAATATTTTCTCCTGATTTAATTAAATCTGAGACTTCTCTAAGTTTTTTTGAAAAATAATATTCTTCAACAGCCTTTAGCCTATTTGCCTGTTCTATCATTTCATTTTATTTTTATAAACTCCTAAGACCTTAATCGATTCTGCTTTCTTATTAATATGTTTCAAGGAATTATTTAAATCACTAACTTTTTTGAAAGTAACATCTATAAAGAAAGAATATTTCCATGGAATTTCAATTATAGGTAAAGATTGTATTTTGGTTAAGTTTAATTCGAAATCTGCTAATATGTTCAGCACTGAAGCCAAACTTCCTGTTTCATGACCTAAAGAAAATTTAATAGATGCTTTATTTAAAGCTAAATCATTTGATAGTGGATTCTTTGAAACAACAACAAATCTGGTCTCATTGTTTTTAATTGTTTGAATGTCTTTTGAAAGAATCTCCAAACCATAAAGTTTAGAAGCTTGAACACTTGCAATTGCGCCTGTATTTATAATGTTGTTTTCAGATATTCTCTTAGCAACTTCAGCTGTGTCTTTGTCTTCATTTAAAGTTATTTTCGGATAGCTTTTAAAAAAACTTTTGCACTGTAACAAAGCCATCGGGTGAGAAGAAACTATCTCTAAATCTTCTATATTAGAACCGGGTAAAGCCATTAACTGGTGATTTATATTGATAAAATATTCACCGACAATTTTTAAATCTAAACTATCAATTAATGCATAATTTGATATTATGGAGCCAGCAATTGAATTTTCAATAGCCATAACCCCTAATTCACAAGAATCATTAACAATAGAATTCGCAACTTCATCAAAAGATAAAAATTCTTTAATCTTAACAGAACTACCAAAATACTCTACAGCCACTTTATGGTGGTAAGATCCTTTTATCCCCTGAATTGCTACTTTGTTCATAATTTATTAAAAAAAAAAGGTCCTGATAAAATCAGGACCTTTTTTATATATTTTTTAAAAATATCTTATATAAACGAAAGTCCTTTTTCAGCTTCAAAATAGAAGAAGAAATAAAAATTTTGTCGATAATAAGATAAATTAGCCATTTAGTTTAAAACGTAAAAGTAGTATTAGTTATTGAATAAACAAAAAGCAATTAAACTTTTTGAAGAGTTCTTAGTAATGAAGACTTATCTTTTATGAAAATTTCGGACAACAGATTCTTTAACTGATCAAATTCAATTAAAAAAGCATCATGTCCATGAATAGATTTAATAGGTCTATAAAAAACATTGTCTTTAACTCTACAAACTTTATAAAAAGTATTTCTGTTTTGATAGTCTGTGAAAAATAAATCCGAGTCAACCGAAACAATATATATATTTCCTTTAATTCTTGAGACTAAATCAGAAAAATCCACTTGATTTCCTCTTGTGATATCAATTGTAGACAGCAAATGGTTCATTAATTTATAAGCAGATAATTGAAATCTTTTTTGAAGTTTTTCTCCATGATGAATAAGCCAACTTTCAACATTAAAAACATTTAAAACCTCATTTTTTGATCTGTTAAATTTTAAATCAAAAGATTTTGGTGATCTATAGCATAACATTGCATGAATTCTAGCGTCATGAATAGGGCTTGATGAATTATTTAATATTTGATTCTGTAATCTAGTATTAGCCAAAAGCCAATCTGTAGATTTCCAATCACAAGCAATTGGAATAAAATTTTGAGCCAAATTAGGAGCTAAGGCAGCCATTTCCCACACCAAGCCCCCTCCGATAGAACCCCCAATTATAGCAAACAATGAGTCTATCTCAAGCTTATGTAAACCAATTAAAAATAATTTTGCAATATCTCTTAAAATTAAGTCCTTATAATTCTCAATTAAATTACCATCAAATCCATTTCCCGGAAAATTAAAGGATAGAATCGAATATTTGTCTGTGTCAATTAATTTTTCTTTTCCAATTATAGGATTCCACCAACCATTTTTTCCAATTACATTTGAGTTTCCAGTTAAAGCATGATTAACCAATACAATAGGTGCATCTCCAATTGGTAATCCGAAAGTTTGATAACTAAGTTCAATATCAAAGTTTGTTCCATTAGATGATACGTAATTTAAAATACTAAGTCTATTTAAATCTGCCATATAGATGATTTATGCTAAAATTTTTGAAGCAATATGTGAAAAAGATAATTCTAGATCTTCTTTTAAATCTCCAATATCCTCAAGACCAACAGAAAGTCTAATCAAGTCAGATGTAACTCCAGTAGAAACTTGTTCTTCTGGACTGAGTTGTTGGTGTGTCGTACTAGCAGGATGAATAATTAAAGATTTAGTATCTCCTATATTAGCTAGTAAAGAAAAAATAGCTGTTTTATCCGCAACTATTTTAGCAGATTCATAACCACCTTTAACTCCAAAAGTAATAATTCCACTTTGTCCTTTTGGAAGATATTTTTCAGCTAAGTTTTTATATTTACTTGAACTCAATCCTGGGTAATTCACCCATTCCACTTCAGTTCTCTTTTCTAGCCAATGTGCTAACTCAAGAGCATTTTCACTATGTTTTTTAATTCTAATTTCTAAAGTTTCTAGACCTTGGATGATTTGGAAAGCATTAAAAGGACTTAAAGCGCCCCCTAGATCTCGAAGACCTTCTATTCTTACTTTTGCAATAAAAGCTGCAGCCCCTATCACATCATGATATATTAGTCCATGATAACCAGGTGAAGGTTCAGTAAATTCAGGAAATTTCCCACATGACCAATCAAAAGTGCCAGCATCAATTATAGCTCCACCTAAAGCAGTTCCGTTACCATTAATATATTTAGTTAAAGAATGTATGACAATATTTGCTCCATGCTCAATTGGATTTAATAATGCTGGAGATGCTACGGTATTGTCAACCATAAACGGAACATTTGAAGACTTAGCATGATTAGATATTTCTTTTAAATCTAATACATCTAATTTTGGATTTCCTAAAGATTCAGCAAAAAATACTCTAGTATTTTCTTGAACCGCGTCAGCAAAATTCTGTGGATCTTCTGGATTTACAAAAGTAGTGGTAATACCAAATCTTGGAAGGGTTACATTTAATAAATTAAATGTTCCGCCGTACAAACTACTAGAAGCTACAATATGATCTCCTGATTTTAGCAAAACTAATAAAGCTGTGGAAATTGCAGCAGTACCAGATGCGGTCACCACAGAAGCAATCCCACCCTCAATAGCTGCTAATCTTTGCTCTAAAACATCATTTGTAGGATTATTTAATCTTGTGTAAATATAACCTGGTTCCGCAAGAGCAAATAAATTTGCAGCATGATCTGAATCATTAAAAACATAAGCTGTTGATTGGTAAATAGGAACCGCTCTAGTTCCTTGACTTAAACTTGTATCATGTCCGGCATGTAAAGCTTTTGTAGATAATTTTTGTTCACTCATTTTTATATATTTAATTAATAATTAAATTTATAGTTAGAAGTGATTTGACTTATAAAAGGGTGTGAAGCATCTGCTTTAGCACTTTTTTAGAGAGGTTGCAATCAGTCAAATCGTTCCTCTGTCAATAAATTATGTCACAAATATATATATTTAAATCAAAAAAAAAAAATTATCTAAAATTTACTGAAATACCTATAGATTTATCTAAAATTTACTGAAATACCTATAGATAGAGTATTGTATTCTTGAAAAGTAAAATCAGCAAAAGCACTAAAAATTAAAAATTTAAATTTTGCTCCTACTGTGGTTTGATATCCTGAAACATTAAAATTCATATCAATTGGATCTTTCAAAGATCTAGTTAATGGAATATTCGATTCGGTTTGATATTGCAAATCATATTTGCCTAACATTTTGAATGAAGAATTTCCTCCACTTAAACCAATGCCAGCATAAAAATTAACAACTAAAACATCTAAAGAGGCAAGTAATAATAAATTATAATTATTAAGATTAAATTGAGCTATCTGTCCAGATCCATTTATAGAACTAAAAGATTGAATATCATAATCTATTTTCATTTGAGAAAATGAAGCTAAAGCGGAAACATTTAACGGAAATCTGTCAATAGGGCCGAAATACTGCAGAAGATTATGCTTAATACCAATCCCTTTTAAAGACATGTCTATTCCTTTTCTGTGATATTCGGGACTATACCTTATGATTAATTCAGTATCAAATGGAATTCCTATTCCTAATTGTAAAACAGGAGCAGGAACAGCTCCAAGGGGTAATTTGTTTTTTATTCCTTTAGGTGCCTTGATAGTCGTACTCATTTGTGGCAAAATACCATCTGAAGGTATAGTTATCAATAAATCTTCTTGTCTACTATCTCCTATAATGGTAGGTAGGTTAGCAGCTTTTGATGTAACGTATTCTAAATTAGAAATTGAGAAGACTTGATCGGATACAGGAACAAATGAAGCATTTAGTCTTAAACTTAAATCTACTCCTAACTTTTTGTGAACTTTAGCAGAGTTAAACCAACCTGCATTAGAACTATAAATAGCTCCTTTCATTAGAGGAGACATGTAGCCTTTAAATAATTTCTTTGAGTCACTTTCTACAGCCAACAATATGGACTCAAATCCTGATTGAGACCAACAAAGAAAAGGAAGTATTAAAAAAAATAATACAGAGTTAAATTTCAATTAAAGTAGTTTTTATTAGACAACAAAGTTAAACTCCTTTTTAGGGAAAAAAAATAAAAATTAAGTTATATATCAACTATATATTTTATCATTTTCCACTTCCTCCTGCATAAGAAGTTAAATCATATTTCAACCTAAAAACAGTATAACGTGGCTGAATGAAATATGATCTTGTTTGACTGTAAAGCTGATTGAAACTATCTCTATTAACAGAAGTGTCATTAAAAAGGTTGGTAACACCAAGAGAAAATTCCCATTTAGACCCTTCTTTGTTGTAAGACAGATCTGCTTTCAAAAATCTATATTCATTTAACGTAACATCTTCATTTCTATAATAATTATAAGTGTAATCTGCAGTAAAAACGAATCCTTTTCCAAAATAAGCATCTAATCTAGCATAGGGTGAATCTGTGTAATAATAATTTTTCGCATTTCCTGTATCATATTTCCTTTTGTTATAGCTGTATCCAATTTCAAGATTAGGTTTGTCTCTGAAATTAGTAGAAAGACTTGCTCTATAGTTTTGAGTGAAGTTAATTGAGGTTGTTGGATTACCATTAATAATATTATTAAAATCACTGTAGTTAAAGCTCATATTTAAGCCTGCTTTAAAGTTTTTGAATCGTTTATCAATTCTCCCTGACGCTGAATAGGATTCCCTTGGGAAGTTGGAATTAACTGCAGATCTAACACTGCTAATTCCACTTATTAAAGTTTTATTTTGAATTGAGTTACTTCTTTTTGAATAACTAAACCTTGCAAATACATTAGTGAAAGTAAAAATATTAATACTTTGATAATTTAAATTATAATTATAAATTTTTGCAGCCTCAAGATTTGGATTTCCTTGAAAAAAAGAATTATAATTATTAAAAACATAACCTAAGGCTAGGTTATTCACATCTGTGAATGATGTTGTTGTTCTGTATGTAAATCTTAAACTCTCTGCATCTTTAAATTTTATAAAAATTCTCATATCAGGTCTAATGTCAGAATAAGAATCCGAGGCTAAGTTCCCTAACTGATTGTTTTCAGTTTTATAAGAATGTATTGTAATTCCTGGATCAAACGTAAAAATTCCAGTGATAAACCTATAGTGCATAGCTAAATAAGAGTCCGAAAATTTAAAATCAACATCATTTCCTAAAGCAGATTCATCAAATTTTTTGTTAGTATTATTATCTAAGATTTGAAAAATACTTGAATTAAATTTTTGACTCACATCAGTAACCCCAAACGTAAAATTAAGATTTGACTTAGGGGTTAAAATATAGTAATAGTCTAATTTACCTTCAATTTTATTAGTATTTGTGTTTCTTACTTGATTGATATTAAATTTAGATTGGCCTGTTTCTAAAGGAATAACATCTCTAAATGGCTGTATATCATTAATAGCTCTATAAAAAGGATCTTCATCCTGAGATAAACTTTGTGCCTCAAAAGAAAAAATATGATTTTCATTCAAAGTATAATAAACTTTCAATTCTTGATTAATTGAAGTGGGCTTATCAGATCTTAAAATATTTATTTTATCAATTTCAATAGGTTGTATTGTAGGACCATTTCTTGAATCCTTATATGAGGAAGAAGTCAAATCTGTATTTTCTTCGTTATCTGCTGATTTAAGCAATAAATTATATTCTGTTTGTAAACGTTCGTTTGGTTTATATTCGGAGGAAAACTTGTAGAGTTGTTGACTATTATTTTGAACTACATAATCACTAGTTTCTTCAATGGTGTTGGTAATTGTGTAATTTCTTTTTATATTTTCTTCAATGATATTTTTTGTTTTTGCTATTAAAGCAAAACCACTTATTTCCCAAGCATCATTTGGAGAATGACTAAAGTTATAAGCACCTAACTGCCCGTCAATAGATTTTGCTTGATTATTTTGAAGATTGCCAATACCAGAACCATCTGATGATATACTAATAGAAGTCCCATTTTGAGCATTTAGATTACGAAACCCTCCCCCAAATTTATAAAAATCTCTTCTTGAAAGAACCGGTTCGCCTATATTATTAGTATTACCCAAAACACTCATACTTAAGTCTTTTGAATAATAAAAAATTTTTGGAGCAGCTAAAACTCTATCTTCATTTCCTGTTCCAGCTAAAATCTCTCCAAACAAAAATTTATCTTTACCACTTTTAAGTTTAATATTAATTGCTATATTATCTTCATTATTTGTAACATTCCTTAACTGACCTACTTCTGTAAAATTCCTTAGCACTTCCACTTTACCTACTGCATTAGCAGGTAGGTTTTGAGTTGCTAATTTAGAATCTCCATCAAAAAAATCTTTTCCCTCAATAGTAATTTTACTAATTTCTTTACCCTCTACCTCAATCCTTCCATCTTCATTTATCTCAATTCCAGGTAAATTCTTTAAAACGTCTCCTAATTTTTTTTCAGTACCTGTGTTAAAAGAATCTGCATTATATACAATAGTATCTCCTTTAATAGTTACTGGCATTTCATATACTAGTTCCACTTCATCAAGAGCTTCAGCTTGTTCTTCAAGAGTAATATTTTTTTCAGAGGCTTCACTAATATTTAAATCAAATTCAACTTGTTTAAATCCAATAAACGAAACTTTAATATTATAATCTGTATTTTTTTTTAATGAAATCCTATAATAACCTCTATCATTAGAAATACCAAAACCATCTAATACTTTGGTATCCTTTTCAATAGCAATTACATTAGCTCCCATAATGGTATTCCCTGAGGAATCTGTAACAACTCCCTCAAAACGAACTTGAGAAAAAACAAATGAATTTGATAAGATAATTATTAACAACAATATTTTTTTCATATAAATAATTTTACTAAAATGTGGATATTAAAATTTTATCTAATAACTCTTACATTGTTTCTACGACCCCCTCTTCTTCCTTGGTACATTTCTTGCATTTCTTTAGCTTTATCCTCTGCAATTTTTTCAAATTCACTTTTAGTGACTACCTTTCCTTTAGATGGTGCCTTGATTTTTATTTTATCTTTTGGATTAAAAACAACTTTTATGCAAAGAATAGATGTTTTATCATCACTTATTTCTAGAATAAGACCTGGTAACCCTCCATACATAGAAGGTCCACTTGATACTGGTATATCAGGTGTAAACCATGCAATGGTCTCAACTGTTCTAGTTTTAGGCAACCTAGGATTCGTGTTTTCTTCATCTGAACCAGCAGCTGGCTCAGCCCGACGTCTTCCAAAACTAAAAGCTTGTTCTTCTACTTCTTTAGTAATAGTTGCTTTATATGCATTATATATTCCTATTTGCTTTGTCTCACCTGTCATTACCCATTTTGTTGGGGTGATACTGTCTTTAATTAAAAATACTTTTCCGAAAAGTTCTTTTTTATTAGTGTAAATATTAGACTGCAAGTCTTTGTGCAAAGTTCCTCCTTCTGGACCTGTCATAAACTGCATCCAGTTAAATCCCCGTCCTTGACCTCCACCAGCTTCTAAAACTTCTTCTTCTTCAAAATAGGATGAGTTACTATTAAAGTCTAAAATATAGTTTTTCTCTAAAGCATTTTTCATCGTAGATTTAATTCTTTTAGCTCTATCAGGTGGCATATTTTTCATCCAATCCATGTTTACAGTAGTTTTAGACATGTAATAAGCTTTGCCTTGAAAATCTTGTGAAAACCCATTTAAACTAAAAAACAGAACAAGTAATAATATTTTTTTCATTTTTTTTTTTTATCTCGACAATTATAATCGATTATTATTTAATAGACAATAAGTATATAATAAAGTTTAATTTAATTCTTTTTTTAAAAATATATTATAAATTAGATGTTCAAGTTATAAATTTAAATAATTAAGATATGCACATAGCAATTGCTGGGAATATTGGCGCTGGTAAAACTACTTTAACTAAACTTCTTTCTAAACATTATAAATTTGAAGCTTCCTATGAGGATGTTTTGAAAAATCCTTATTTAGATGATTTTTATAATCAAATGGAAAGGTGGTCATTTAATCTACAAATCTATTTTCTAAATAGTAGGTTTCGTCAGATAATGGATTTTGCTAAAAACAAAAAAGATATTATTCAGGACAGAACAATTTATGAAGATGCTTTTATTTTTGCTCCTAACCTTAAAGCCATGGGGCTTATGACTAACAGGGATTTTCAAAATTATAAATCTATTTTTGAAATCATGGAATCTTTCGTTAAAGGACCTGATCTTTTAATTTATTTAAGAAGTGAAATACCTAACCTAGTAGATCAAATTCATAAAAGAGGAAGAGAATATGAAAACTCTATAAGCATAGATTATTTGAGTAGACTTAATGAAAGATATGAGGCTTGGACACAAACTTATAATAAAGGAAAAATATTAGTAATCGATGTAGATAATTTAGATTTTGTTAAAAACAAAGAAGACCTCAAAATGATCATCAACAAAGTTGATGAGAGCTTAAAAGGTCTTAATTAATAAATTAGACTTTAATAAATAAAAAAGCCTCATAATTATGAGGCTTTTTTATTTATTTAGAGCAAAAATATATCACTTTTTCTTTGCCTCATTTACTACTTCTTGAACTGCTTTATTAACCTCATCTTGTGATCCATTTAATGCTGCTTCTGTAACTGTTTCAAAACCATCAACATTTGTAATAACTCTAACTTCTCCAGTTACATTTTGATTATCATCACTTGAAATTGTATTAACCAATACTTGCACCTCATTACTAATAGGATCACTTGATGAATAAGACTCTGAACTAGCGTGACCTCCTAATATTGGAGCAATCACTAAACCTATAAGGCAAGTCAGTTTAATTAAAATATTCATTGAAGGTCCAGATGTATCTTTAAATGGATCTCCTACAGTATCTCCAGTTACAGCAGCCTTGTGAGCTTCAGAACCTTTGTAGGTCATAACTCCGTTAATTTCAACACCAGCTTCAAAAGATTTTTTGGCATTATCCCATGCACCTCCAGCATTATTTTGGAAGATTGCCCACAGAACTCCACTAACTGTTACACCAGCCATATAACCACCTAGCATTTCAGCAACTAACATGTTATTATCTTGATAAACTAATTTACCTACTAATACAACAAGTATTGGAAAACCTATAGTTAAGAGCCCTGGTAACATCATTTCCTTTAAAGAAGCTTTAGTAGAAATATCTACACATTTATCATATTCTGGTTTTCCAGTTCCTTCCATAATTCCTGGAATTTCTTTAAACTGTCTAACCACTTCATTTACCATTTCCATTGCAGCTTTACCCACAGCATTCATTGCTAGTGCAGAGAAAACAACAGGGATCATAGCTCCAACAAATAGCATTGCTAGTACAGGAGCTTTAAAAATATTAATACCATCAATTCCTGTAAATGTTACATAAGCAGCAAATAAAGCTAAAGAAGTTAATGCAGCAGAAGCAATAGCAAAGCCTTTACCAGTTGCAGCAGTTGTATTACCAACAGCATCTAAAATATCTGTTCTTTCTCTTACAATTGGATCTTGCTCACTCATTTCAGCAATTCCACCAGCATTATCGGCAATTGGCCCAAAAGCATCAATTGCTAATTGCATAGCTGTTGTTGCCATCATTGCAGAAGCTGCTAAAGCAACTCCATAAAATCCAGCTAAAGCATATGATGACCATATCGCTGCAGCAAATAATAATACGGAAGAGAACGTAGAGATCATACCTGTTGCTAAACCAGCAATAATGTTTGTTCCTGCTCCAGTACTTGATTGTTGTACAATTTTTAAAATTGGTTTTGAACCTAAACCAGTGTAGTATTCAGTAAATGCTGAGATTCCAGCACCGACAACTAAACCAACTAAACAAGCGTAAAATACTCTTATTGAAGAAATATCTTTAATACCTTCTCCAAAGAAATCCATCTGCATAGTTTCTGGTAACATCCATGTAACTAATCCATAACACGCTACAGCTACCATCGCTATAGATGCCCAGTTTCCTATATTTAAAGCTTTTTGAACATCAGCTTCTTTTGCATCATTAGATGAAATTTTAACTAATAAGGTTCCTATAAGAGAGATGATTATCCCAACTCCTGCAATAGACATTGGTAATAATATTGGTCCAATTCCACCAAAAGCGTCTTGAATTGCACCTCCCATATCCTTAATAACATAGTTACCTAAAACCATAGCTGCTAAAACAGTAGCAACGTAAGAACCAAATAAATCGGCTCCCATACCTGCAACATCTCCAACATTGTCACCAACATTATCAGCAATAGTAGCTGGGTTTCTTGGATCATCTTCAGGGATATCAGCTTGTACTTTACCAGCTAAATCAGCTCCAACATCAGCAGCTTTTGTATAAATACCACCACCTACTCTTGCAAATAAGGCAATCGATTCAGCTCCTAAAGAAAAACCAGCTAATGCCTCTAATACAACAGTCATCTGATCAGTATTTGTCCACTCACCACCCATAAATATCTCATAAAATATGATAAAGAACATAGTTAAACCTAAAACAGCTAAACCTGCAACTCCAAGGCCCATAACAGTACCACCACCAAAAGAAACTTTTAGTGCATTTGGTAAACTAGTTTTTGCAGCTTGAGTTGTTCTAACATTTGTTTTAGTTGCAATTTTCATCCCCATATTTCCTGCAAAAGCAGAAAATATAGCACCTATTATAAAAGCCACTACTATTAAATAAGTGCTGTCCATATAAAAAGCAATTGTAGCTAAAACAATACTAGCTCCAACTACAAAAATTGCTAGTAATCGATATTCAGCATTTAAAAATGCTAATGCACCTTCATAGATGTGATCAGAAATTTCTTTCATTTTCCCATCCCCAGCGTCTTGTTTCATTACCCAAGATTTTTTTACTAGCATGTATGCTAGACCTAACAAAGCCATTGCAATTGGCATCCAAATCATCATTGATTCCATATGTTGTTGTTTAAATATTTTTTAATTCAGCTGGCAAAAGTAATGAAATCAGTTTTAATTAAAAAACTTTTAAGATTCATAGCTTAAGCCTGTCTATTATTTTCTGTAGAGAACTTTTTTAACAGCCTTTATAACATCCTGACTATTAGGGATCCATTCCGCAAGTAAAACAGGTGAATAAGGAGCCGGAGTATCAGCAGTATTAATTTTTTCAATTGGAGCATCTAAATAATCAAAAATTTGATTTTGAATTTGATATGATATTTCAGTAGAAATATTACCGTAAGGCCAAGATTCTTCTAGAATAACTAACCTATTAGTTCTTTTAACAGACTCTATAATTGTATCCATATCCAAAGGACGGATTGTTCTTAAATCAATAAGTTCAGCTTCAATTCCATCTTTTTTTAACTCATCAATAGCTTTAACAGCTTCTTTTAATATTTTTCCAAAAGACACTATAGTAACATCTTTTCCAGGAATTTTAATTTCAGCTTTACCAATAGGTATTAGATATTCTTCTTCAGGGACCTCTCCTTTGTCTCCGTACATTTGTTCGGATTCCATGAAAATTACCGGATCATTATCTCTTATAGCCGATTTCAATAACCCTTTTGCATCATATGGATTTGAAGGAACAATCACTTTCAACCCTGGACAGTTAGCATACCAACTCTCAAAAGCTTGGGAGTGTGTTGCTGCTAATTGACCTGCAGAGCCAGTAGGTCCTCTAAAAACTATTGGACATGGAAACTGACCACCTGACATTTGTCTTATTTTCGCTGCATTATTTATTATCTGATCAATTCCAACAAGAGCAAAGTTAAAAGTCATGAATTCAATTATTGGCCTGTTTCCAGTCATTGTGGATCCAACTCCAATTCCAGAAAAGCCAGCTTCAGAAATTGGTGTATCTATAACTCTTTTATCACCAAATTCATCTAACATTCCTTTAGACGCCTTATAAGCTCCATTATATTCAGCAACTTCTTCGCCCATAAGAAAAATAGACTCATCTAACCTCATTTCTTCAGACATAGCTTCACAAATAGCTTCCCTAAATTGAATAACTCTCATAAATATAATTTTGTTGAAATAAATATATCTCCAAAAATATGCAAATATTTATAGACTAGTACAACTTTTAATTCAAAATAATTACTATGCACGCATAGTAATTAGCTAATTTTATTTTATATTTGAATAAATTATTTTAGATCAAATATGAAAATTTTAGTTTGTATAAGTCACGTTCCTGACACAACATCAAAAATCAACTTTACTGATGAAGATACAGTCTTTGATAGTCAAGGTGTTCAATATGTAATCAATCCAAATGATGAGTTTGGATTAACTAGAGCCATGTGGTTTAAAGAAAAGCAAAATGCTGTAATTGAAGTAATTAATGTAGGTAAAGCTAACACGGAACCTACTTTAAGAAAAACTTTAGCTATTGGTGCTGACAAAGCCATAAGAATAGATTCTGAACCAATTGATGGATTATTTGTTGCAAAAGAAATTGCAGAATATGTTAAGTCTAATCCATATGATTTAATTATTGCTGGAAGAGAATCTATAGACTACAATGGCGGAATGGTGCCAGGTTTAATTGCAGGCCTACTACAAATTAATTATGTAACAAACTGTACTAAATTAGAAATTGAAAATAATTCTGCCACAATTGATAGAGAAATTGATGGTGGTAAAGAAATTTTGAGCTGTGACCTTCCTTTAATTATTGGAGGACAAAAAGGGCTTGTAGAAGAAAGTGATCTTAGAATCCCTAACATGAGAGGAATTATGCAAGCAAGGCAAAAACCCTTAGAGGTTGTTCCACCATCCGATTCAAATTCAAAAACTAAATCAATAAAATTTTATAAACCAGCTCCTAGAGAAGAGGTTAAACTGGTTTCTTCCGATAACTTAGATCAATTAATCGACTTGCTTCACAATGAAGCAAAAGTCTTATAAAACCATAAAAATGTCTGTATTAGCTTACGTAGAATCCTCTAAAGGAAAAGTTAAAAAAAATGCTTTTGAAATAGTCTCTTACTCAAGTGAGTTAGCAAAAAAACTTGATACAGATTTAGTAACTCTTGTCTTAAATTGTGATGACACTAGCGAGCTGGGTAAATACGGAGCTTCTAAAATTTTAAAAGTCACCAGTTCTGAATTGGAAAATTTCAGTGCTAAATCATATGCTAATATTATAGCTCAAGCAGCTAAAACTTCCAATTCAAACCACATAGTTTTAAGCAGCAGTTTAGATACTAGATATTTGGCTCCATTATTATCAATAGAATTGGATGCAGGTTATTTAAGTAATTGC
>Ga0209482_1000229_pt1 | contig 51169 bp, 50 predicted proteins | sample CoawatmetaG10DNA_FD_187512 | JGI IMG/M metagenome (GOLD analysis project Ga0209482, IMG submission 187512) | Marine microbial communities from the West Antarctic Peninsula - Coastal water metaG104-DNA (SPAdes) (version 2) | ecosystem: Environmental > Aquatic > Marine > Coastal ...
ACGGTTGAATGATTCTTATTATTCTGTTAGCTAACTTTTTAATGTTTGCGGAGGATGGACTTCCTGGTAAATTTAAAAATTATTCAATTAGTAAGTTTGACTGCTAATGTTATAATAAGATTCATACCAATTTCAATATTAAGCCAACATGTTTTTAATTATAATTAAAAGTTCTTTTGGTAGGAAACGATGTATTAATTTTTTTATAGGCATTGATCTAGCAGATTTTAATTTAATAAAGGACATAAAATGATTCATAATAATTTGAGCGATAAGAAAATTATTATTGCTGGGTCAGAAGGGCTTTTAGGAAATGAGATAGCTAAGTATTTTGAAGAAAATGGTAATGATGTTTTAAGGCTAGATTTAAAACTTGGTCATGATTTTACAATTGAGAAATCTGTAAAAAAATTAATGAGTAATAACAAATCTGCTAATGTTTTAATAACTCCATTTGCATTAAACCCTCAGCCAGATGAAGACTCTTTTAATTTATTTGACTTGCCATTAGAGTCTCTTGATAAGTACCTTAAAGTTAATTTATTATCACTTTTTTCAGTTTGTAGAGAATTTGCAAAAGTTTGTCCAGAAAATTCATCAATAATTAATTTTAGTTCTACATATGGCATTTTATCGCCAAAGCACTTTATATATCCTGAAGGCTTTACAAAGCATATTGGTTATTCTATTACTAAATCTGGAGTAATAGGATTAACGCAGTATTTATCTACCTATTTAGCACCAAAAATACGTGTTAATGCAATTGTGCCGGGTGGAGTAGAAAATAATCAAAGTACTGAATTTATTAAGCAATATTCTGCCCTGACACCAATGGGTAGAATGATGAAAAAAGAGGAGATTATTGGTCTAGTGAAATATCTTGCATCTGATGACTCTTTATATACAACTGGATCCATTTTAAAAGTGGATGGTGGATGGTCTGCTTGGTAGTTATGTTATTATTAATTTTTCAAATTCTAAAGAAACTTTTCCAGAAAGAATATTAAATTATTAACGTGATAATGATTCAGAAGTACTCATCATCTTCTGATTGTATTACTTTTAAAAATCTAACTAAACAAAAATATAGCAATTTATCTCAAACTTTGAACCCTTTCTTCGGAAATATTGATTTGTTATTCATTCATTCATTACCTGTTTATATAAATTTGTATTCTATTTTTACTTATAAATTATGAGGTATTTGATAACTTAAGTTATATAGATGTTTAATCAGAATATAAATAAACAGTTACCCTTTAGGGTATTATTTTAAACAAGGATAAAGTCCATTAAAAAAATATGAAGTTCATTGCCGAAATCGGCCTTAATCATTGCGGTTCGATTGATAGGGCAAACAAAATACTTAAAGACCTGTGCGATACTTCAGTTGATGTAATCTCATTTCAGGTTAGGGAGAGTAGTTTTTATGATGGCACTCACCCAAGAAAAGTTGAGTTACCACTTTCCTTTTATATAAAAGCAAAAGAATCAATTCATAAAGCAAATAAATTGATGTGTATTGCTATTTCAGACTTCCAGAAAATATCTCAGTTTGATAAAATAGGAGTCGATCAATGGAAGACCCTGAGTTGGGACATAAATAACGATAAATTATTAAGTCACCTTGAAAAAACAAAGAAAAAAATTTATGTATCTACTGGTATGTCAAGTATTAAAGATATCCAATTAGTTAGCAAAAAGTGGAAAGAAGTGGAATTTATTCATACTCAGTTGGATGACCATTTACCTAGTGTCAATTTAAAGGCAATTAACACAATAAGAAATTCTACAGGGCATAAAGTTTCATTTGGTCTTCACTGCACTGAACATGAAGTGTTATATAGCGCATTAGCTTTTGAACCATCAGCTATCTTTTTTTATGTGAAAGATGAAACGGATGCAGAACACCCAGATGACTTACATGCTATATCTACTGGATTTGTTGGAGAAAGAATTAGAATGATTAATAAATTAAATAAGAGTTTAGGTAATGGAGAGAAGCTTGCAATGAATAACAACATGCATCCTGATGATGATGATATTTGTAATTAACTACAAAGAGATTTGAAAACTATTGTAATAGGTGGCTCTAAAGGCATCGGAAAAGCTATATCAAATGCTCTAACTGAAGCAGATCATTCTGTTATAAGCACTTCATCTAGTGATTTAGACACGTCAAATATTAAACAAGTTAAAAAATTTGTAGAGAAAGTTGTGGATACAGATGTGTTAGTTTTTAATACTGGTGGCCCACCTGCTAAGGATTTTTTTGAGATAGACGAATTAGAATGGAATCACTACTTTAACCAACTGTTCTATAGTTTTGTTTATATACTTCAACATTTAAAGATAAATGATAATGGCTATATATTTCTAATATCCTCTCACACTATTAAAAATCCTGAGAATAAATTAGTTTTATCTAATTCATTTCGAGTAGCCTCAACAAGTGTGTTAAAGACAGTTAGCAAAATTTATGCTGAACGAAATATCAGCTGCATCAACATTGCCCCTGGTCCAATTAAAACTGACCGACTGCGAGGACTAGTTGGGAATATAGATGAATTTGAAAAAACTCTTCCAATGAAAAGAGCTGGAGATCCTGATGAAATTGGTCGCTTTGTTAAACTAATTATTGAGAATGAAATTAAATACATAAATGGTGTCACTATTAATTTTGATGGAGGATTGTCAAATCATATATTCTAGTTAACTTAATAAGAAGCTCTTGAAATAATATTTATAGCTAATTAAGTTTCTTATAAAAAATTAAACTGGAACTCAATCATTTATTTAGTTTTATTTCTTCCAAAAGAAGGTAATGTCCAATGACCTCTACTAGGCTAAGAGCATCACTGATAATTTCATAAAGACTGTTCAGTTAATGTAAAATTATAATATGGGTTTAAATTCAGATATTAGTGAAGTAATTTCACAATTAGACAAAATTATTCATTCACAAGAAGGAAGATGGCTGGATATATCTGATTACAACCTTAAAAGCAAAGATCGCAAAAATATGAAATCAGTATATGGCCTAACTCATGATATTCTCCATCATATTGATAATAATCAAAGGATTATTGATCGAACTCACAAAAATAATTTAGACTATTTCTATGAAAAATGTGCTGAACATGTAAAAAACTTGGATAAAAAAGATACGCTTAAAATCAGTTAATTACTCTTACTCTCGAACATTACTTGCTTTCGAGATTCTTTAGTTTATTCAAAGCAGAAATGATATCTTGATCTTCTTTTAAAGAATCGTGAATATAATCAAAGTAATCAAACTGTTGATCCTGAAAATGTATATTTGTCAAGGGGTAAAACCATTTTTCATCCATAGTACCGAGAACAAATTCCTTATCGCGCCACAAAAACTTTCGAACATGGCTAAATATTGATTTAAAGTCATGCTCTGCTTTTAGGCAAATCCAAACAAGAGTTTCGTCTTTCCAAAACTCAATTGAAAAAGCACCATATTGCTCCTCATCTAATGAAAGATTAATAACTGACTCTTTAACCTCATCTAGAGTCTTTCCAATCCAAACACTATTATTTTTGAGTTTTTTCTCTTCTTGCTGCTCTAAGAATCCATCTTGATAAAAATATTTATTTTCAGCCATTTTAACTTTAATGTTTATAATCTAAACGATAGCATACAGTATGAATAGCAATTCCCTCAAAGAAAAAGCTGGGAAGCCACTAATCTATATTATTAAATTAACTCATGGGTTCAATCTTTTTATAGAGTTTTTAAAGCCTAATTCGATTAATTAAATTAAATTAAAGAGAGGCTAACTCAAGCAAGTCTTTTTTCCAACATTTTAATTCTACTTTGATCTTCAAATTTGATTTTGGAATAATATCGCTCTTTACTTTTTAACCAAAGCAATTCGAACTCAACAGCTTTAAGTATTGAGCTTTCACCATAACTAACTGATTCAGATGGAAATACTACTTTTCTAGTTTCATACTTATCTATTAAGCCATCACTATTCATTTCATTAATTATTGGAAAAGCTTCTAAACTAATTCCTCCACCCATTGCAGTTTTAAATCCCTGTTCTTTTGCTTTAGCAAAAACAGTTTTACACAAACTCTTAACTTCATCAGAAGTATTAATAGAGTCTCTACCTAGGCCCATTGAACCAACAAGATCAACTCTTCCAATTGTAATGCCCGATAGATTAGAAATATTAGGGACTGTTAACATATCATCAAAATTGCTACATGCTGTTAAAGTCTCTATATTTGCTCCAAACTCAATATCAGCAGCATTATCAGAAGGTATAAAATTATCAATTAAATCAGTGAACTTTGATATTGCATATTTTGTTTCAGCCATGGGAGCAATACATCCTTTAACCCCAATTGCTAATGAGTTATAAACATCAGTAACTGCCTCAACTCCACCTATTTTTAAAATAATTGGAAGATTAACATAGCTAGTAATATCTTTTAGCCTCATCATTTCTTCCATTCTACTTCCCTCTGCCTCAAATTCAGCCTTAATTTCAAAGACACCATATTCTTCTTTTAAAAACTTAAGTACTTCAATAATCTCTTTTTCTAAACTATTCATTCGATCTCCATTTGTAATAATCATAAGACCAAGGATTTAATTTTTTGGCCTCTAAATATAATTCTATATTTTAAACAAGATTTTAATTACTAAATACTTTATGCCTATTAATTTATAGAGTACATTTCAAAATACTTCTCAAGGGACTTCTTTAATCTATTACAATTATCATAAAGTCCAATGCTGATTTTTCCACTTTTATTAGGTAAGATTAGTCTTAATTGAGTATTGCTGTTCTTTTTATCTTTTGATAAAGCTCTTAACAACGCATCCACATTAATATTGATGTGGCGATAAGTATTACAATTTTTTTCTAAGACATTGTGCATACGCTCAAAATGGCTTGTGTTTGAGATATTGAGCTCTTTCGCAACAAAGTTTGCTATATCCATGCCTATAGTCACAGCAATCCCATGTGGAATAGAATAATTTGTTACAGATTCAATTGCATGACCAAAGCTATGTCCGTAATTCAAAACATTTCTTGGGCCCTTATCAAACTCATCAATCTCAATAAGTTTCTTCTTCATTGATAACGAATTGAATATAAACTTTTCCATGACTAATGGGTCAGCAAACAATTGATCATAAGAGTCAGAAATCAAATTAAAACTTTCAGGACTATTAATTGCATGAACTTTAATCATTTCTCCTATCCCTGAATATAATTCTCTTTGTTTGAGGGTTTGAAGAAAATTAACATCAATTACCACTTTTTCTGGTGGTAAAAATGTACCTAATATATTTTTAAATTCACCTGAATTTATAGATGACTTTGAACCAATACAAGAATCTGACTGCGCTAATAAGGTTGTAGGATAAAAAATCCATGGCAAGCCACGCATCACTGTTGTTGCTAAAAAACAAGTAATATCTTGAACAATTCCCCCACCAATAGCCACTAACGGCTCACCTCTTTTAATATTTAATGATACTAATTCGTTAACATAATCTGGCATTTTATCTAGTGATTTATTATTTTCTAAAGCATCAATTTTTATTATTCTTTGCGAAGTTAAGATTTTAGAAATTCGATCTTCATAAAGTTTACAAATATTTCTATCAATTATATAAACAGCATTTTTGACTAGATTATGAGTTAGATGATCAATCCCTCCTTGTTTAAAACTTGCTTCATAATGGCCTTTATGTGATTGAATAATGATTTTTTTAGACACGAGAAAAACCACCGTCTATCATTAAATTTTGTCCCGTTATATATGTATTTTCATTACTAACAAGCCAACTCACAAATGAAGCTATTTCAGTTACCTGACCTAATCGCTTAATTGGTATTTTTCCCTTAAGGTTCGAAACACCTTCTTCCCCCCAAACATCTCTAGTTAGATCTGTATCAATAAATCCAGGAGCTACGCTATTTGCTAAAATACCTTTCTCAGAAACCTCAGCAGCTAAAGCAACAGTCATCCCATCAAGGCCAAACTTACTTGACGAATAAGACGCTCTATACTCTTTGGAAATATTTCCAAAAATAGAGGTTATATTTACTATCCTCCCCCATTTTTCTTTTTCCATATAGGGAATTACTGTTTGGCAAATTTGAAAAGGTACTCGCAAATTAACACGCAAAATACGATCAAAGTCATTAATATCTATAGAGGAAAATTTACCAATTTTATTAATTCCTGCATTATTAACAAGAATATTAATAGGCTTTTTCTTTAGATACTTAAGAAAATTGTTTACTGATTCATCATCCAAAAAATTAACTTGGTAATAACTTGAACCAATAGGGTGTTTACCATTTTCTCTTGTTCCAGTTGCAATAACTTCAAGACCATCTTTCACCAACCTTTCAGCTATAGCATATCCTATCCCTTTTGATGCTCCAGTTACAACTGCCAAATTTTTTATTTTTTTCATTACTAAAGATTCATTTAATTACTTAAAATTTTACTTTTGAATAAGGTAAACATTTGCAAATATCTTATCAACTTTTGTAACAGTTGTACTAGAAGGATCTTGTAAATACCCGTAATGTGAAATTTTTTTTGCTCCAGTACAAATAGAATTAATAGTTTCAAGTGCCTCTCCGGCATTAATCAAATTGTATGGAAGTACTTCAGAATATCCACCATTACTTCCATTTATATCCATTGAAAAGTACGACTGGGCTTTATCTTCTATTGTATTTCCAAAAGTTTCTCTTAAATCCAAAATTAAGGCAGTCTTTGTATGTTTCCAAGCCATTTCAATAGTCTTCCTCCATGTTTCATGCAAATGCAATATTCCCAATATGAGAGTCATATCATATACTCCTGATAAGGAAGAAAAATCGTCCTCATTCACATGATGGAATTTATGATGAGGATAATTCGTAGCTGCTTTTTTTATCATTACCTTGCTAATATCAATTCCAGTATAAGAAAATTTTTTAAGTTGCTCTCCTATAATTCCAGCAAATCCTCCTTGTGCACAGCCTATATCTAATATGCTCATATCTTCATGTAGCTGATTTTTTAAGAAAAACCATTCTGACGGATAAACATCAGAAGAAGTTACACGATGGCTATCAAAAAAACTCACAACATTCGGTAAGCCCCATGATTCTGCGTTTTTATTCATTATATTTTTTCCAGTATGGATCAGATCTAATTAATAGCTCTACTTTTTCAGCATCTTCTGGAACATCTACAGCAAATGCATCAACATATGGATAAAATGCAACTCTTTGTGTTAAGCCATTGTCATACAAACGATTACTATCACAAGCCTCAGCTAATTCTAAAGGTGATTCTGGCATTTTAGTGAATTTTTTAAGAAAACCCCAACGGAAGCCAAAAATACCAAAAATTTTCTTAGCTTCAGTCTTATCCGACCACTCTTTACAATAAGGAACTGGAGCCCTTGATGTATAAAGAATATCACCTTTAATATTATGAATGATTTTTAATGTATTTGGATCATTAAATTGAGCCTCATCAATAATTGGCATAGATAAGACAACCCCATTAACATCTTTATCATCAACCATAGGTTTCACTGTTGCATCAATCATATCTGGGCGCATCATTGGCTCATCACCTTGAACATTTAAAACTATATCACCTTCACCTAATTCAAAATCACTATTTTCAATAGCTTCAGCAACTCTATCCAAGCCTCTAATATGTTTATCTGATGTCATGATACAAGGGATATTTTTAGAATCAGCAAACTCTTTGATTTCAACATCACAAGTAGCAATAAATAGCTCATCCCACTTTTGATACATCTTTGCACGATGCCAAACATGCTCAACCATTGGCATACCTGCAATTTTAAAGAGAGGCTTTCCTGGAAATCTTCCAGACGCCATTCGCGCAGGAATAACTCCAATAATTTTTGTCATTTTATTGTCCTATATAATTTAGAAATTTTATTATTTTCCATTCCAAGGCGAATTGATTCTCCATCTTCATCCACAACTTGCCAGTTATTTTTTTCATCCGAACGATAAAATGCGTGTAATAATCGAATTGAACGTAAGCAGTCATCTTGACTCACAGAAAATGCGGCATCAGTTTTCATGGAGTGAAAAATATCTTTATATAATACAAAATGACCTTCCCCATAAATACATGATGAAAAATCCTCACTATGCTTGTGACACTCATCAATATCTGGAGTAAATATTTGTAGCTCATTAACGGCTATACCTCCAATTTGGGCAAGCCCTTTTGAGCCAATAATAGAAATAGATGCCTCAAAATCATCTGGTCTAGCTGCAGTTGTTACTTCCAAACTACCTACTGCTTTATTTTCATAAGTAAAACTAGAAACCACTGTATCTTCTGCTTCAATATTTGAGCCTAATGTTCGCATAGTTGCGTTAACCTTGCTAACTTCACCGCCCAAGTACCTTAGTAAATCTATATGATGAATACCTTGGTTTGAAAGAGCCCCACCATCATGAGATAAGGTTCCACGCCATGCCGCTAAATCATAATAACGCTGAGGACGACACCATCGAACTCGGACACCAATTACTCTAATGTCACCTAACTCACCTTGAATTAAAGCTTTTTTTACACGCTGTACTGCTAAATTGTGTCTATTTTGAAAAACTGGAAAAATTTTCAAGCCAAGTTTTCCTGCAACCCTGTAGGCCTCATTAAGTTGAGATGGCTTCATAAATGTTGGTTTTTCAACAATTATATGTTTTTTATATATTTTTAATATATCTAAGCTGTGTTCAAGATGCATGCCTGAAGGGGTCATAATTGCAACTATATCAACATCAGTTATTTCTGTAAGCATTGAATGGTAATTTGAAAATGCAGGGATATCAAATTCATCATGATAAGTATTTGCCTTTTCAATTTCCAAGTCACATACTGCAACTAATTCCAGCCCAATAGTTGCAATTATAGCTCGACAATGATGACCCGCAATACGGCCACAACCAATGATTGCAATTCTATAAACTTTCATGCTTTTTAGAATCCATTTTTTGGCAATGTATTACAACATTGGTTATACATTTTATAATTGGCTTAAACTTTTCTATTGATGTTGATGAAAAGCGACTATAACCCTTCAGACTTGGATGATCAAAATCTTTTCGATAATAAACTATACCTTCTAATGCAGCATGAATCTGAGAGGAATAATCACCAAATTTAACATGTAAAAAATTACCGTGACTCTCGTATGAAAATATATCTATGTTCTCCATCGCGTCTAGAAAATATTTTTTACCTGAATTAAGTCGTTTGACAGATAGCCTCATTTCTTTCTCATGATCTAATAATATCTCAATTGCTTTTGCAGAAACATTGCCTATCTCATACATTGGCCTTTGTTTATGGATTATAGAGATTAACTTCTTATTAGCTAAGACATACCCTACCCGAAACCCAGCAGCACCCCAAGCTTTACTGAAGCTCCTAACCACCACTAAGTTCTTACATTCATTAATCCAAGGAACAACTGTTTCTTTATATAAAGGGTGATAAGCCTCATCAATCAATATTAGCGCTCCAATATTTTCAGCTGTATCAATAATTTTTCGTAAATCAACTAAAGAAAATACAGTTCCAGTGGGGCTGTCGGGGTTTGGTAGGCAAACCATTTTTGGCCTTTTTTCGGTAATAACATTAATAATCCTATCAACTTCCAATATTGGGCCAATTAAAGATTTTTCATAATCTAACCAAGTTACGTCAGCCCCATAAATTTTTGAGTAAACTTCATACATTGCAAAAGTAGGGCGGGATAAAACAACGCTATCTCCTGATTTGATACAAGATTCAAAGCAAGCTCGGATAGCCCCATCCGATCCAGCAGTTAATAAAATATTTTCTGGAAGAACATTAGAAAATTTAGCAACTTTACCATACAAAACATCAAGGTCTGGATAGGTAAAAACAGCTTCTAATGAAATTTTAGATAAAGACTGCATCACAATTCTATTTAACTCAGGATCAGCACATTCATTCTTATCTAGCCACGTCTTACCTGGAGACCTATGTTCTTGCTTTATCCAGTTTGGACGTGTTAAATTTTCATTTAAAAACTCATCATGGAATGTATTGATTGATTTAAACATAATAGGCCTTTAAGTTAAATAACCATCTATATAAATTAAAGAGGTATTTTTTAGAATTAATGGGAATTGAATTAAAGGTTTTAAAGAAACTAATTATACTAAATATTTTGGATAAATATTTATTTAATCTGCTTGAAAAACTAAAATCACAAGTGCTTAATAATAAATGCAAAATAATTCATAATACAATATTATTTCTTATGAAAGAATAAAGGTGGAATCTAATTTTAATAAACCTAAGGTTTGAAAACTAAATATTAGTCCTCATTCTCACACAATGATTATGCACTTGACAGAAATTCTCCCATTCTAGCCTTAATCAGCTCTTGAGCTCCTTTTTTATCGAGACCATTCATGTAATATTTACGTGCACTTTCTGTCTGCTTCATATAATCATTTGAATCCATATCTATAAGATCATTTAATTTAGAACGCATCGAATTTTCACTAAAGCTTTCCAATAGATTAATACTTGGCAATTTATTAAAATTCTCTAATGCACCCCAGAATCTGGCAAGAGCATAATCATCAATACTAGCTCCAAATAAAACTTTTTTTCCAATTCCAAGCATTTCAAAACCAAGGGTCGAGTGGACAGTTACTATAATATTTGACTGAGTTGAGCTTTTATATCCCTCAAAATCTGCAAAATTATTTGGAATTATTTTGGCAAAACTTTTAGTATCAATTGCAGTAACTCGATTAAGTTCAAGCAAATAGTCTGGAGTATTTGGCTCATACCTCATTTGAATAGCCAATGAAAGGCTCAGCTCTTTACATATTTTTATTAGGTTTAACAATATAGAATCTAAATGCTCATTGAGCATTTTCATATGAGGATTATTCTTAGAAAAATTATGTTGGCCAATAAAGCATACATCATATTTTTCTATTGTCTCTTTACTAGATCTTTTTTTATATAAATCATAAACTAAAGATCCAGCTGAAACATACTCTCTATTTTTTACCCCCATACTATCCATTATATTTTTACCATGCCCACCAAATCCATAAAATAGTGAAACTGGATATTTACTATAACAACTAGACGTTCGATTAGAGTAATTAGGTCCTGTGCGAAAGCCATTTTGCACTGAAATTGTCAACTTCTCTGGAAACTCAGCATGAATCTTTCCCATTAAATACGAAGCATCTATAAATGTTATGAGTATTTTAGGTTGTAAAATATCTATAAGAGAAAAAAGCGCTGCATCTTGAATTCTTTTTAACTTAAAGCTATGAACTAGGACTCTATATATAAATCTAAAGCTTGCTATAAGTGGAATTACGCCCCTAACTCTCAAAATAGAAAAAGATGCCATTTCTGGAATACATGGTTTAATGTGGCGATTTCCTTCACCATCAATAATCAAAATATCAACACTTTTAGGATTTATGAATTTAATTTTTCTCATGTAGCACCTTAGTTTCAGATATAAATTCAACTATTCTAGTTTTAATTAACTCATTGATTGGTAACGTATCAAAATGATTCATATAGTGTTTACGGGCATCTTTAGTCTGCTGTATATATTCATTGGGATCCATATCTATGAGTTCATTTAATTTAGAACGCATCGAATTTACACTAAAGCTTTCTAATAGGTTGATAGTTGGCAATTTATTAAAATTCTCTAATGCACCCCAGAATCTGGCAAGAGCATAATCATCAATACTAGCTCCAAATAAAACTTTTCTTCCAGCCCCAAGCATTTCGAAACCAAGAGTTGAGTGAACAGTTACTGTGATATTTGACTGAGTTGAGCATTTATATCCCTCAAAATTTGCCAAATTATTTGGAATTATTTCGGCAAATCTTTCTGCATCAAGCGCCTTAAGATGATTAAGTTCAAGCAAATAGTCTGGAGTATTTGGTTCATACCTCATTGCCACTACTAATAAAAGATTAAGCTCTTTACATACTTTTATTAGACTTAATAATATTGCATCTAAAAGTGCGTTGAGTATTTTCATATAAGGATCATCAATAGAAAAATTCAATTGAGAAATAAAACATACATCATATTTATTTGATTTAACCTCAATTAGATTTTTTTTATATAAACCATAAACTAAAGACCCAGCAGAAATATACTCTCTATTATTTAATCCAATACTTTTCATTACTCTCTCTTCATGCTCACCAAAACCATAAAAAAGTGAAACTGGATATTTACTATAAGAACCATGGCTATATTTAGGGCCAGTACGAAATCCATTTTGAACTGAAATTGTTAGCTTCTCTGGAAACTCAGCATGAATCTTTCCCATTAAATACGAAGCATCTATAAATGTTATGAGTATTTTAGGTTGTAAAATATCTATAAGAGAAAAAAGCGCTGCATCTTGAATTCTTTTTAACTTAAAGCTATGAACTAGGACTCTATATATAAATCTAAAGCTTGCTATAAGTGGAATTACGCCCCTAACTTTCAAAATAGAAAAAGATGCTATTTCTGGAATACATTGTTTAACGTGTTGAATATTCTCATCATCTATAATTAGTACATCAATACTTTTAGAATTTATGAACTTAATCTTTCTCATAAAAAACGTCCTTATCCTATTATTTTTTGTAATATAAAAAATTAATACTTTGTCAACATAAACAAAAAGTCATAAAATCTTTAACAACATATATTTGGATTAATTAGTTAATTCAAAATCAAAAAAATAATTTTTTTGTTAATTAAGCCAATATCTTATATATCAATTTTAGCTTTAAAATCAAACTTTAAAAATCTTAAGAAAAAATAAATTATTATAATACTACTCTCAATACTTGCTAAAGTGGAGAGCATACAAAAAAGCGATTAAAAAAGTAGAAATCCCCTCCTATATTTGATTAATCCTCATTATATTTTTAGGAGATAGGCGAATCTTGAGGATATAATATAGTCAATGAAAATATCAATTTGCATTCCAACTTATAATCGAGCTAAAAATTTAGTTAATTGCCTGGAGTCTTTGGTATTAAATAAGAACATATTATCAATTGATTTTGAAGTTTGTATTTCTGATAATTTTTCAAGTGATAATACTGAATCTATTGTTGATTCCTTTAAAAAAAAACTTCCAATTAAGTATCACAAGAGCCCCCTTAACGTCGGAAGAGTAAAAAATTATTTAAATGTTGTAAACCTTGCAAAAGGTGATTTTATTTGGTTAATTGGTGATGATGACCTTCTTCTCGAAAATGCAATTTTTGAGATTGATAGGCTTATTTCTAGCAATGTGGATGTAGATTTTTTTTATATAAACTCTTATTGTTTAGAATCTGACTTCTTAAAATCATTTGAACAACCATTCAATACAAAATACTTACCAAAGAATATGCCTAGATTTTCATCTTGGAATGAAGATGGTCAATTAGCATTTATGAGCTTAATAAATCCTAAAATTTCTTTTGATTTTCTTGGGGGAATGTATCTATGCGTTTTTAAAAAAGAAAATTGGATTAGAAATATAAACATACTCAACCCTGAAGCAGTGAATGATGAAAGAGAGTTCTCACATTTTGACAATACTTTCCCTCACGTAAAGATATTCTCTAAAGCTTTTGCTAACTCAAAAGCTTATTTCTATTCGAATCCACTTACTGTTAATTTATCTGGAGTTCGTGAATGGACAACCCTTTCACCATTAATTAACAGTGTTCGTCTTGTTGAGAGCCTTTATGAGTTTAGATTAAATGGACTCTCTTATTTTAAATACTTTATATATAAGAACTCTTCACTTAGCAATTTTATACCTGACTTATTCAAAATTATATTTTATAAAGGCAATACTGGTATAGATTATATTAATCCAGTAAAATTGATTATTTTTAACTGCATTTATCCTAATTTTTATCTTTCAATTTTTTATTTCTTTTATAAAAAAATAAAAAGAAAGATAATAAATATATAGTTATTTAACAATTATTAATTCAAACAATAAATAAAAATCTAAACTATTAACTTATCATATGACTAATACAATGAACGAAATTACAAGCTGTGAAGTTTGTGGTAATTCTAATCTTTTCAGTGTTCTTAATTTAGGTTCACATCCTATGTGTGATGACCTTGTTAAAGTTGATGAGAATAGAATCTGTAAAGAATATCCAATAGAGATTCTATTCTGCAAAAAATGTTTAACTGGTCACCAGCGCTATCAAGTACCAAAAAATGAATTATTTCCATCCTCCTATCACTATAGATCTCGCTTTACTGCTGATGTTATAAAAGGAATGAAAGGTTTAGTAGAAGCAACTTTGATACGGTATGAAAAAGCTGAAAATATAAAAGTTCTTGATATTGGATGCAATGATGGAAGCTTACTTGATTTTTTTAAAAATTCTGGAGCTATTACAATTGGTATTGAACCAACAGATGCCTATAAGGATGCTAAGGAAAAAGGTCATACTACCTATAATAATTTTCTCTCTAATGAAATAGCAGAAATAATACTTAAAGAACATGGAAGTCCTGATATTATTACTTTTACTAATGTTTTTGCGCACATTGAGAATTTAAGTGAAGTTCTGAGTTCTTTAAAAATACTAATGAATAATGATACTATGATTGTAATTGAGAATCATTATCTAGGTGCAGTGCTTGAGCGCTCCCAATTTGATACTTTCTATCATGAGCATCCTAGAACATATAGTTATACATCTTTTTTACATATGGCAAAATCTCTAGAATTAGAAGTGTTAGATGTAGATTTTCCTTCAAGATATGGTGGAAATATTAGAGTCTTTTTAGGCAATAAGGCGCTATCTAAAAATTCTGATGTTGGTGACAAAGAGTTATTGATAGAGAAAGAAAGTTGTTTTTTTGATGAATTTCAAACTCTGAATTCTAATATTAATAGCTGGGTTACAAATAAAACTATTATTATTAATAGTTTAATAAAAAAACATGGGGCAATTAAAGCCAAAGCATTTCCTGGTCGGGCTGCAATTTTAGTTAAAATGCTTAAATTAGATAAAAACCATATTTCTGGTGTATATGAAAAACCTGGATCCTTAAAGATTGGTCACTATCTTCCAGGGACTCGTATTCCAATTTACTCTGATGATGATCTTTTTTTATTAGATGATTCAGTCTTACCAATAATAAATCTTGCATGGCATATTTCAAAGGAAATTAATGAGTATATGACAAGCATTGGTTACAAAGGCTCAATTGTTGATATTTTGTCGAAAGATGACTTTAAGGAATTAAATGAATAACAATGATTTAAAGATATTAGATATTGGCTGTGGTAATCGAAAAGCTTCAGGAGCAATAGGTATTGATTTTAATGATACTTTATCTGCAGATATTATTCATAATCTTAACGAGTTTCCATACCCATTTGAAGATAATGAATTTGATGAGGTTTTCATTGGTGGCACATTGTGTTTATTAGATAATGCAATCTTAGTAATGGAAGAAGTTCATAGAATATGTAAAAAACAAGCAAAAATAGTTATTGTTCAGCCCTACTTCCGCTCTGTTTGGAATTATGCAGATCCCTGGATGAAGAATTTTGGGACTGTTCATTCATTTGCTTTTTATGATCCAGATGATCCAATATGTATTCGTTATCAGTATACAAAGGCAAGATTTAAGACTGATAGTATTTCGTTTGATGAATATGAAAAAAACTCTAATATATTTAAAAAATTACTAATTAAATTTGCAACTCATTTTCCTAGAAAATATGAACTATACATAAGTCATTTTTTACCTCTAAATAATATTATTTATCGACTAACAAAATTGTAACTTTTATGTCTAATATTAATATCCCTTTTTACGATCTAAAATCTATAAATAGTAAATATATAGAAGTTTTTTCTACATCTCTTAAAAGAGTAGTTAATTCAGGAATTCATATGATTGGTGAGGAAACTGAAGCCTTCGAAAATAGTTTTTCACAATACTGTGGAACAAAATATTGTGTTGGGGTTGGTAATGGTCTTGATGCACTTATACTCTCTCTTCGCGCATATATTGAGCTTGGAATTATGAATGAAGGAGATGAGGTTATTGTTCCAGCAAATACTTATATTGCTTCTATACTGGCTATTTCTGAAAGTAGGTTAACACCAGTGCTTATTGAGCCTGATATTAAAACTTATAATATTACACATAAAGCAATTGAAAATGCCATTACTGATAAAACAAAAGCCATTATGATTGTTCATTTATATGGTCAATCAGTTGATGTTGATCCGATTAAGATCCTTGCTAAAAAGTATAAATTAAAAATAATTGAAGATGCAGCGCAAGCTCATGGTGCTACATATAAAAAATCTGTTGTTGGCTCGTTAGGAGATGCTGGTTGTTTTAGTTTTTTTCCAGGGAAAAATCTAGGCGCACTTGGTGATGCAGGTGCAGTCACCACTAATGATTATAAGGTTTTTGAAATGGTGAAATCATTAAGAAACTATGGTGAAGATATTTTTCAAGATCTCTCGAGCAGGAAATACAAAAACTCATTCAAAGGAAGAAATAGTAGGATGGATGAAATTCAAGCGTCTTTTCTTTCTTTAAAGCTTAAAAACTTACAAAGTGATACGGAAAAAAAGAGAGAGTGTGCTAATTTTTATTTAAAAAACATTGACAACCCTAAACTCATCTTACCCTATGTCCCATTCTGGACAGACCCAGCATGGCATTTATTCGTTATAAGAACCAAGGATAGAGAGGAGTTAAAAATATATTTGGAAAATTTAGGAATTAAAACCTTAATTCATTACCCAATTCCGCCTCATAAACAAAAAGCTTTTTCAGAGTGGAATCACATATCCTATCCTATTACAGAAAGAATTCATAATGAGGTATTAAGTATTCCCCTCTATCCTTTGTTATCAATAAAAAACAGAGAGTATATTGTAAACAACCTTAATTCATACTGATATAGCATGCAGCTACTATAATGAATAAACTAAAAATAAATGAATTACAAATTGGTCTTAATGTTGATAATCATGACACAGGAATTTTTGTAATTTCAGAAAAAGAAAAAGAGATTTTTGCAATTTCAACTGATAGGATTACAAGGTACAAACATGACAATTTACTTCCATTTCTAGCGCTAGAAAAATATATTGATTATAGTAATTTAGATATTGATAGTGTTAAAAAACTTATTGTCTCAGTTCCTTATATTTCTAGTGAGAAGAAAATTGTAAGTAGAAATTTATATCAATATAATCTGCTTTTGAGAAAATACTTCAACGCCTTATTCATTAAGGACTTTTTTTTAAAACTGTCATATTTTAAAACAACTAGTTACTTAAAGTTATTTAGTCAATTGATTTCATCTAAAAATGGTATTAATTTACTATTTTTAAGAATTCTATTAAAAGTAAATTTAACAACTTTGCATAGAATTTTATCCAGTCACTTAAAAAAAGTTTTTAAGAATGCCGAAATACAAATAAAATATTTTGATCATGAATATTGCCATGCAACTACTGCATTTTATATGTCCCCATTTGATAAAGCCCTAGTATTTGCAATGGATGGTATGGGAGATAATGATAATCATTCTAGGGTTTTTATTGGTGATAATAAAAAACTAGTTGAAGTTGGTTATTCTTCATCCAAAAAAACTTTTTTTGATATTGGACATAAAGAATGGTCTACAACAGCCATGAGCTCTATGGGAGGAATATATACCTATATTACTAGAGTGATTGGTTTTGGAGAATCTGAAGAAGGAAAAACTGAAGCTCTTGCAGCATATGGAAATTATGATAATTATTTATTTAAAGATCTTACAGATACAGTAGAAATTTTAGATGGAACTATTAATTTTGATATCTTAAAAGTGGAAAAATGTCTAAATTATTATAATATTGAAAAAGTAATTAAAGAAATAAAGAAAGAAGATATTGCTGCTGCTGTTCAAAAATTTACTGAGGATACTGTTCTCAAATATATTAATTATTATGTTGAAAAATACAAAAATTTCACCACCTTTTCTGATGGTTTTAATATTTGTTTAAGTGGCGGCCTTTTCGCAAATGTAATTATAAATTTAAGAATTTTTGAACATATTTCAAAAAATATTTATATAGCTCCTGCAATGACTGACGAGGGTGCAGCTCAAGGAGCACTAATTGCAAATTTAGTCGAAGGTAAAACGGATATAGAATGGTTAAGGAAGAGGGTAATGCCCTACTATGGGCCATCCTATTCAAAAGAAATTGTATTAAAAAAAATAAAAGCTTTTAATAGTAAAATTTCCTTTACTGACTTGGGAGATAACTGGCCAAAAAAAGTTGCGCAGTTTGTTAGTGAAGGAAAGATTGGTGCAATTTTTCATGGAAGGATGGAGTATGGCCCAAGATCTTTAGGTAACAGAAGTATTATTGCAAGTCCAACAGATCCTACAATAAGAAGTCGAATGAACTTATCAATTAAAAAAAGGCCTGAATTTCAACCCTTTTGTCCATCTATGCTTGAAGAAGAAAAGGATAGGCTTTTTGATAATGCATATTCAAATAAACACATGTCAATGGCATTTAGATTAAAAAAAGAATTTCATGATAAGTTGCCTAGTGCAATTCATACTGATAAAACTGCAAGAGTTCAGTTTGTAACTGAAAAAGATAATAAAGATTATCACTCATTGTTGACTGAAGTTCAAAAAATTACTGGATTTGGAGTAGTTCTTAACACCTCTTTTAATAAACATGGAAGGACAGTTGTAGAAGATCCAAAAGATGCTATTATTGATTTTCTTGATACAAATATGGATTATTTAGTAATAGAAGGAATACTAGTTAATAGGATTTAAAAATATATAAAGATTATTTTTTTAGAGTAATTTATTCATAATTAATGAGGAGGTGAATGTGAAAGTTGTAATTCTTGCTGGAGGATATGGAACACGAATAAGAGATGTTGCTGAAGACATACCTAAGCCAATGATACCAATTGGACCATATCCTATTTTATGGCACATAATGAAGACCTACTCTAAATATGGAATTACTGATTTTATAATTTGTCTTGGTTATAGAGGGCAAGCGATAAAAGATTTTTTTCTTAATTATGAGGCATTTACTCGGGACTTTACTATAAGTTTAGGGGATCAGAGCGAAATTATATATCACAATAAACACAATGAGCATAATTGGAATATTACTCTAGCAGATACCGGTCTTCGCTCAATGACAGGCTCTAGAATTTCTCGTATCAAAAAGTATTTAAATAACGAAGACTTTATGATTACATATGGAGATGGTGTTTCTGATATAAATATAGATAACTTGATAAATTTTCATAATTCTCATAATAAACTACTTACTGTAACAGGAGTTCGACCACCAGGCCGTTTTGGTGAAATGAGCTCAGACTCATCTGGAAAAGTTTTGGAATTTAATGAAAAACCCCAGGCTCATGCAGGAAGAATTTCAGGTGGCTATTTTGTAGCTAGTCATAAAATATTTGATTATCTTGATGATGATGAAAGTCTAGTTTTTGAACAAGAGCCATTGAGAAAAATTGTAAACGATAATGAATTAATGATGTTCAAACATGATGGTTTTTGGCAGCCAATGGATACCAGTAGAGAATATCAGCTTTTAAATTCATTATTTGATTCTGGAAAAGCGCCATGGGTTTAAAGAATATGAATGAAATTCTATCTTTATATAAAGGAAAAAAAGTTTTTATAACTGGTCATAGTGGCTTTAAGGGATCATGGCTTACTTACTTATTAAAAGAGCTAGGTGCAGATATTAAAGGGTTTTCCCTAGAAATGGATACTACTCCAAATCACTTTGATTTGCTAGGGTTAAAAGATAAAATTGATCATAAAATTGGAGATATTTCTGATTTAAAGTTATTAGAGAAAGCTTTAAAAGACCATCAGCCAGATTTTGTTTTTCATTTAGCAGCCCAAGCAATTGTTAAAGACTCTTATAATAATCCAGTTAAAACACTCAATACAAATATTATGGGTTCAGTTAATTTATTAGAAGCCGTCAGAAAATGTGATTCAGTAAAGTCACTAGTTTATATAACATCTGATAAATGTTATGAAAATTCTGAGTGGATTTGGGGTTATCGTGAGAATGATCAATTGGGCGGACATGATCCGTATAGCGCTTCAAAAGGCGCCGCTGAGCTAATTTTTTCAGCTTATTCCCGATCATTTTTCTCATCAAGAAAGAATTTTGGCGCAGCTACAGCACGTGCAGGAAATGTAATTGGAGGTGGAGATTGGGCTGTAGATAGAATTATTCCAGATTGTATTCGTGCAATTGAGAATAATATATCAATAAAGTTACGTAATCCAAAGGCTACTCGTCCTTGGCAACATGTTTTAGAGCCCATCAATGGATATCTCATGCTTGGTGCTATGTTGTATTCTAATCCAGAAAGTTATTCTGGATCTTGGAATTTTGGCCCATCAACATCTGAGACTCTTACTGTAGATCAAGTTGCAAATGATATTGTTAGTCATATAGGTAAGGGCTCTATTGAGGTTGAAAAAAAAATAGAACACCAGCATGAGGCAAATTTATTACAACTTAATTGTGATAAAGCAAAACAAATACTTGGATGGTCACCAAGATGGGATTCAAAAAAAACTATCTCTGCAACTGCTAAATGGTATAAGGTGTATTTAGATGGTGGAAATATTGAATCTATTACTAAAAAGCAGATATATGATTTTTATCAGGAGTTATCATGATTGATGGAGTTGTAATCACCCCACTTAAACAAATCTTTGATGAGCGAGGTAAAGTAATGCATATGTTAAGAGATGACTCCTCTGTATTTTCAAAATTTGGGGAAATTTATTTCTCTTGTACATATCCTGGTGCGATTAAAGCTTGGCATATGCACACTGAAATGACACTGAATTATGCCGTCATTCATGGTTCAATAAAATGTGTTCTTTTTGATGATAGGCCTGGAAGTAAAACAAAGGGAAATATTGAAGAATTTTTTTTATCACCTGAAAATTACTGCTTGATTACAGTCCCACCACTAATCTGGAATGGATGGAAAGGAATAGGAAGTGAAACCTCGATTGTTGCTAACTGTGCCACAATAGCTCATGATCCTAGTGAAATTCAAAGAAAACCAGTTACTGATTCAAATATTCCTTATGATTGGAACATTGAGCACAAGTAACTAAAAAAAAATAACTTGGTATAAATATTCATTACATCTGAATTCAAAGATTTTAAAAAAAATAGCTCAATATTAAAAAAACTATTTCATGGACCAACCAACCTTCTCACACGTTTCCTATCCTACTGACTATATGGAAATTGCTGTCAAGAAGGTAAAGAATCACTTTAAGGATAATTTCATAAATAAAAAGGTCTTAGACTTACCTGCTGGAAATGGCTGGATTGGAGAACAACTTACTGAATATGGAATGGAGGTAATAAGTGCCGATATAAATGAGGATAAACCTAATTTTGCTCAAGTTGATATGGAAAAACCATTACCTTTTTCAGATGAAGAGTTTGATGCAATTATTTGTTGTGAAGGTATTGAACATATTTTTTCTCCATTTCAACTATTTACTGAATTTTCTAGAACTCTGAAAAAAGGTGGTATTCTTATAATCACCACACCAAATATCCAAAATCTTTATACTCGATGGCAATTCTTATGCTCAGGGTATCTATTTCAGTTTGACCCATTTAATCAAATTCCCCTTAAAGATAATTTGGTAGGTGATAAAGGACATATTTCACATGTCTCATATGGTCAGTTAAGATACTACACTGAGCACCATGACATGAAAGTTGAACCACCAACTGGTGGAAGAATGAAACGAATCATTCTAATACCTTTTTTATTTCCTTTTTTGCTGATTGGAATTTGGTGGAACTATAGAGACTGGAAAAAAACTAGTGGCCTAACATCTCGAAAAGAAATAATTAAACATTTATTTAGCCTTAAAGTTCTCCTTTCTAGAAGTTTAGTTTTTATCGCCACAAAACCAAAATAACTAATTCATTAGTGACTAAGATTAAATTTTGAACTATTTAACTTATCAATCAAAAATGAATTTACATCAATAAATGAAGAAATATCTACTAACTCTTCAATCTTTTTTATATTAGCTTTAGATGATTGAATTTCGCTCCTTACAGAACTTTTAGTATCAATGTTGTATCCTTTAATAGACAAATAGTTCAAAATGTCTGCAACTGACCTCCCTTCACCACTTCCAACATCAATAATTTCAAATGTGATAGTTGACTCTAAAAGAATTTTTTCATAAACATCAACAATATTCTCAACATGAATGTAATCCCTCACTGACTTACCTTCATTTAATATATTTAGCATGGTTTTATTTACATAACAATTATAAATTTTATTTATAACTGAAAAATCATCATTACCACCAAATATATTAAAAATTCTTGCAATTGTAAGTTTAAAACCATGGTCACCACATAATTCTTTCAATATTTGTTCATTAAGATATTTTAAAGACGACGGTATACCAATTGGAGAAGTATCACTATAGTTTAGCTTCCTTTCTAAGTTGCCATAAACTGAACAACTACTAGTATAAATTATTTGATTTATTAGCGCTCCAGCCTTTATTAGATGCATCAATACGTTTACAGTTAGTGAAATTGATAAATCTAAATATTTACATGGATCAACATAAGAGTTAAGCTTTATGGATGGTTGAAAATTATTAAAAATAATATTTATTTTTTTAGCTCTAAATTTATTAAGTGGCGATAATGACTTTAGTAACAAATTTGATGAAAAAACTTCAGTATGATTCAGTCGCTTAAGTAAATGATATGAAAGGTTACTTCTCTCACCAATGATAATTGTAAGTGTATTGTCAGAGTTTTGCATATACATAATAGGACTTAAGAAATAAAATCTATAATACTTAATAAAAACTTACTACTCGGAGCAATATCTATAGTTATCAATTATTAATAGAGTGCTTTTAGGATAAGATTTAATATTCAAAAAACTGTAACCAGAAACAAGCCTCGGATATCGTTTTATATTAGAATTAAAATAATTTAGTAAGCAAAGTATTAGTTCGAATATTTACGTCTGCGTAAAAAGGATATTCCTTAGATTTTGAAAGTGCTAAATCCTTATATTGTAATCTTTTCTTTTCATCATTTAAAAATATCATTATACAATCTGAAAGTTCCTTCTGAGAATTAGGAGAAAAATATAATGCTGAGTTTCCACATGATTCTGGCATTGCGGTTGTATTAGTAGAAATAATAGCTGCAGAACAAGACATTGCCTCGATTAATGTATAAGCAAAGTTTTCAAAGGGTGATGTAAAAACAAACATCTTACAATTAGAATAAAGCTCCCTTAACCCATCAATTTCTAATCGACCCAAGAACAATACATATTTAGAAATACCATATCTTTGAACTAATAATTTTAGCTTCTTATAGTAGATTTCATCTGAAATTGATCCGGCGACTATTATATATAAATCTTTCTCATGAAGCTTTAAATTAAAATATGACTCGAGTAACAATTCTATATTTTTGTAAGGGTATAAGTGCGACACTGTTAAAATAAAATTATTATTTTTAACATGTGAAAAGACATTTGATGTTTTTGTGTTGATTGGCTTAAAAAATTCATCATTTCCAGAATGAATTACATAAGATTTCTCTTTTTTTTGACTAAATTTACTAATAAAAAGATTCATCGTGTAATTTGAGTCAAAGATAACCATATCAGAAGTATGGGATGACAATATAATTAGATATTTTGAAATTATAAGAACACATCTCTTTCTAAAAGAAAAAGAAGAGATAAAGTTTTTTTCAAATGGACCAATCGTATGAATCCACTGGACTTTTTTTTTGGTATTAATTATTGGAGAAATATTTCCAGGACAAAACAATAAATCTATTTGATTTGTAAACAGCAAAAATGGAAGTAACAATTGTTCCCAGATTGTTCGAAATATTATTGACTTACTTGAAAATAAAACGTACTTTAGAGTTACTTTATTTGAAGTTATATTTTCAAAGAGATGCGCATTATCACGAGTCGAATAGAAAACAATTTGATTAAAATCATAAGAATCAATATTTAAAATTAGCTGATTTACTTGAGCCAATACACCACCAGTAGGCTTAAAAGTGATATTAATAGCCAGTTTACGCATAACTTATTTCTTTAAAAGTATGGAGTATAGGAATATTAAGAGTATCAGATGCTATTTTTTTAAAAATTAAAATTCTAGTGGCCTATTTAATGATGCATTAAAAAAAATAAGAATCCAAATAAATCCTTACTCACGTTTAACTCAACTCCAAATCAAACTTACTAATTTAGTGTATTCTTTACATTTTATAAGATTATCTGACTCAACTTTGTAAGATAATTAATATTTACAAATAAAACCTTCTAACAGTATCGAACTTAATCATGATTAATAAATGCCTTTTTCCAGCTGCAGGATATGGTACTCGTTTTTTACCTGCAACCAAAGCAGTGCCTAAAGAAATGTTACCAATCCTTACTAAACCTCTTCTTCAGTATGGAGTTGAAGAAGCTTTAGTAGCAGGAATATCCAATATGGCAATTGTAACTGGTAGAGGCAAAAGATCTATAGAGGATCATTTTGATAACTCCTATGAGCTTGAGGCCCAGCTTAGTGGAAGCTCAACAGAGCATTATCTTGCTGAGATAAAGAATGTTATTGAAAATGCAAGTTTTACATATATTCGTCAAAGGCAAATGCTTGGTCTTGGACATGCAATTCTAACGAGTGAACCTCTAATTGGAAAGGAAGCATTTGCTGTTCATCTTGCAGATGATTTGTGCGTGACCAAAGGAAATAACTTACTTCATGAATTGATAGAGTTATATAAAAAATTTAAGTGCTCAATAATTGCTATTGAAGAAGTTCCACTTAGTGAGACACATAAGTATGGAATTATTGAAGGAGAAATAATACCTGGCACTAAGGACTGTTTCAGAGTTACTAATATGATTGAAAAACCTAAAATTACCTCCTCCCCGAGCAATATGGCAATTATTGGGCGATATATCCTAACACCAGATATTTTTGATATCTTAAGAAATACCTTGCCAGATGCTACTGGAGAAATACAAATAACAGATGCACTTCTCGAACAAGCAAAACAAGGCAAAGTGGTAGCATATAAATTCCAAGGAAAGCGCTTTGATTGTGGAAGTATTAAAGGCTACTTAGAGGCTATTAATTATTTTGCAAAAAAAGAGGGGCTAATCTAATATAACATTAAGATTAATTAGTTATTTTGAGTAGTTAGACAAAATATCAGCAATGTCACTTTGTGGATTAAATTCAGGCACTGCCTGTATTAGCAATTTACGAACGTCCTCTTGATCACACAAATCAACAGCGACAACTAATTTATCTAAAATTATTTTTAATTTTTTCCAAGGCAGCATATCTTCCTCTGCCATCATAATTTTTGAGTTTTCAGTCTTAGAAACATTTTCTCCAATCAGTAATTCTTCATAAAGTTTTTCACCAGGCCTCAAACCCGTAAACTCAATTTCAATATCGCCATTTGGATTAATCTCGTCTCTTACCTCAAGCCCAGTTAAGTCAACCATTTTTTTAGCTAGATCTAGTATAAGAACTGGTTCTCCCATATCAAGAACAAAAACTTCACCCCCTTTTCCTATAGCACCTGCTTGAATGACAAGCTCGACTGCTTCATTTAAACTCATAAAGTATCGTAAAATTTTAGGATGCGTCACTGTAATTGGCCCTCCTGATTTAATCTGTTCTTTAAATAACGGAATAACTGAACCACTTGAGCCAAGTACATTACCAAACCGAACTATACTGAATCTAGTTTTAGATTTAAAGCCAGGGTATTTATTAGCTTTTTTTTCAAGCACCTTCTGATCGGCACTTAACTGTTTAACCGTTAATGCCTGAAGAATCATTTCAGCAAATCGTTTTGTTGCCCCCATTGTATTTGTTGGACGAACTGCTTTATCAGTTGAAATAAGTACAAAAGTTTCAACTCCATGTTTAACCGCTAGTTGAGCACAATTCAAGGTACCAAAGATATTATTCCTTACTCCTTCAGCGTTATTAAACTCTACTATTGGGACATGTTTATAAGCTGCAGCATGATATATTGTATTAACTCCAAAAAATTCCATAACATAGCTCATTCGTTTGCTATTGTTAACTGAGCCTAGCAATGGATAAATTTCAACATCTGATGCCTGAATCTTAGATAATTCTTTATCAATATTGTAAAGAGCAATCTCACTTTGCTCAAATAAAACTAATATCTTAGGTTTTAATAGTAGTATTTGTTTACTTAATTCTGAGCCAATAGAACCTCCTGCACCAGTAACCATGACTACTTTTTGTTTAATATTTAGACCTAATAGATTATTATTAGGTGGAACAGAAACTCGCCCAAGAAGATCCTTAGCGTTAACTTCAAGTAAATCAGCAATTTTCACTCTTCCTTGTGCAAGCTCAGAAACGCCTGGAAGTGTTCTAACGTATACAGCATATGGCTCTAGAAAACTTATAATTTCATTTCGCCTTAATCCAGATATGGATGGCATTGCTAATATAACTTCAGTAACTTTTTTCCTATTAAAGATTTTTTCAAACTCATTAATTTTTAAAACCTTCAGACCTCCAATATAAGTTCCTTGCATATCAATATTGTCGTCTATAAAAGCAACAGGATTGTAGGCATTAGACTCATTTAGAGCGATAGATAGCTCTCTACCAGCTAAACCTGCTCCGTAAACAATTACATGAGTTTTCTCAGAAACATTGAGTGAATTTAAGAGCCATCTTGAAATCATCCTTATACCGCTTATAACTACAATAGCAAGTAACCAATTAATAAGAATTACAGATCTTGGAATTCCTTCTAGCGCAAACATAAAAGTTAAGATGCCCCAAAATAAAGCATACATTGAAACTGCTTGAACTACAGCCCAAATCGCGTCAAAACCAATGTAACGAATCACGGACTGATACAAACTAAAACGAATAAAAAAAGGGATTGCAATAATTGGAGAAATTAATAATACTGCTAGAAAATCTTTATCTGGCCAATACCAGTAGCCAAGCCTAATAGAAAATGCAATAAGTAAAACTAAAAATAAAAAAATTAAGTCGATTAGTAAAAATATTAATTGTTTTTTAGTTCTTGAAAGATTTAGTAGTTTGTTAATCAAAATTAAATATTAATTATTAACTAATTTTTCTTATAATATGCATACCTTCTCCATAAGCAAATCCAGACTGAGTACCCCTAAATTTAGCTAATGCCTCTATTGCTTCTAAAGATCTTGGGCCAGGAAAGTCAGATATTTGTGATTCATAACAATTTAATGCTTTTAACTTAATAGAAATAAATTCAGAAATATCTATAACCCAATTTGGCGTAAAGTTTGGTTCAATATGAGGAGCATTCCAGTGAGTTTCTGATAAAGTCTCATATGCCGCAAGAATTTCAATATCTCTTCCAAGGCCAATGGGCCTGGTAGCAACCATAACACTATCAAAAACTATACGATGATCTATATGTCTATCAGGATAAGGGCAGAAGACCATTTGAGGGTTTATTTCACTTACAGCATCTGAAATTTTACTATTCAACTCATGAACAGGCCTTCCTGACAGCATAGTTGCTGGTATTTCTAAAAATTCTGAGCTAGTAACTCCTAAAATCTTAAAGGCTTTTTTAGACTCATCAATAGTTTTTTCATAATCTTCTCTACTATATAGAGGTGGTAAATGTCCACATGCAGTAAGTACATGAACTTCATGGCCCTGACTGGAAAGCTTTGCAATGGTTCCTCCAGCTGCAATCGTTTCATCATCTGGATGAGGGGCAACTACGAGAATTCTTTTTGCTATCATTTAAATTACTCCAGATATTTTTAAATATAAATTGATTTCCATTTTAATCTTTATCAACAACTTGGGGGAGTGGCATTGGCAATATAAACTGGCCTATTTCATCTGAGTATTTTTTATGATTCTTCATTATAGGGATTGCAAAGTTCCAAGCTAAAATAAGTACATAATCAGGTTTTTTTTCATATAAAGCTTCTGCAGAGAGAACTGGAATATGAGAAATAGGTGTAAATAGTCCTTGCTTTAACGGATTATCATCTACTATGAAATCTAGGATATTTTCATCAATACCAAAATGATTCATCAATGTTGTTGCTTTAGTCGGAGCACCAAAACCAGCTATAGTTTTATTATTAGCTTTTAACTCACTTACTAATTTATGAAGCTTTTCTTTAACTAAATTAATTTTATCTTCAAAATCATAAAATGTTTGCAATTTATCAAGACCTAATTCACATTCAAGTTTAATGAGCTCATCAACAGAGCTATCTCTTAGAAATTTACCATTCTTTTTTTGCGAAAAAACTCTTATTGAACCACCTTGGGGAGATATACGATCTACTCCAATAATTTCCATACCTGCACGTTCAAATAATTTTTCGAAAGGAGCTACAGTATGAAAATCTAGATGCTCATGGTAAATTGTATCAAACCAAGTATTACTATAAACATCAACTAAGTAACCAACTTCTAAGACAAATACACCTTTTTCTTCAAGCCAATACTCAACCCCTTTTACAACATCTATTAGGTTATCAATATGCGCACATGCATTATGTGAAGTAATGTAATTAGCAGCCCCATATTCTTCACGTAACTTAACTGCTAGATCATAATTAAAGAAGTCAGCAATTGTTTCTATACCATCTTGTGTAGCTTGTTGAGCAATTTCAATTGCTGGATCAACTCCTAAAACTTTCATTCCATTATTTTGAAAAAAACTAAGACATGTTCCATCATTTGAGCCAATATCAACAACTAAAGAGTTTGGTTCAAGATTAAATTTCTTGATCATATCAACTGAATAATTTTTGAGGTGATTAACAAAATGATTTGATGTAGCAGAAACATAGCTGTAGTTTTTTTGATACAGTACAAGAGGATCAACTACATGTCCTAATTGAACATGATAACAATCACTGCAGAAGTATAAATCTAAAGGATATTTCTGCTCATTTCGGCCTAACTCCTCCAAAGTAAGAAAGTCATTCCCTGGGGGAGTAGGAGTGAGACTAACAGTTTTAGATAATCGACTACCATTACACATTCGACATAAATCTCGCAAATAGAAATTAGAGCTATTCACTATTATTTTTCTGGTTCGATCAAAATTACCCTTCTAACATCCTTTTCATAGGCCTCTTGATCTCTAGGATTTCGACTCATTGCTAAAAGATCACAATCTTCTAAGAATACTGTCGCATGATCTTCCATTGGAGGAGTGAAGACCATTTCCCCTGCAATAACTCTGACACATTTAAGTTCATCATCTGTATTGGTTGGTCGATAATAATAATCAAATGATCCAGATAGGACGTACATATAATGCCAGTCTGTTAAATGATAGTGATTTGAGCGCACTGCACCTTTTTTTGAAGAAATCAATGAGAGGTTTTTCATGGGAAAATTAACTAAAGATTGAATATAGCCCCTGTCATCCTTATGGGCTTCATCCAGTTTAACTAACCCAGTTTTTGGCCACATTGTCTCATCATCAATTTTAATATCTTTCCATTTTTCCATTATATTTTCCTTTAATTAATTATAGTTATAGAGAAAAATTTACAATCTCATCCATTACCTTTGCGCGTTTATAAATTCGCTTATATTCTTCTTTAATCTTAATTGGTGTATTTAAAATATTTGAAAATTCTCTCAACATTTCATCAAATTGTTCAGCCTTTTTACCATTGGTAAAAACCTCCTTTCCATAATGATTTCTTATTCTATAAACTGGTAAATAATTTACTGGTTTAGAAAATATTTTATCAGTATAGAATGATCCATTTTCTGCCCACAAATCTATTTCATTCTTATAAGCAACCCCGACTCCCCATTCAAGATACGCAATTGTACCTTGTGCAAATTGGAGAATTGCCCTACCTTTAGTATCGACTGGTAAATCTTTATGTTTTATTATTTCAGCAAATATAACTTTAACATTTTGATCATTAAAAAGCTCTATTACAGCTGCTACTGTATATGACCCAACATCCCAAAAAGCTCCACCACATAAATCAGAGTTTTCCCTAAATCCTGGCTCATCTAAGGCAGGTATACCAAACCTACAGATTACAGAATTTATCTTACCAATTTCCTTATCTTTAATAAGATTTTGAATTTTTTTGAATTGTGGATGATAAAGAAACATAAAAGCTTCAGAAAGCATCTTTTTATTTTTTTTTGCTAAATTAATAAGTTTTTTTGTATCATTAAAGTTACAAGTAAGAGGTTTTTCACACCACACATGCTTGCCAGAATCTAATGCCAAAGTGGCTAAATTATAATGAACGCCAATTGGAGTAGAAATATAAATAATTTCTATCTTATCATTGTCAAGCATATTTAATGAATCAGTCCAACCTTCACAATTATGTTTTTTAGCACAGGCTTCTACTATTTTTTTAGAGCGGGAACAAACACCAACTAAAATAAATTCATTTATTGCTAATATTGAAGGAATAACTCGCTTGAGTGCATGATTACCAAGCCCCCAGACTGAAATTGCATAATTATTCATTTTGATATTATTATTATTTGGCACGCCTACTCTTCCAGCTTTTTATAGTAACCTGCTTTGATCTAGCAATCGTTAAAGTATCTTTAGGAACATCTTCAGTAATTGTTGAACCTGCACCAATTGTTGAATTTTTTTTAATTTTTACTGGGGCAACTAAATTAGACCCTGAGCCTATATAAGCTCCTTGATCAATAATCATTCGATTTATTTTTACTCCATCATGATTACAAGTAATAACACCTGCTCCCATTATGACTTTTTTTGCAATATCTGCATCACCAACAAACGAAAGATGATTAATCTGACAGCCTTCTCCAATATTTGAATTTTTAATTTCAACGAAATTACCAATTTGCGATTTAGCTCCTATGTTTGTGCCTGGACGTATGCGAGCATAGGGCCCAATAAAAACACTTTCGCCTATTAACGAATCTTCGATCATTGAGAATGGTTTAATATTTGAGTTATTACCAATGAAAGAATTATTGATTATACAATTAGCACCAATTAAGACATCATCTCCTAATATTACATCCCCTTCAAATATAACATTGATGTCAATAACGACATTTTTTCCACAAGTCAAATTACCTCTAATATCAATTCTATTAGAATCAAAAATTGTGACTCCTTCAGAAATCATTTTTTCCGCATATTCTTTCACAGCACTCCTATTATTTAGAAATTTAACAAAAATAACTTCTTTTATTATAGATTATTCAATTGAGTATCTTGGGCCAAACCAAAGCGATAGAAATATTACTGGGACAATTGCCAGAACTGAGAATAATTCAGCCCAGGTTGGAATAATTACGGATAAAACGGCTAATGGCAATATATATATTACATTGTATACTTGAACTCCAACAGTTACTTTTGTATGGTTATCAAGGATTCGAGCAAGGTTCTGATACCCATGGCTTCTATGTGGTTTATACCATTTTTTAGACAATATTAATCGCATAATCATTGTTACATTTGTATCTCCAAAGAAATAACTAAAAACAATTACCCAAGTCCAAAAACTTATATCTCCATCTATCAAGGAAGTAATTATTAAAGAGCCAAAAAAATAACCTAGAAAAATACTGCCTGAGTCACCCATAAATATGGTTGAAGGCGGCCAGTTATAAATCAAAAAACCTAAACAGCTAAATAATACTAAAGAAAGTATTATTATTAGAGAAGAAAACCCACTTGTTAAAATTAAAGTAATAATTAAAGTAAAGCAAGCAAAAATGGTTCCAGATGCTGCCATACCATCTATTCCATCCATAAAATTATATAAATTCATCATCCAAACAAGCAAAAAACAGCAAAAAATTATAGAAATCCAAAATGGTAACCAATATAAAATTTTAAGCTCACTCACATCAAACCAAACTAAAACCCAAATAGATAAAATAACTTGGATAATCAGCTTAAACAATGGATGAATATCATAAATATCATCAATAAAGCCAAATAAAGCTGCACACAATGCTCCTAATCCAAATACCATTATCATTTCAAAGCCTATTATTTCAAGAAAACCCAAAACGCTTATAAAAAAAACACAGATTAAAGAAAATACAATCCCTCCCCCACTTGGCTTGAAATACTTATGAAGCGTACGTTTATTTGGATTAGATACAATTTCTTTCTTTATAGCGAATGATCTGTAAACTTTAGTCAACCAAGCACTCAATAAAAAAACAAAGCAAGAGGCTAAAAAAAACCCACTACTAAAATAACTCAACTCCTCAATCATATAGCTCATATTAATATTTAATCTTAGGTTTAATTAATAATTCAAATATCCTAATAAAATATCTAAATAGCTGAAAAATAGGCAATGACCATACTTTATTATTTTTCAGTGAACGTCTAATCTCTTTTGCGATTAATATCTTATTTAAAAACCCAGAATTACTAATACCCTTTGAACCCATAACTATGGTAATTCGATTTAAATAAGTCCAATAAATTTTTCTACCGTGAAATATTTTTAAAAAATAATCAAAATCACCCACAATTTTATAGTCAAGTGAATAGCTACCAAACTCGTCATATATAGTTTTTTTCATAAAAACTGTTGGATGAGGCGGCATCCAACCAGTCCTCAACATCCAAGTGTTAAAGTAATGAGCCATATAATATCTAAAAATTTTTTTAGTCTCAGGATTAACTAGAATTAAGTCAGAAAATACAAGTTCAGCACTTTGCGACTCCAGCATTCTAACCATGTCTGAAATTACATGTTTATCGATATATAAATCATCAGAATGGAGAATACCAATAATTTCACCAGTTGCTTTCTCAATACCTTTATTAAGAGCATCATAAATACCTTTATCAGGTGATGAGGCAAAGTAATCGATTTCATTCTTAAATTCTTCAATGGCCAATATAGTCCCATCATTTGAGTTGCCATCAATCACTATATATTCAATATTTAAATAATCTTGGCTTAATACTGATCGAATAGCATTTTGAATATGCTCAACATTATTAAAAACAACTGTAATTATTGTTACTTTAGTTAAACTCATTACAACAACCTATATTTAAAAAAATGTATCATGATTTAACTCTTAATACTTTAAAAATCTTATAAATTAACTTAAAAGATATTCGAAATAAGCCTCCATGTCTATACAAACTTTTTAATGAATCTAATGCCAACCCCTCTTTAATGTATGCAATAGTTAAATTATCATAATGATACTTTAGCCCATCTTCAGCTGCCTTATCTGGAAGAAACATGGATACAATTTGAATAGCTTCTTTTGCAGCAAGAATACGATTGTTACTGGATAAATTATCTGAATGGAAGCGATAAGTGCAGCATACCTCTTGAATAGCTCTTACTCGATATTTTTTTGCAATATTCAAAAAAAGCCAATAATCAGTTGAATGCTTCATATTTAGGGGGAAGCCTCCAGAAGAATGATAGAATTCACTCTTTACAACCGCTGAAACAAAAGGAATAAAATTTTCCTTAGCTAGGCTATCAAATACTTCACCTTCTAAAAGAATACTTTGATTTATTACTTTTTCTTTAGTATCTTCATAAAGAACTTCACATCCACCATAGACAAGGGCTAAATTTTCTCCATCTTCAGAAAAAATTTTCATTTGCTTTTCTAACTTTTCTTTAAGCCAAATATCATCACAATCGAGGAATGCAAAATACCTCCCTTTTGCATTTGAAACAGCTAAAACTCTTGCAGCACCCAATATTGAAGTCACTTCTGATTTGAAATATCTAAGCTTCGAGTCATATGATCTTGCAATATCTTCACTTTGATCACATGATCCATTGTCCCAAAAAATAATCTCCCAATTATCATACGTTTGAGCATAAACGGAATCTATCGCTTCTCTTAAATACTGCTCACAATTCAAGCAGTTCATAATTACGCTAACTAAGGGTTTGTGTATTGCCATTATTCTTGAAACCAGTTTTTGCAATTTATCAATAAATTATCTATTTCATATGAAATTTCTTGATTAATTTTGATTCCACTTTGCTCAAGCTTATTATTTGATATATAGAGAGATTTTTCTTTAATTGGAGAGGCATTCTCATTTGAAGTAAGCTTTATTATTGGGCTAAACTTAAGTATTTCAATAGATCTTTTGCTTATTAATTTAGCTAAATTCATTAGAGTTAAAGAACTTCCAGATGATAAATTAAAAATACCATTTTTCAGGCTTAAATTATTATTAATATTTTCAACAACCCTACAAACCTCAGATATTGAAATAAAGTCTCTTTCAAGAAAAGCGTTAGACCTAATTGTCATTATTTTTTTAGTTACAACTTGTTTACACAAATCATTTGAAACTAGCATCCAGCAATTTACATTTTTATGTATCGGCGTTCCAATTGCATTTGATAATCTTAGAATAACTCCATTAATTAATTTATTTTTAGAGGCATTAATAACATAATCTTCCGCAAGATAATGAGAAGATGCATAGGGATGATGAGGTGATGGGCGCATATTTTCAGTTATGCTTCCTTCTAATGGTGAGCCATAAACATGTGCAGTTGAAAAATATATAAAACTATCAACATTTTCTTTTATTGCAGCATTGATAAGATTTGAGGTTCCATCTGTATTTACTTGACAGGCTTTTTTTGGTTCTTTTGCACATGATTGAGCATTCATTGCTGCAAGATGAATTACTATTGAAACATTATGGCACGCCTCTTCTAGACTTTTATTATCAAAAAGATTAAGATTAACTATCTCATAAGAAGAGTTGGATTCATCAGATGCAACGTTACCTCTGTGAGTTCCTATTCTTACACTATAGCCAGACTTTAAAAGGTGTTCAGCAATTCTTCCACCCAAATAACCAAAGCCACCTGTTATTAAAACCATACTTCTTTACCATTTCTCTTTCTTGGAGCTAAGTGTAAATGATACCTGTTATTATTTGAATGGACCATTTGAAGTTAGGCAATACTATAGTTTAATAAATTCTTCAAAAAATATTTCAGAGGATGTTTTATTTTCTGATTCACGTGACGTTAAATAGTTATATTTTAATAAGTCGTATCGCTCTTGAATTGGCTGTTTAATGACTAATTGATTACCATGAGTGATTAAATCAGCGTTATATACCTCAAGATTAAGATAGGCTGCTATATTTTGCTGCTCTATTACACTGGATGGCCAAACCTTCATAAGCTCATCGTTATAAATGAACAAGATAGGCTTATAATTAAGTACTGCCAAACTTATTGAATTAGAAGCATAAGGCATAATAATAAGTTCAGCTTTTTTAGTCAGTTCTGCCGTCATTAATCTATAGAATTCTCTGCCTTCGTATTTTTCGGATCCATATTTAGACTTTGGACTGGCAGCTATTACCACTTTGAGATTTTGACTTGCTTCTATCAAGCCAATTATTCTATTTATAGATTTAAAATATATTTCTTCATCAGGGAATGGCTTACCAGTACGAATATTATCCGAGTGATAGGGAGCGTTGTGGTCTACAAATAAAATATACCTCCCATCCACGAAACTTTCATTAGAAAGCTTTGATTTCTGAAAGCTATCATATTCAAAAGAATTAATTGGCACAGTCTTCTTTGCAAAAAAATTAAATGGTAAAGGACTCTCACCAACTACAAAACCAATTTCAAATGGTTTTACTAAATTGAACTTTCTATATAATTTAAACAATATCAAGCTAAAGACAATTTTAAAAAAATTAATTGGGCCATTTTTGACATGGCCAATTATTCTTTGTAATTTTGATATTTCCATATTTATAGGCATTGCCCCACCAAAAAAGTAAACCACTTTACAGTTAGCTTTACTCAATAATAAGATTGGTCTGGAATTCAACAAATGATAAGTTGCTATCAATATATAAATTACATCTTGATTTTTAGGAAGATTTATTAAAGCCTTAAACTCATTAAAAGTTGTAATATAATGTAAATAATCAACATCTAAAGTACCTTTTTCTTCATAATCATCACGATATAAAGGAACAAGGTCCCAAAATTCAACTTCAGCACCTTTTTCTATATTAGAGTTAACATAGTAATCAACTAAAACAGAATCAGTCAGCCTCACATTTGATAAATAAATAATTTTTTTATTCATAATTTATACTTTCATAATCAACTCAAAGCATACTAATTTTTTCAAAAAATATTTCAGAGGATGTTTTATTTTCTGATTCACGTGACGTTAAATAGTTATATTTATATAAGTCGTATCGCTCTTGAATTGGCTGTTTAATGACTAATTGATTACCATGAGTGATTAAATCAGCGTTATATACCTCAAGATTAAGATAGGCTGCTATATTTTGCTGCTCTATTACACTGGATGGCCAAACCTTCATAAGCTCATCGTTATAAATGAACAAGATAGGCTTATAATTAAGTACTGCCAAACTTATTGAATTAGAAGCATAAGGCATAATAATAAGTTCAGCTTTTTTAGTCAGTTCTGCCGTCATTAATCTATAGAATTCTCTGCCTTCGTATTTTTCGGATCCATATTTAGACTTTGGACTGGCAGCTATTACCACTTTGAGATTTTGACTTGCTTCTATCAAGCCAATTATTCTATTTATAGATTTAAAATATATTTCTTCATCAGGGAATGGCTTACCAGTACGAATATTATCCGAGTGATAGGGAGCGTTGTGGTCTACAAATAAAATATACCTCCCATCCACGAAACTTTCATTAGAAAGCTTTGATTTCTGAAAGCTATCATATTCAAAAGAATTAATTGGCACAGTCTTCTTTGCAAAAAAATTAAATGGTAAAGGACTCTCACCAACTACAAAACCAATTTCAAATGGTTTTACTAAATTGAACTTTCTATATAATTTAAACAATATCAAGCTAAAGACAATTTTAAAAAAATTAATTGGGCCATTTTTGACATGGTCAATTATTCTTTGCAACTTTGAGACTACTTTTGTAAGTGGCATTGCACCACCATATGTATAAACCATCTTAGATTTATTTTCACTCAATAATTTAAATAACTCTACATATTCAAATAAATAAGTAACAACCACAACATAAACCGCATCTCGATTTTCAGGCATGTTGATTAAGACTTTAAATTCTTTAAAAGTTTTAACATAACGCAAGTAATCAACATCTAACGCACCTTTTTCTTCATAATCATCACGATATAAAGGAACAAGGTCCCAAACTTCAACTTCAGCGCATTTTTTTATAGCAACGTCCACGTAATAATCACGTAAAACTGAATCAGTTAGCCTTATACTCGATAAATAAATGAGTTTTTTCATAATTTTTTTAGCTTAATTTTGTTGCTCAAAAGAACTTTGAAGAATAAATTATAAAGTAATAGATAAGATACTATCAAAATAATCAATGAATAACTATATATAATATGTTCATATTAAATTGATATTCTCTATTTTTTAAATACCCATAATGTTGGGCTTTATTTTTTAATTTTAATTATCCTTAATGAAAGTAATTATCACAGGTGGTTCTGGCTTTATTGGAAGTCATTTAGCAGACTCTCTTATTGAACTCGAACATGAAGTTATTGTGATTGATAATCTTAGTATTGGGAGAGTAGAAAATATTAGTCACTTGTTGGAAAACCCCAAGTTTACATTTTTAAAAGCTGATATTATTGATTATGATTCAATAGAAAGCATCTTTAAGAAAGTTGACTGGGTTTTTCATCTAGCAGCTCTCGCAGATATTGTTCCTTCAATTGAAAATCCTAAAGAATACTTTCTTTCTAATGTTAATGGGACATTCAACGTATTACAAGCTTGTAAAAAATACAAAATAAAAAAAATAATTTACACTGCTTCATCTTCTTGCTATGGAATTCCAGACAATTACCCCACGAAAGAAACTGAAGTCATAAAGCCGCAGTACCCTTATGCACTAACTAAAAATATTGGTGAGCAGCTTGTTATGCACTGGTGTCAACTATACAACCTGCCTGCCATCTCACTTAGGTTTTTTAATGTTTATGGCCCAAGAGCTAGAACATCTGGAACATATGGGGCAGTTTTTGGTGTTTTTTTGGCACAGAAATTAGCAAATAAACCTTACACTGTTGTTGGTGATGGAACACAAACTAGAGATTTCACTTTTGTCTCAGATATTGTCTCAGCAATCCAGAGCGCTGCCAAAAGCAATGTGAGTGGTAAGATTATTAATATTGGCTCTAGTAAAACATATAGCATAAATCATTTAGTTCATCTTCTTGGTGGTGATGTAGAGTATATTCCAAAACGCCCTGGAGAGCCAGACTGCACTTGGGCTGATATTACAGAAGCAAAAAAAACTTTAAACTGGGAACCAAAAGTCACCTTAGAAGAAGGTGTAGAGATTTTACTAAAAGACATGAATTATTGGCAGGACGCTCCAATATGGGATAAAAATTCCATTGCCCAAGCAACTGAAAAATGGTTTAAATACTTAAGCTAGAGTTGGTATGAAAGAAAAAATTAAAAAAATCGAACAATTACCTGCAATTATTTCCACTCTTAGATCTAGTGGTAAAAAAATCGTTCATTGCCATGGTGTTTTTGACTTACTTCATATCGGTCATATTAAACATTTTAATGAAGCAAAAACATTTGGCGATATTCTTATAGTCTCAATTACTCCAGATGAATTTGTAAATAAAGGCCCAGGTCGACCTGCATTTACTTCTTCACTTAGAATGGAGGCATTAGCATCTCTCGAATCTATAGACTTTGTCTTTACAAATCAATGGAAGACTGCTGAAGAAACAATAAAAATCATTAAGCCAGATTTTTATTGTAAAGGGCCTGATTATAAAGATCATTCAGATGATATTTCGGGAAAAATCACAGATGAAGAAGCCTCCGTTCATTCCATCGGTGGCGAAATTGTTTATACAGATGATATTACATTTAGCTCTAGTAGTTTATTAAATAAATATGGCGATATTCATTCTCATGAGCAAGAGGAGTTCATAAAAGATATTGCAAATCAAAATACTTTTGAGTCTATTAATTTAAAGTTTGAAAAAATGAAAAACTTAAAGGTTCTAATTATCGGCGAAACAATTATAGATCAATATGTTTTTTGTGAAGCCCTTGGTAAATCTGGGAAAGAGTCAGTTTTAGTTATGCGTGATTTAGAAACTCAAGATTATTTGGGTGGAGCATTAGCTATTGCGCAACATTTATCTGAATTTTGCACTAAAGTATCAGTTTTAAGCTTTATTGGTGAAGGAAATGAGTATAAATCATTTATAGAAGACAACATAGAAAAAAATGTTAATCTTAATTTTTTGAAAAAAAGTAAATCTCCGACCATTTTAAAACGAAGATTTTTAGATAATATTGATAGAAAAAAAATATTAGGAGTCTATTCTATAAATGATGATGATCTAACAACCTCAGAGGAAAATAAATTTATTAAATCACTTGATAAGCTTTCAAAAGAAAATGATTTAGTTATTGTTTCAGATTATGGTCATGGAATTATAACTCCAAGAATTGCCCAACATATTTCCAAATTAGATAAATTTGTTAGCTTAAATGCTCAAGTCAATGCCGCAAATATTGGTACTCATAGCATCAGAAAGTACAAAAACATTGATTGCTTAATTATTAATGCAAATGAACTTTTTCATGAAATGCGAAAACGAGATGGAGACCTTGAGGCTCTTGCGTTAGAATTAAAAAAATTAATTAATTCAGATTATATTTCTGTTACACGAGGTAAAAATGGTGCTTTTTTAATAAATAATGATAAGCCTCTTGTTAATTGCCCTGCATTTGCATCAGAAGTAGTAGATAAAATTGGCTCGGGAGATGCTTTCTTAGCTTTATTATCAATTTGTATTTATAGTGGTATTTCTGAAAATTTATCTCTATTTATTGCCTCTTTAGCTGCTGCTCAATCTGTAGAATCTATCGGCAATAGTTCTCATGTTAGTAAAATTTTACTCTTAAAAACAATTTCTCATTTCTTGAAGTAATAATATGTCAGACCATAAATTTATTAAGAACTATTTAAACGATTTTATTGAGCTTTTGAGTCCAAATGACAATACAATTAATAACCTTGTTAAGATTCGAGATTTATTGATAAATGTGACAAATAACAAAAATAAAATTTTAATATTTGGTAATGGAGGGAGCGCAGCTATTGCAAGCCATTTTAGTGTTGATCTTACTAAAAATGCAAAACTTAGATGCCTTAATTTTAACGAATCAGGTCTAATTACATGCCTTTCTAATGACTATGGATTTGAGCATTGGGCTGAAAAAGCTATAGATTTCTATGGAGATGAGGGTGATCTGTTAATTATAATTTCTTCCAGTGGCAAATCTGAGAATATGATTAATGCAGTGAAGGCTGCTCGTAATGGTAATTTCCATTCAGTGATAACCCTTTCGGGGTTCTCCAAGGGCAATCCTCTTAATAAATTAGGAGACATTAACCTTTGGGTTGACAATAAATCCTATAACTTTGTTGAAAATATTCATCAGATTTGGCTTTTAGCAATTGTAGATTTAGTTATTGGTAAAAGAGAATATTCCGCTTAAAAAATTTAATTAAATTAATATAGGAAATAGTTTATGAAAAAAGTTTTTATTACTGGTGGTGCTGGTTATGTTGGTGCAGTTATGGTCCCACATCTACTTGAGCAGGGCTTTGAGGTAACAGTTTTAGATTTAATGATTTATGGTGATCATGTTTTACCAAAACATGATAATTTACAGGCTGTTAAAGGTGATATTAGAGATCAAGGCTTGTTAAAAAAATTAATTCCTGGACATGATGCTGTAATTCACTTAGCCTGTATTTCAAATGATCCTAGCTTTGAAATGAATCCAAGCCTTGGAAAGAGTATAAATCTTGATGCGTTTAGGCCGTTAGTAGAAATTTCAAAAAATGCCAACGTCAAAAGGTTTTTTTATGCCTCCTCTTCAAGTGTTTATGGTATTAAAGAAGAGCCAAATGTTCATGAAGAAATGGAGTTAGAGCCACTCACAGATTATTCTATATTTAAAGCAGACTGTGAAAAAATTTTGGCGGAGTATCAATCAGATAATTTTACAACTACAACGATTCGTCCTGCAACTGTTTGTGGTTACTCCCCAAGACAACGTCTTGATGTTGTTGTAAATATACTGACTAACTTAGCATACCACAAAAGAGAAATTTCAATTTTTGGTGGAGATCAACTGCGCCCAAATATTCATATAAAAGATATGGTTGAGGTATATATGGTTCTACTTAGGGCTCCAAAGGAAAAGATTGCTGGGAAGATTTATAATGCAGGTTATGAGAACCATTCAGTAAAAGATATAGCAGAAACTGTGAAAAATGCTGTTGGAGATGACGTTAAACTGATTACATCTCATTCCGACGACAACCGCTCTTATCATGTGTCTTCTAAAAAAATTCAAAATGAATTAGGGTTTGTTGCTAAACATACAATTAGAGATGCTGTAGTAGATTTGTGCGAAGCTTTTGATCAGAACTTACTACCAAACTCTCTAGATGATGAGATGTATTTTAATATTAAAAGAATGAATAACTTGGAGCTCAGTTAATATGAAAGTTAGGTACTCATACCTTCCACAACAATTTGATGATTGTGAAGATTTATGGAAAGATTTAAAAGATTTTGTAGCAACAGGTGACTTTACTTTGGGAGAGCCTTTAACTAGATTTGAAGAAAGTTTTGCTAAGTTGATTGGAACCAAATACGCAGTTGGTGTGAACTCAGGAACTGATGCAATTAAACTTTCTCTTAAAGCTCTTAATATTGGACCAGGAGATGAAGTTATTACCGCTGCGAATACTTTTGTTGCGACTGTTGGTCCTATTTGTGAACTCGGTGCTACGCCTGTTTTTGTAGACTGTAATGATACTTTTTGTATGAATACTGATTTAGTTGAAGCGAAGATTACAGATAAAACAAAAGCTTTTCTTCCAGTTCATTACACTGGGTACATGACGGATATGAGGGAAATGAATCTCCTTTCTGAAAAATATAATATTCCAGTAGTTGAGGATGCATGCCAATCAATTTTGGGTGCAATTGATGGTAAAAATGCTGGTACATGGGGCAAAACTGGTGCATTTTCTCTTCACCCACTTAAGAATATAAATGTTTGGTCCGATGGAGGTGTTATTGTAACTGATGATGAGGGGCTTTATAAAACACTTAGGTTGCTTAGGAATCATGGGTTTGAGAATCGTGATACAGTTGTAATGATGGGATGTAATTCAAGATTAGATACAATCCAAGCAGTTGTTGGAAACTGGATATTGCCGCAAGCAAAATCTATATCTGATAGGCGCATCAAGAATGCCAAGTATTTGGATGATGGACTTCAAAAAATAAGTGAAATTTCTATTCCACCTAGACCAAAGAATTTTCGGTTAGTTTTTCACCTTTATATTGTTTTTGCACAAGATAGAGATAGTCTTTTAAAGTATTGTCTTGACAAGGGTATTGATGCAAAAATTCATTATCCTATTCCTATTTATAAACAATCAGCTTTAGATTATTTAGGATACAAGGATGGAGATTTTCCAGTTACTGATGAACATGTAGAAAAAATAATCACTTTTCCTTGTGATCAGCATTTAGATCAAAATCAGTTAGATTATATGATTTCTACTGTTAGTGAATACTATGCAAAATAATGCTATACGAATTCCTTATGTAAACCTCCAAGAACAATGGCTTGAAGAGAGAGATGAACTTTTGCCAATTATGGATAGGGTTTTTGCAAGTGCACAATTTGTTGGTGGTGAAGAATTAGATAAGTTTGAAGAAAATATTGCGAAACTTTGTGGAACTAAGTATGCATGTGCTCTTAATAGCGGAACAGATGCTTTAATGCTAGCATTGGTAATGTCTGGAGTTCGAAAGGGTGATGAAGTCATAACACCTCCAAATTCTTTTATTGCTTCTACTGCTGCAATTGTTCATATTGGTGCAATACCTGTTTTTGTTGATGTTCTTCCAGACCAGAACATTGATCCATCCAAAATTGAAAATGCAATTACAAAAAAGACCAAAGCAATAATGCCAGTCCATTTAACTGGAAGGATGTGCGATATGGATCCAATTATGGCTATTGCAAAAAAATATGACTTATTAGTTATTGAAGATGCAGCTCAATCTGTGGGCTCTCAATACAAAGGAAAGTCTAGCGGATCAATCGGGGATGTCGGATGTTTCTCTACTCACCCTCTAAAAAATTTAAATGCATGTGGTGATGGAGGGTTTTTAACAACAAATGATGAGAATATCTTCAATAAAACAAAGCTATATAGAAATCATGGAATGGCTGACCGCAATATTGTCCATAATTTTGGAAGTGTTTCAAGAATGGACAATCTTCAAGCAGCAATCTTAAACTATAGATTAGATAAACTTAAAGCTACAACAGATAAAAGAAGAAGAAATGCTAATACATATGTTGAAGGTATTAATAATCAGAATTTATTTTTTCCAAAGGAAAAAGATAGCGAATACAATACATATCATACTTTTGTTATTCAAACACAATATCGTGATGAGCTTAAAGCATATTTATCGGTTAATAATATTGATACAGCAATTCACTATCCATTCCCTATTCATCTTCAGCCAGCTTCAAAAAAATTAGGTTATCAAGCTGGCGATTTTCCTATTACTGAGAGACAGTCAAAAGAGATTTTAACTTTGCCTGTAAACCAATATATTACTGAAACTGATATACAAGGAATCATTAAAGCTCTTAATGACTTTAAAAGTTCTGTTTGAAATTGATACTTAACTAGGATAATTATGCTACCACTTTCAGATGCTGCTTCAAGAATTCAAGGTCAAGAAATGTTTCAGATTCTTGCGACGGCTCGAGAGCTTGAGAGAACTGGTAAAAATATTCTACATTTCGAGTTAGGAGATCCTGATTTTTCAACTCCAGATAATATTGTTAAGGCAGCATTTAAATCTTTAAATGAAGGTGATACTCACTATACTCCATCATCTGGCTTGCATGATTTAAAGTTAATGGCGCAGAAGGTAACACTTAAATCTAGAGGATTTATTCCAGATATTGATCAACTAGTAGTTACTTCAGGAGCAAATGTTCAAATATATTATGCTATTGCATGCACTGTTAATCCTGGAGATGAGGTTATCGTTCCAGACCCTGGGTTTGTAAGTTATTATTCAATTTTAAACTTTCTTAATGTTAAGTCTGTGCCAGTACCTCTTAGAGAAGAGCTAGGATTTACAATGAAACCAGAGGATATAGAAAAGGCTATAACACCTCGTACCAAAATGATCATTATCAATTCACCCTCTAATCCTACTGGAGGGGTTGTTAATAAGGAACAGTGGCAGCAAATATACAATATTGCTGTAAAAAATAACTTATATATATTGAGTGATGAAATATATGCCCGTATGGTCTATCCTGATTCAGAAAAATTTTTCTCTCCTTCTGAATTTGATAAATGCAAAACAAATACAATTATTGTAAATGGCTTTTCTAAAGCATATGCAATGACTGGATGGAGACTAGGAGTTTTGACAGCACCGAGTCATGTTGCTGAAAGGGTTGCGTTACTTCAAGAAACACAATTATCTTGTGTGCCAGGATTTATTCAAAAAGCTGGAATAGAGGCACTTAGTGACAGGAGCACGCCAGATGTAAAAAACATGTTAGAGGAGTATAGGAAAAGAAGGGATATAATGGTTGATGGATTAAATGGTATTTCTGGTATTAGCTGTTATAAACCTAAAGGAGCTTTTTATGCATTTCCTAATATATCTAAAACTGGATATAAAAGCCGAGAATTGGCAAATGAATTGTTAGTTAATGCAGGTATAGCTTGTGCGCCAGGACCAGTTTTTGGACCACAAGGAGAAGGATACCTTCGGTTTTGTTATGTAAATTCAATACAAAATATTGAAAAAATGCTTGAAAGGCTAAATAAGTTTCTTGCTGCAGGTAAATAAAACTTTATTAGGGGTTGATTATGAAACTAACAGATTATATTGCTAACTTTATAACGAAAAGAACTAAGCACGCCTTTGTTGGAAATGGTGGGTCTGTAGTGCATATTTTGGATAGTTTGGATAAGCATGCTGATTTTAGTTTAATCCCCTTTGTAAATGAACAAGGTGCTTCTATTGCTGCAGAGGCATACTATAGAGTTACAAATAAGCCAGGAGTTGCAATAGCCACTAGTGGACCTGGTTTTGTGAATTTAATTCAAGGCATTGCTTGTGCATACTATGACTCAATTCCAGCTATATTTATTACTGGACAAGTTGTTACTAAAGATTTAAAAAGAGAAAGAAAGTCAAGACAGATTGGATTTCAAGAAATGGAAGTTGTGGAATCAGTTAAAGGTTATACCAAGTATGCAGTATGTTTAACAGAGCCCAAAAATATTAAATATGAGCTAGAAAGATTGTGGTGGGAGGCTGAAAATGGAAGGCCTGGTCCAGTAGTCCTAGATCTTCCAGATGATATGGCAAGGGCTGAAATTAACCCAGAAGAATTAATAGGCTTTACCCCCCCTAAAAATTTACAAAATAAAATATTAGATATTACAGATATTGAAAAAATAAAAAAAGCTCTTCAAGGATCAAAGCGTCCTTTAATTGTTGTTGGGTCAGGTGTTAAGCTAGCAAATCAAGAAGAACAGGCAATTAAGTTTATTCAAATGCTTAATATTCCTTTTGTAACGACTTGGTCTACAGTTGATATGTTCACATCCAGCTTTAATAATTTAATAGGAAGTTTTGGCGTTTCTTCAAACCGTCCAGGTAATTTTGCAGTGCAAAGTTGTGACTTGCTAATTAGCCTTGGGTCAAGGCTTGATACTCATATGACAGGCGCGAATGCTTCAAAATTTGCCACTAAATCTTATAAGATTATGGTAGATATAGATCAGTCAGAGATTGAAAAAGAAAATGGTCTAAAAATAGACCTTCCAATTAATATCAATTTAATTAATTTTTTTAGTGGGATTTTAGATGAAGAATTTAAAATTGGAAATATCTCTCAATGGGTTAACAGAATTGAGCTTTGGAAAGAAAAGTACCCAATCTGTCAGCCAGAATATTTTGATGCAAAAGATTATGTAGATCCCTATGTCTTTATGGATTCATTGTCTAAATTCACAAAAAAAGATAGTGTAATAATTCCTGATGCAGGTGGAAACCTTACATGGACAATGCAAGGCTATGAACCAAGGGTCAAACAAACAATATTTTCAGCTTTTAACCATTCTCCAATGGGGTATGCTTTTCCCGCCGCTATTGGAGTTAAGTTAGCAAGGCCTGAATGTGAAGTTGTTTGTATAACCGGTGATGGTGGACTCAACATGAATCTACAGGAGTTTGGAACTGTTGCGTTGCAAAACTTACCAATTAAAATATTTATTCTTAATAATGAAGAGTATGGAATTATTAAACAAACCCAATCTACTTGGCTAGACTCTAACTATGTTTGTTCAGATGTTGCTTCTGGGGTTGCATGCCCAGATTTTCTTAGAATAGCCCAAGCTTATGACATAAAGACAATTGATATAAGTAGCCATGAAAAATTAAATGAAATAATGCAATACGTTTTGTCTTATGATGATGGACCAATTGTATGCAATGTTAAAATTAAAACTAATCAAGAAATATTACCTAAATTATCTTCTGGAAGACCTCTTGAAGATATGTATCCTCATTTGCCAGAAGATGAAATGAAACTAAATATGAAATTTTGAGCTATTTAACCTATTTCTATTAAACTAAAATGTGTAAAAAATACTGAGTTCATGGGGCTCTTTATTGTATTATCTACTTTAATATTGTTAAAGTAGGGTTCTATTTAACCCTTTAACTGTTTTAAAATATATAAGGATTTACAAATTATGAACGGTGTCTCTCTTGAATTCGCAAATATCACTACCCCACTTCCATCATCTTCATCTGACTGGCTAAATTTTTCAGAAAAAGAAAGAATTGATAGAATTCAATCTGTAATTAAAAACTTTACTGGAAATGATAAACTTGAAATAAGGAATGCCTTAAGTAATGGTCAGGTTTCAGTTGAAATAAATGAAGCAATGGATGCAAGTGAAAGAGGCACTCTTCTATTAAATCTTGAAGCTATTCTAAAAAAAGAAATAGATAATGGTATTTCTATTTGGCATATTCCTTTAGGTGATAAAAATTCACTTAGAAATTTACGTGGTATTGAAGTAGTTATAAAGGAGGATTCATAATGAGTAAATCTGTAATGACTAATGATGGTGAGCTCATACTTGACTCAGATAAGCTTTCATACCATATGGAGCGTGTTAATGCATGGGAGGCTGGAGAAAGAATTGCACCAGTATCTGTAGATATGGCATTAACTAGAGCTTGTGGCTCAATGTGTTCGTTCTGTTATGCTATGGTTCAGGAGCCCCAGAATAGGCATGGAATCAAAACAGACCATGCCCTGCATTTATTAGATGATTTTGCTGAGGTTGGTGTTAAAGCAGTTTCTTTAGTTTCTGATGGTGAAAGCACACTTTCAAAAGCTTATGTTCCTTTTATTGAGCATGCTGCAGATCTTGGAATTGATATTGGAAATGCAACTAATGGATGGTTATTTGGACCAGAAAAAAGTGAGCGTGTGTTACCCCATATGAAATGGATAAGATTTACTGTTGCCGCAGGAACTCCAGCTAGGTATGCAGAAATTATGTATAAGGGTAAAGAGCATACTGAAGTTTTTGATAAGGCGATGGTGAACATAAGTCATGCAGTTGCATTTAAGAAAAAACATAATCTTGAAGTGACTATCGGTATCCAGATGGTTTTAATGCCTGAGTTTGTTGATGAAATCATTCCATTTGCACAATTAGGATTGGATCTAGGTGTTGATTATGCTGTCATAAAACATTGTTCGGATGATGAAAATGATACTCTAGGAGTCGACTACAGTAAGTATGCTTCAATGTATGACTTGTTGAAAGAAGCAGAAGAGATGAGTACTGACAAAACAAAAATAGTCATAAAATGGGACAAAATGGATGCTGACGGCGAGCACTCATACAATAGATTTTATGGACCAGCTTTTTTACTTCAAATTAGCGGCAGTGGTCTAGTAGCTCCATCTGGGATGTTTTTTAATGCCCGTCATTCTAAACTCCATGTTGGGGACTTTACTACTGAACGTTTTATTGATTTATTTAATTCAGATCGATACTGGAGAGCAATGAATTATATTGCATCTCCTGCTTTTGATGCGAAGTCTCATATGGGCTCATTATCTATTGCACATTATGTAAGTACTGCATTAGATAATCATGTTAGAGGAATTAAAAGGCTTGTGGCTCCTACTTCAGGTGAAAAACCTTTGCATGTTAACTTCTTATAGAGAACTTGATATTTGAAGAATTTATGGAATGAAATTGATGCCACTCAGTATAAGTCTGATTTAGATTTAAGAGTATATACTTCAAAATTACTGGGTAAAGAAAGCTCTCTTGTCCTTCACGGTGGAGGAAATACCTCTGTCAAAATTATTGAAACTAACTTGATTGAGTTTGAAGAAGATATTCTTTATGTTATGTCATTTCTTGCATCTGATAAATTTGATGCACGAAGGGATTGTGCAACTCTTTGCTTACAAGATAAGGTTAATGAGGCATTAAATGATCTAGTTGAAAATGATATTAAGCTAGCTGATGTTTCCAATAATGCAATTCCACAACATGTGAATTTTATTTAACAAATTACACTAGATATTGAAAAAATTGATTAAAGATACTAAGTCCTACTTTGCAAGTAAATTTCTTACTTTCATCATAATAAAAAGAGCCATATCAATCTAATTTAAATAATTTTTAATTGACTTTTTTTTATAAGAGGGATTAGTATAAAAGATGCCAAAAGAACTTAGCTCCCGATAGATGATACGATTAATCTCATTTTCATGAGGCCTGATATTATCAAAAGATAAAAAATTTTTCAAGATTTTTTTAGAGCTTAGTCTATATAAATCACGATTAGAAAGCATACCTTCATTTAGCTCATTACTAAATTCTAATAAATATTCATTATAAAAAAGTTTGGTCGCTTCTAAAATTTCAAAAGGTGAATTTTCGACAAAAGTTACTTCTTCATTAGATAGGATTTCGACACTATCAGTAAATTTATAAGGCAGATTAAATCTTTTAGTTAGTGAGTTGACTTCCCCAATATCTTTAATAATGAGATTTTTAAGCAAACCTCTATCATTTGGCTTAAATGGAGTTGCGAAAAACCATGTATACATATTCAAAATAAGAATAGGCTTTTGAAAAAGCTGTGCAACATCTAGTGGACCTGACTGCATACCAATAAAAAATTCACAATGTTGAATTATTAATAAATCTAATAACTCACTTTGATATTTCAACTTACATAACTCAATAAATTTATCATTAGCAAAATTACATTTTTGCATTGACTTATCACCAATTCTAATAATAGCGTATCCCTCATCGATTAACATCTGAATTGCAGGAATGTAGTTATTGATATCAGCATTTCGATAAGAACGTTTATGAGAATCACTATGGTATGCAAAATCGCGCACATGTAAACATACATATTTTGAGTCTATTTGTAGCATTAGTTCGTCAAAAACTGCTGATTTTTGAGTTTTATTTTTCAAATTAACAGTTGGTGGGGTTATAGATAAAAGTTCCTTTAATATTGGATCCTCTCCATATTTTTTTAAATTATTATCATTAACATGTACTGCTGGCCAATAAGAATATCTTCCTATTTGTGGAAAAAAATATCTCTCATGTAGACTATATTTGAAATATTTTTTTAGAGTAAGGGCCAATAGTCTTTTAAAAAAGAAAATCAAATTTACAATAAATACAATAATGTACTTAACAATTTTCTCAATAGAATTAAATTGATAGCCAAAATCCAAATTGAATAATTCAGAATTGCAGATACTAAATCCCAATATCTGAGTATAACGGGCAGGAGCTATTACTACTAACTTGCGGCCTAATACCTTAGCTCTTGCAGATGCCCAAAGAAGTTCCTCCGCAGCATTTCCATATGAATAGAAAAGAGGTGTAACAAAAAAGTATTTATTTGATATATATTTAAAAGGATTTACCAAGTACCCCATCCTCCATCTACTGATAGATTTTGTCCAGTCATATATTTAGACATATCACTAGACAAATAAGCCACTACTCCACGAAAGTCATCTTCACTAGCCATTCGCCCTAATGGCGTTTTAGCTTCATAACGCTCAACGAAAACTTTAGGTTGCTTTCTAAATATACCACCCGGTGATATTGAATTAACCCTAATATTTGGCGCTATAGTAGTAGATAGCCATCGAGAAAATTGAATCAATCCACCCTTTGACGCCCCATAAGCTGCAGGATTGCTCATTTCTGTGTTTTTATATAAACCCCAATCAGGGCCATACAATCCATAAGTTGAAGCAATATTAATTATGCTAGCGCCTTCAGCAATCGTCATTAGTGGGGTTAAGTTCTGACAAAGATCAAATACAGCTGTCAAGTTGACTTCAAGAGCGCGTCTCCAAGTTTCAATAGTTTGTTCTTCAAAAGGAACACTCCAACCCTGGAGATCTGATGAACCAACAAAAGCTGCATTATTGATAAGAATATTTAGCCTTTTTTCAGAGGCTTTAATAGAGTTAATCAAATCATTTCGGTGAGTTTGTTGTTCTAGATCACAAAAATATGACTCAACCTTTACTCCCCATTTATTAGTAAGATCGTTACTAAGCTTATTTATGTCTGAATCAGGAAGATCAATTAAAATTAAGTCAGCACCAAGCTCTGCTAAAGTAGAGGCCATAACCCTACCTAAGCCACCTCCAGCTCCCGTAATTAGCGCACGACGGCCTTTTAAAT